>ERZ795041.177-NODE-177-length-25789-cov-4.026385_pt1 | contig 25789 bp, 25 predicted proteins | sample MGYA00375125_ERZ795041 | MGnify/ENA primary metagenome ERZ795041 (study PRJEB30170, sample SAMN03074214) | activated sludge metagenome | biome: Common Effluent Treatment Plant; feature: Wastewater; material: Activated sludge; isolation source: activated biomass in...
GGCGCTGGCCTGCATCGGTTTCGAGATCGAGCACGCCGCGAGCCATGCCGGTGCGGTCGAAGTCGCCACCGGCAAGCTGCACTGGTGGCTCGACGAGTTCGGCGAATGCGCGGCCGGCAAGCCGCGCCATCCGCTGACCCGCGTGCTGGCCGACGAAGCCGACCTGGCGGGCGTTCCGATGGCGCTCTGGCACAAGGCCGTCAACGCGGCCCTCGCGGTTTTCGACGAAGCGCCGGCCGCCGACTTCGAGGCCCTGCTCGAACCCCATCGTGTCCTGCACCGGCCGCTGGCAGGCGTCGGGTTCCGCCTGTTCGGCGAAGGCGAGGTGACGACGGTCGGCGAATTCCGCGCATTGCGTCGCGCGCTGCGCGATGCGCTGGCAAGCCGCGGGGAGGCGGGCAATCGCCGCCTCGTCGTGCCGCTCGACCTGCTGGCCCGCCATCGCCTCGGCAGCGCGGATCTCGCCGTCGCCTCGCCGTCGCGCGAGATCCTGCTCGCCGATCTCGCCGCTCACCTGGCAGCCCGTCTCGATGCACTCGATCACGCCGCCTTGCCGTTGATCGACGCGGCAGCCTTTCGCGCCGAGCGCTGGCGTTGTGGCAGACTGGCCGGCGCGCGCGAGCCGACGAAACACGCCCCGATGCTGTTCACGCGCCTGCCGCTGTCGGCCGCCTGGCACACCTGGCGTGCGGCGCGCCGCCACCGTCGAGCTTGAGCCCGGCGCAGGGACGCCCCATATCGGACGATTGCGCGCCTGCGCGCGCGTATCCCCGCCACCGGAATTCCGCGATGAACCCGACATCGACTGCCCTCGGCCTGCTGCCCGACGTCGCCGAGGAACCCCATGCCGTCTCCACGGCGGCACTCGACTGGGTCGGCATGGAGGAGATCGCGATACCGCTGCGGATCGGCACGGCCGACGGCAGCATGCTGCAGGTTCCGGCGCGCGTTGCCGCCTTCGTCAATCTTGCCCGCCCGGACGCGCGCGGCATCCACATGTCGCGCCTCTACCTCGAGGTCGAGCGCCAGCTGGCCGACGAGGCGCTGACTCCCTGCCTGCTGCGGCGCGTGCTGCGCGGTTTCCTCGAAACCCATGCCGGGCTTTCCGATCGTGCCCGCCTGCGTCTGCGCTACGAACATCTCGTGCGGCGGCCGGCCCTGCGCAGCGCGCACAGCGGCTGGAAGTCGTACCCGGTGGAGATCGAGGCCACCCTGGACGCAGGCGCCTTCACCATCGAACTCGTCACCGAAGTGCTGTATTCGAGCACCTGTCCGGCCTCCGCCGCGCTCGCGCGCCAGCTCGTCCGGCAGCAGTTCGCCAGCGATTTCCCGGATGCCGCTCCCCTCGAGCGGGAGGCCGTCCTCGACTGGCTCGGCAGCGAACGCGGCATGGTCGCCACCCCGCATGCGCAACGCAGCGCCGCGCGCCTGCGCCTGCGTCTGTCGCCAGCCTTCGATTTTCCCGTCACCGACGTCATCGACCTCGCCGAACGCGCACTCGCCACGCCGGTACAGACGGCGGTCAAGCGCGAGGACGAGCAGGCCTTCGCCCTGCTCAACGGCCGCAACCTGATGTTCTGCGAGGACGCCGCCCGCCGCCTCAAGCAGGCCCTCGACGCCGACGAACGCATCCTCGATTTCCGCCTGCGCGCGAGTCATTTCGAGAGCCTGCATCCGCACGATGCGGTGGCGATCGCTGTGAAGGGGGTGGTGGGAGGGTTTGTGGCGGGGGTGGAGGGGTAGCGTTCGGCTTTGGCATCAACGCCTTTGTCCCGTCCCGACATGATCATGTCGGCGAAGGTCGGGATCCAGCTCCTGCCTTGGCTCTTCGCGCTCTCTTGGGTGTGTTGAACTTTGGTGCTCGCCTCGGCGGTGTCCTGGCATCGTCATTCCGGGTTGGGCAGGCATCCCGCTCCTGGCTTTGGTTCTTCGCTCTCTCTTGGGTGTGTTGAACCACGGTTCCGCTCGCCTCGGCGGCGAGCGGAACCCATGGTTCGACACACCCAAGAGAATGCGAAGAGCCAAGGCATAGGAGATGTCGGCCTCCACCAGCATGACGGCGCAAGGGCGCCTTCGAGGCGAGCGGAACCAAAGGTCCGGCCTTCGCCAGAATGACGACGATCAGAGTCGCCGAGGCGAGGGGAATCCGTGACTCAATGCCTGCGCTCGAGCACGAGTTGCGGATCGACCCGCACGTCGAACCAGTTCATGCCCCAGTGCAGGTGCGGACCGCTGGCCCGGCCGGTGGCGCCGACGGCGCCGATCGTCCGGCCTTGTTCGACGTGCTCGCCGACGCGCACGTCGATGCGCGAGAGGTGCAGGAAGTTCGAGCTGACGCCATGGCCGTGGTCGATGACGACGGTGCCGCCGGTAAGGTAGAGGCCGGGATCGGCAAAGCTGACGATGCCGCCGGCGGGTGCGATCACCGGGGTGCCGGTGGCTGCGGCGATGTCCATGCCGGAATGGGCGCTGCCGGGTTTGCCGTTGTACACGCGCTGGTTGCCGAAGCGGCCACTGATGCGGCCTTCGACCGGGCGAACGAATTTCGCGGCAAAGTCGCTGCGCGCGTCGTCACGTTCGCGGGCGGCGGCGACGCGTGCCTGTTCGCGGCGGATGCGCTCGGCGATGTCGGCGGGCGGGTCGACCGTCTTCGGCGGGACGCCGTCGACCTTCTCCAGCGGCCAGTCACGCGCGAACACATCGATGGTTACGCTGTCGCGGCGGCCATCCGGCGACTCGATGTCGAGTGCGAGCGGACCCTTCTCGTCGCGGCCAACGCCGAACACGACGGTGCCCCAGGCGGTCACCCGCAGCACACGCCCGCGATGCTGGACGACACTGCCGGCCGGCACCTTGCCGAACACCAGGGCGCCCTGGGAAACGCGCGGCGGAAATACCGTGTCCGCAGCCGTCGCGCATGCAGCGGCGCACAGCGACAGCAGGTAGAAGGCGAGGGTGAGGCGGCGTGCCATCAGCGATCGAAGGCGAGACGCTGGCCGCGCACGCCATCGTCGATGCGTCCCGCATGCCAGCCGAGCCGGCCGTTGACGAAGGTGGCGACGATGCTGGAGCGGAACGTGGTGCCCTCGAACGGCGACCAGGCGCATTTGGACAGCACTTCCTCGCGCGTGACCGTGTGCGGCTTGCGCGGATCGACGAGGACGAGATCGGCCGCATGGCCTTCGCGCAGGTAGCCGCGTTCGCGCACGCCGAACAGCGTGGCCGGCGCGTGGCTGACCGCTTCGACCATGCGCTCGAGGGTGAGCTTGCCGTCGAACACGCGTTCGAGCGCGCATTGCAGGGCGAACTGCACGAGCGGCAGACCCGACGGTGCGGACGTGTAGGGGTTGCGCTTCTCCTCGAGCAGATGCGGGGCGTGGTCGGTGGCGAGCACGTCGATGCGCGAGTCGGCGACCGCGGCGGTGATGCGCTCGCGATCGTCGGCGGTCTTGATCGCCGGGTTGCACTTGATGAGGTGGCCGAGGCGTTCGTAGTCGGCGTCGCAGAAGTGCAGGAAGTGCACGCAGGTCTCGGCGGTGATGCGCTTGCCGGCGACCGGACCCGGCTCGAACAGGGCGAGTTCGTCGGCGGTGGAGATGTGCAGCACGTGCAGGCGCGAGCCGTGGCGCCTTGCCAGTTCGATGGCGAGGCGGGTCGAACGGATGCAGGCTTCGCGCGAGCGGATCAGCGGATGCTGCGCGGCGGGGATGTCGTCTCCCCACTGCGCGCGCGCCTTCTCCTCGTTGGCGAGGATGGTCGGGGTGTCCTCGCAGTGGGTGATGATCGGCACCGGCGCATCGCGGAAGATCGCATCGAGCACGGCCGGGTCGTCGACCAGCATGTTGCCCGTGGAAGCCCCCATGAACACCTTGAGTCCCGGCACCGTCGCCGGATCGATGGCGCGGATTTCCCCGATGTTGTCGTTGGTGGCGCCGAAGTAGAAGGCGTAGTTGACGCGTGCATGTTCGGCGCCGCGCCGGTACTTGTCCTCGATCGCCTCGCGCGTGACCGCCGGCGGGCGGGTGTTGGGCATCTCCATGAAGCTGGTGATGCCACCGGCCAGGCAGGCCCGCGATTCGCTGGCGATGTCGGCCTTGTGTTCGAGGCCGGGCTCGCGGAAGTGCACCTGGTCGTCGATCATGCCGGGAAGCAGCCAGGCGCCGGCGGCGTCGAAGACCTCCTCGCCCGGCAGCGCGGCAAGGGAAGCGTCGATGCGTTCGATGCGGCCGTCGCGGATGCGCAGGTCGGCTTCGAAGCGGCGGCCCTCGTTGACGAGGAGGGCATTGGTGACGAGCCGGTTGGTCATGGCGGGCCTTCGGTCGGGGGAGGAGCCGCGCGGCGTGGCAGCCAGCGGAAGTCCGGGGGAACGGGATCGTTGCCGCCTTCGCACAACGGGTGGCAGCGCGCGATGCGGCTGGCGCCGAGCCAGCAGCCGCGCCATGCGCCGAAACGCGCGACGGCGATGCGGGTGTAGTCGGAACAACTCGGATGGAACCGGCAGCGCTGCCCGAGCAGTGGACTGATCCAGCGCTTGTAGAAGGCGATCGGAACGAGGATCAGGCGTGACACTGGGGACTGCCGTCAATCGCGCACAAGCGCTGGCCGCGGCGGAGGGAACTTCGGTTGCCGGGGGCGGGTTCTTAGGCTATAACACGCGGCCGCCGGGTCACAAGGTAAGTTCGGAAATGGCGAAGACGAAGACCAAGCCGCGTTCGAATGCCAAGCCAGCCAAGGTTTCCGCGAAGGCCAAGCCGGCGGCGAAGGCGAAGAGCAGCGCGCCCGCAAAGTCCGCGGCGAAAAAGCCGGCGGCCAAAGCCGCGTCCAGGCCTGCCTCGAAGGCGGATGCGAAGCCGGTGGCGAAGAAGCCGGTGGCGAAGCAGTCCGTCAAGGCGGTGACCAGGGCGAAGCCGACGGCGAAAGCGAAACCGGTCGCGAAGGCGAAGCCGGCGAGTGCGGCCAGGAAGCCGGTCGCTGCGAAGAAACCCGCTGCACCCGCGCGCAAGCCGGCGGCCGCGACCCGGGCGCCGGCCAAGCCGGCAGCCAAGGCGGTCAAGGGCAGTGCCCGCGCGACACCCCCATCCACGAAGACCAGCAAGAGTTCCGTGACCGCAACGAGCAAACCGAAATCCCCGTCGGCCGGCGTGTCGGCGACGCTGAAGGCACGGGCCGTGCCGTCGCCGAGTGACACCGGCGTGACCATGCAGGACGGCCGTTACGCGCTGCCTGCGAACATCCGCATCGACCTCCCCAACGGCTACCGTCCGTCGTCGAAGGAGGAGTACATGAATCCGCGGCACCTCGAGTTCTTCCGTCGCAAGCTGCAGGGCTGGCGCGAGGAACTGGTCGAGGAATCCAAGCAGACCATCGAGAACCTGCGTGACGAGGTCCGCGACGTCGGCGACGAGGCCGAGCGTGCCACGCGCGAAACCGAGAACTCGCTCGAACTGCGCACGCGCGACCGTTACCGCAAGCTGATCGCCAAGATCGACAAGGCCCTCAAGCGCATCGAGGAAGGCCGCTACGGCTTCTGCGAGGAAACCGACGAGGAAATCGGCCTCGACCGGCTCGAGGCGCGTCCGATCGCCACGCTGTGCCTGGATGCCCAGGAACGCTGGGAACACCGCCAGAAGCAGATGGGCGACTGATGGAATGCCGGGATTCGGACGGCGGAAGTCGGCGGCCGGAACGGCTTCCGCGTTTCCCGTCGGGCGACCCGCGCGTGCGGATGTCGCCGGCCATCGTGCGTTTCCGGTTCCCGACTGATTCCCGCTCCCCGTGAGCGCGAGACGCTTTTTCGGCACCGACGGCATCCGCGGCCGGGTCGGCGAGTGGCCGATCACGGCCGAGTTCATGCTCAAGCTCGGCCGTGCTGCGGGTGCGGTGCTGGCACGTGGCGGCGACAAGCCGGTCGTCCTGATCGGCAAGGACACGCGCGTTTCCGGCTACATGTTCGAGTCGGCGCTGCAGGCCGGCCTGCTCGCCGCCGGTGCCGACGTGCGCCTGCTCGGTCCGATGCCGACGCCCGGCGTCGCCTATCTCACCCGTTCGATGCGCGCCGATGCCGGCATCGTCATCAGCGCCTCGCACAATCCCCATCATGACAACGGCGTGAAGTTCTTCTCGGCGATCGGCGAGAAGCTCGATGACGACGTCGAGCGCGCGATCGAGGAGGGCATCGAGGCGCCGTTCACCACCGTTGCCTCGGAAGCGGTCGGCAAGGCCGCGCGCATCGACGACGCCTCGGCGCGCTACCTCGAGTTCTGCAAGTCGACCGTGGCGCGCTCGTTCCACCTGCATGGCCTGCACATCGTGCTCGACTGCGCGCACGGCGCCACCTACCAGATCGCGCCGAAGATGTTTGCCGAACTCGGTGCGCGCGTCACCGCGATCGGCAATCGCCCGGATGGCCTCAACATCAACCGCGAAGTCGGCTCGACGCATCCGGCGTCGCTGGCCAGGGCGGTGGTCGAGGCCGGCGCCGACCTCGGCATCGCATTCGACGGCGACGGCGACCGCCTGCAGATGGCCGACCGCCACGGTCGCCTCGTCGACGGCGACGAACTGCTCTACATCCTTGCCTGCGACTGGCACGCCCAGGGACGCCTGCGCGGGCCGGTGGTCGGCACGCTGATGAGCAATTTCGGTCTCGAGCAGGCGCTCGGCGGCCTCGGCGTGCCGTTCCTGCGCGCCAGCGTCGGCGACCGCTACGTCATGCAGATGCTGCGTGAACATGCGGGCGTGCTCGGCGGGGAGACCTCGGGCCACATCCTCTGCCTCGACCGCGCCACCACCGGCGATGCCATCGTCAGTGCGCTGCAGGTGCTCGACGTGCTCGTGCGCAACGAGCGCACGCTCGAGGAGCAGGCCGGTGCCATGCACAAGGTGCCGCAGACCACGATCAACGTGCGTGCCGCCGGCGGTGCGGCGCTGGTTGCCGATGCCGGCGTGCAAGGCGTGCTGGCCCGGGTCCGCGGCGAGCTCGAGGGGCAGGGGCGGGTCGTGTTGCGACCCTCGGGCACCGAGCCGCTGGTGAGGGTGACCGTCGAGTCGGCCGATGCCGCCCAGGTCGAGCGCCTTTCCGCCGAACTGGCCGAGGCCGTGCGCGCAGCTGCCGCGCGCGTTTCCTGAGCCGATCGGCGACAATGGGCCTCCCGCCGGAGGTGCTCCGATGAAGCAGGTTCCCACGCTCGACATTCGCCGCTACGACAGTGACCGCGAGGCATTCGTCGCCGAAATCGGCGCGGCCTATCGCGAATTCGGCTTCTGCTGCATCAGCGGACACGGGATCCCGGCGGCGGCCATCGACGCGGCCTACGATGCCTTCCAGCGCTTCTTCGCGCTGCCGCCGGAGGTCAAGCTCAAGTACCACGTGCCGGGTGGCGGGGGCGCGCGCGGCTACACGCCGTTCGGCATCGAGACGGCGAAGGATTCGAAGTATCCGGATCTCAAGGAATTCTGGCACGTCGGTCGGGAGATTCCGCGCGACTCCAGGTATGCCGAGGTGATGCCGCCGAACCTGTGGCCCGACGAGGTCCCGGGTTTCCGCGAGCACGGCTACGGACTCTACGAGGCCCTCGACGCACTCGGCACGCGCGTGCTGCGTGCGCTCGCCCTGCATATCGGCCTGCCCGAGCACTACTTCGCCGACAAGACGGATTTCGGCAACTCGATCCTGCGGCCGATCCATTATCCGCGAAGGCGAATGGCTGCCGATCACCACGGAAGGCGATGCCATCGTGGTCAATATCGGCGACATGCTGCAGCGCCTGACCAACCACGTCTATCCGTCGACCACCCACCGGGTGACCAACCCGCGCGATGGCAACGCGCGCAAGCCGCGCTATTCGGTGCCGTTCTTCCTGCATCCGAATCCCGATGTCGACCTCGACGTGCTGCCCGCTTGCGTGACGGCCGACAATCCGAAGCGCTACGCCAGCTCGATCACGGCGCACGAGTACCTGCTCGAGCGCCTGCGCGAAATCAAGCTGATCTGAGCATGACGCCCGCCGCTGGTGGCTCCGCGCCGGGCGGGCGGCAGGCATGGCGGATTTTGGCCGGCATCGACTTGCGGTCGCGCTTGTCTGCATCAGTCCGCCGATGCCTTGCGGAAGCGCCGGCTGCGGCGGCCGATCATGCGCAGGGCGAGGCCGTCGGGCAGCAGCTTGAACAGCGTCTTGATCAGGCGGTTGACGCGGCCGTTCACGTACACCGCGTCACCGCGCTCGACGGCGTCGAGGCCCTGGCGGACCACGGTCTCGGCGTCCATCCACATCCACGACGGCAGTATCGACATCAACGCCCGCGAGCCGGTGACATCGTGGAATTCGGACCAGGTGAAGCCGGGGCAGAGTGCGCAGACGTGGATGCCTTCGGCGCCGTATTCGAGCGTGAGTGCCTGCGAGAGCTTGACGAGCCAGCTCTTGGCGCCGGCGTAGAGGGTCTGGCCTGCCGAGCCCGGCACGTGCGCGGCCAGCGAGGCGACATTGATGATGCGGCCGTGGCCGCGTTTGCGCATGCCGGGCAGCAGGCGGTGGCAAAGTTCGGTCGGTGCGGTCACCAGCACCTGCAGGAAGTTCGCCTGCACCTCCCACGGCTGGGCGAGGAAATAGCCGGTGACACCGTAGCCGGCATTGTTGACCAGCAGGTCGATGGCCAGGCCCTTGCCTTCGGTCCCGGCGACGAGCAAGGCCGGCGCAGCCGGATCGGCGAGATCGCAGGGAAGCACGTGCACGTCCACGCCGAAACCGGCGCGCAGCTCCTCGGCCAGCTGTTCGAGGCGCCCGGTCCGGCGCGCGGTCAGCACCAGATCGTGGCCGCGACGCGCCAGTTCGCGCGCGAAGGCGGCACCGATGCCGGCCGAGGCGCCGGTGACGAGGGCGTATCCGCGGAGTTTTGCATTCATTCGGGGGGCCTTGCCGAGGGCAGGCGGGAAGGGTAACCGGCCGCCGGGTTTCCGGTATGCCGCCCCGGCGCACGGCGGCGCGGGCCGAGCCTCATTCGCGCTCCGCGATCCGCCCCGCAGGCTGCGGCAATCCGCCCGCGGTTTGCGGCCTCCGCAGCGCACGGCTATCCTTCGCGGCCATTTCGCAGGACCCGTCATGATGCGTCGCAAGCTGGTCGCCGGAAACTGGAAGATGCACGGATCGCGGGCGATGGCGCGCGAACTGGTCGCGGCGGTGGCCGAAGTCGCCGCCGGTGCCGCCGACGTGGACGTCGCCGTGATGCCGCCGTTCCCGTACATCGCCGGCCTCGTCGATGCCCACCCCGGATCGGCGCTTGCTTTCGGTGCCCAGGATCTCAGCGAGCATGCCGGCGGTGCCCGCACCGGCGAGGTGTCGGCGGCGATGCTCGCCGACATCGGTTGCCGTTACGTGCTGGTCGGCCATTCCGAGCGTCGCCAGTACCATGGCGAGACCGATGCCGTGGTTGCCGGCAAGTTCGTTGCGGCGCAGGCCGCCGGCCTGCTGCCGGTGCTCTGCGTCGGCGAGTTGCTCGAACACCGCGATGCGGGGGAAACCGAGGCGGTGGTCGGCGCCCAGCTCGATGCGGTGGTCGCCCGCGCCGGGATCGCGGCTTTCGCCGCTGCCGTGCTTGCCTACGAGCCGGTCTGGGCGATCGGCACCGGCCGCACCGCGACGCCGGAGCAGGCCGCTCAGGTTCATGCCTTCCTGCGTGGAAAACTTTCCGCACACGATGCTACAATCGCTGACTCGCTGCGCATCCTCTACGGTGGCAGCGTGAAGGCCGCCAATGCCGGCGAGCTCTTCGCGATCCCCGACATCGATGGCGGGCTGATCGGCGGAGCCTCGCTCGTGGCGGCCGAGTTCATTCCGATAATCGAAGCGGCGCGCAACGCCGCCGTTCAGGAGCAGACCCGATAGATGATTCCGATCATTGCCCAGGTTTTCTATGTGCTGATCGCCGTAGCGATGATCACGCTGATCCTCATGCAGCGTGGCGCGGGAGCCAATGCCGGCTCCGGCTTCGGCGGTGGTGCTTCTGCGACCGTCTTCGGTGCGCGCGGCTCGGCCAACTTCCTGTCGCGCAGCACGGCGGTCCTTGCCACTTTGTTCTTCCTGCTCAGCCTCGGCATGGGCATTTTCCACGGCCGCCCGGGCCCCGTCAGCGATATCGACGACCTCGGCGTGATGTCCGGCGTTTCGGCGCAGCAGCCTGCGCCCGCATCGGCTGAAGTCCCGGCGGCAACGCCGGCGGCGACGCCCGCTGCGGACATCCCGGCCCCGCTGCCCGCCGACGCGGCGCAGCCGGCAACCGGGACAGGCGAGCCGACCGACGTGCCGGCGCCCGCGGAAAAGGGGAAGGACGGAGCTTGACAGCGTTGCCCAGGTGGCGGAATTGGTAGACGCACTACCTTGAGGTGGTAGCGGCGAGAGCTGTGGGGGTTCGAGTCCCCCCTTGGGCACCAATCTGAAAGTAACCGTCGTTGTCGTGCGTTTGCGACAACCGCTGATGCGCTGCCAGGCGCGGAGGTGCGTGTGCTGAGCGAGTATTTCCCGGTACTGCTTTTCCTCGCAGTAGCGGCCGTGATCGGCGTGGCACTGCTGGTCCTCGGCAACCTGTTCGGCCCGAAGAAGCCGGCCGCGGAGAAAGCCGCGCCGTACGAGTGCGGCTTCGAGGCGTTCGAGGACGCGCGCATGAAGTTCGACGTGCGCTACTACCTCATCGCCATCCTGTTCATCATCTTCGACCTCGAGATCGCCTTCGTCATCCCGTGGGCGGTGGTGTTCGGCGATCTCGGCCTGTTCGGCCTCGCCGAGATGGGCGTGTTCATCGGCCTGCTCGTGCTCGGCTTCATCTACGTCTGGAAGAAGGGAGCGCTCGAATGGGAATGAGCGACACCATCAGCCGGATCATGCACAACCCGGCACCATCCGGACCGGTCGACGACATCCTGCGCCCCGGCGACGACAACCCGCTGCTCGAGCGCGGCTTCGTCACCGCGCGCATGGACGAACTGGTCAACTGGGCCCGCACCGGCTCGATGTGGCCGGTCACCTTCGGTCTCGCCTGCTGCGCGGTGGAAATGATGCACGCCGGTGCCGCGCGCCTGGACCTCGACCGCAACGGCGTGATCTTCCGCCCCTCGCCGCGCCAGTCCGACGTGATGATCGTCGCCGGTACGCTGGTCAACAAGATGGCGCCGGCATTGCGCAAGGTCTACGACCAGATGCCCGAGCCGAAATGGGTCATCTCGATGGGCTCGTGCGCGAACGGCGGCGGCTACTACCACTATTCGTATGCGGTGGTGCGTGGCTGCGACCGCGTCGTGCCGGTCGATGTCTATGTCCCGGGCTGCCCGCCGACGGCCGAGGCGCTGATCCACGGCATCCTGCAGTTGCAGAAGAAGATCCGGCGCACGAACACCATCGCGCGTTGAGCGCGATGGAACGAACACGGCGGGGCAGGAGCCCCTCGTCGAGGTCGCAGGACGCAACCCATTCCCGGCGGCAGCAGCGATGACAGCATCCCCATCCCCGTTTGTGCAGAAGCTCGAGGCCATGCTTGGCCACCGGCTGGTGTCGGCGGTCGAGCGTCTTGGCGAGACGACCATCGAGGTCCTGCCGGAGAACTGGCTGGCGGTGGCGCATGCATTGCGCGACGAACCCGCATTCCGCTTCGACCTGCTGATCGACGTCTGCGGCGTCGACTACCTCGGCTATGGCGAAGTCGAGTGGGACACCAGCGACGTTTCCTCCGAGGGTTTCTCGCGCGGCGTCGAGGGCGCCGGTCCCGGCCGCTTCCGCTGGGAAGACCGCCCGCGGCCGGCCGCGATCCCGCGCCGCTTCGCCGTCGTCGTCCACCTGCTTTCGCTCGAGCACAACCAGCGCCTGCGCCTGCGCGGGTTCTGCACCGACGACGAACTGCCGGTGATGCCGTCCCTGGTCGGAATCTGGTCCGGCGCCGACTGGTTCGAGCGCGAGGCCTTCGACCTCTTCGGCATCGTCTTCGAGGGACATCCCGACCTGCGCCGCATCCTCACCGACTACGGCTTCGTCGGGCATGCCTTCCGCAAGGACTTCCCGCTGATCGGCAACGTCGAGGTGCGTTATGACCCCGACAAGCGGCGGGTCGTCTACGAACCGGTATCGATCGAGCCGCGCGTGCTGGTGCCGCGCACGATCCGCGACGATTCGCGCTACGAACAGGCCCGGGCCGAGGCGAAGAAATGAAAGCCAAAGCCAAAGCCTTCGACACGGAGCACACGGAGCACACGGAGAAAAAGAACGGAAATGCTCCTGCTTTCTCCGTGTGCTCCGTGTGCTCCGTGTTTCAATGTCTTCCCTTGATCTTGATGTAGTGCGGACCGCGTCGACATGCAGGAAATCAAGAACTACACGATGAACTTCGGCCCGCAGCATCCCGCTGCGCATGGCGTGCTGCGCCTCGTGCTGGAAATGGACGGCGAGACGGTCGTGCGCGTCGATCCGCACGTCGGCCTTCTGCATCGCGGCACCGAGAAGCTTGCCGAGTCCAAGCCGTTCAACCAGTCGATCGGCTACATGGACCGCCTCGACTACGTGTCGATGATGTGCAACGAGCACGCCTACGTTCGCGCGATCGAGGCGCTGCTCGGCATCGAGGTGCCGGAGCGGGCGCAGTGGATCCGCACGATGTTTGACGAGATCACGCGCATCCTCAACCACCTCATGTGGATCGGCTCGAACGGCCTCGATCTCGGTGCGATGGCGGTGTTCCTTTACGCGTTCCGCGAACGCGAGGAGCTGATGGACTGCTACGAGGCGGTCAGCGGCGCGCGCATGCACGCGGCCTACTACCGGCCCGGCGGCGTCTATCGCGACCTGCCGGCACAGATGCCGAAGTATCGCGAGTCGCGCTGGCACAAGGGCGCCGACCTCGATCGCATGAATGCGTGGCGCGAGGGCTCGATGCTCGACTACCTCGAGCAGTTCTGCGCCGATTTCCCCGCCAAGGTCGACGAGTACGAGGAACTGCTCACCGGCAACCGAATCTGGAAGCAGCGCACCGTCGACATCGGCGTGGTTTCGCCCGAGGCGGCGCGCGCGTGGGGCATGACCGGACCGATGCTGCGCGGCTCGGGCATCGCCTGGGATCTGCGCAAGAAGCAGCCGTACGCGAAGTACGCCGAGGTGGACTTCGACATCCCGGTCGGCAGCAACGGCGATTGCTACGACCGTTATCTCGTGCGCGTCGCCGAGATGCGCGAATCCAACCGCATCATCCAGCAGTGCGTGAAGTGGCTGCGCGCGAATCCGGGCCCGGTGATCGTGCAGAACTACAAGGTCGCACCGCCGAAGCGCGAAGAGATGAAGGACGACATGGAAGCCCTTATCCACCACTTCAAGCTGTTCACCGAGGGCTACAGTGTGCCGGCCGGAGAGGTGTATGCGGCGGTCGAGGCGCCGAAGGGCGAGTTCGGCTGTTACCTCGTCTCGGACGGCGCCAACAAGCCGTTCCGCGTCAAGCTGCGCGCGCCGGGCTTCGCCCATCTGTCCTCGATGGACGCCATCGTGCGCGGCCACATGCTCGCCGACGTCGTCGCCATGATCGGCACCTACGATGTCGTGTTCGGGGAGATCGATCGATGAAGACCGGACTGTCGAACCGGCGACCGGCGGATGCCGCCGCGGTCATGCCTTGCGTCGCGATCCTGCCGTCGCCGAATCCCTCCATGTCGGCCATGCCCCGTTCCCGATTCCCGGTGCGCTCCCCATGAAAATCACAGGCACCCACGACGAAATCAAGGATGTCGATCCGATGGTCGCGCTCGGCGAGGACACTCGCCGGCAGATCGATCACTGGTTGACGAAGTTTCCCGCCGACCGCCGGCGCTCGGCGCTGATCCAGGCGTTGTTCGCCGCCCAGCAGCAGAATGGCGGCTTCCTCACCGACGCGCTCATCGTCGCGGTGGCGAAGTACCTCGATCTGCCGCAGGTGTGGGCGTTCGAGGTGGCAAGCTTCTATTCGATGTTCGAGACGAAGCCGGTCGGCCGCAACAACGTCGCCATCTGCACGAACATCTCGTGCTGGCTCAACGGTGCCGAGGACATCGTGCGCCATTGCGAGAAGAAGCTCGGCACCCGCCTCGGTGAATCGACGCCGGACGGGCGCATCTACCTGAAGAAGGAAGAGGAGTGTCTCGCCGCCTGCTGCGGCGCGCCGATGATGGTCGTCAATGGCCACTACCACGAGAAGCTCGACACGGCGAAGGTCGACGAGATTCTCGACGGACTCGAATAGGAGCGTCGCAGCGGCGCAACCTGTGCGCGAAATGTCCCGCACAGGCTGCACTCCTGCAGAGAACAAACCCATGACATACGGTCCAGCACCCCAGCCCCATCAGGTCGTCTACACGACCCTGCACAAGCCCAAGCCGTGGTCGCTCGAGAACTATCTCGCGACCGGCGGCTGGCAGGCGTGGAAGAAGATCCTCGCCGAGAAACCCGACCCGGCGACGATCGTCGAGGAAGTGAAGAAGAGCGGATTGCGCGGCCGCGGCGGCGCCGGCTTCCCGACCGGACTGAAGTGGTCGTTCATGCCGAAGGGCACGATGCAGAAGTACATCCTCTGCAATTCCGACGAATCAGAGCCCGGCACGTGCAAGGACCGCGACATCCTGCGTTTCAATCCGCATGCCGTGCTCGAAGGCCTCGCCATCGCCTGCTACGCGACCGGGTCGACCGTTGCCTACAACTACATGCGCGGCGAGTTCCACCATGAACCGTTCGAGCACATCGAGGAGGCACTGGCGGAGGCCTATGCCGCCGGCATGCTCGGCAAGGACATCCAGGGCAGCGGCATCGATGTCGACATCCACAACGCGCTCGGCGCAGGTGCCTACATCTGCGGCGAGGAAACCGCGCTGATGGAATCGCTCGAAGGCAAGAAGGGCCAGCCCCGCTACAAGCCGCCGTTTCCGGCCAATTTCGGCCTCTACGGCCGGCCGACCACGATCAACAACACCGAGACCTATGCCTCGGTGCCGGCGATCCTGCGCAACGGCGGCGAGTGGTTCCTCAACCTCGGCAAGCCGAACAACGGCGGCCCGAAGATCTTCTCGGTGTCCGGCCACGTCAACCGTCCCGGCAATTACGAGATCCGCCTCGGCACCTCCATCGCCGAGCTGCTGGAAATGGCCGGCGGCGTGCGCAACGGCAACCAGCTGAAGGCGGTGATTCCGGGTGGCTCGTCGATGCCGGTGCTGCCGGGCGAGACGATGATGGGCCTGACCATGGACTACGACGCCATCCAGAAGGCCGGTTCCGGCCTCGGTTCCGGCGCGGTCATCGTCATGGACGAGACCACCTGCATGGTGCGCGCCTGCCAGCGCATCGCCCGCTTCTACTACGCCGAATCCTGCGGCCAGTGCACGCCGTGCCGCGAAGGCACCGGCTGGATGTACCGCATGCTGACGCGCATCGTCGAAGGCAAGGCCGAACTCGGCGACCTCGACATGCTCAAGTCGGCGGCCGGCCAGATCGAGGGCCACACCATCTGTGCATTCGGCGAGGCGGCGGCCTGGCCGGTGCAGGGCTTCCTGCGCCACTACTGGCACGAATTCGAGTACTTCATCAGCCACGGCCGCTCGATGGTCGAGTCCCGCCTCGGAGCCGCCGCATGAGCGCCCAGCCCGTCAATCCGGACGTGCCGCCCGATCACGTCGCCATCGAGATCAACGGCGAGCGGACCTTCGCGCCGAAGGGTTCGATGATCATCCAGGCCGCGGACCGCCTCGGCATTGCCATTCCGCGCTTCTGCTACCACGAGAAGCTGCCGATCGCCGCGAACTGCCGCATGTGCATGGTCGAGGTCGAGATGGGCGGCAAGCCGATGCCGAAGCCGCAGCCGGCCTGCGCGACGCCGGTCGCCGACGGCATGAAGATCTTCACCCAGTCGCAGCGCGCGTTGTCCGCGCAGCGAAACGTGATGGAGTTCCTGCTGATCAACCACCCGCTCGACTGCCCGATCTGCGACCAGGGCGGCGAGTGCGAGTTGCAGGACCTGTCGATGGGTTATGGCCGCTCGGTCAGCCGCTTCGTCGAACGCAAGCGCACGATTCCCGACGAGGACCTCGGCCCGCTCGTCGAGACCGGGATGACGCGTTGCATCCAGTGCACGCGCTGCGTGCGCGTGATGGCCGAAGTGGCCGGCACCTTCGAACTCGGCGGCATGGAACGCGGCGAGCGCCTGCAGATCGGCACGTATGTCGGCAAGCCGCTGATGAGCGAGTTGTCCGGCAACGTCATCGACGTCTGCCCGGTCGGCGCGCTGACCAACAAGCCGTTCCGCTTCCGCGCCCGCGCCTGGGAGCTGGTCGCGCGCGAATCGATCGGCTACCACGATGCGCTCGGTTCCAACCTCTGGCTGCACACGCGCCGCGGCGAAGTGCTGCGCACGGTGCCGCGCGACAACGAGGCGATCAACGAGTGCTGGCTGTCCGATCGCGACCGCTGGAGCCACCAGGGGCTCGAAGCCGACGACCGTGCGCGCCGCCCGCTGGTCAAGCGGGACGGCAGCTGGCACGAGGTCGAATGGGACGAAGCACTGCGCGCCGCCAGCGACGCCCTGCGCGCGCTGCCGCGCGGCGATCTCGGCGTGCTCGTGCAGGCGGCGACATCGAGCGAGGAAGGCGGTTTGCTGCGGCGTCTCGCCGACGGCCTCGGCAGTGCGCATCTGGATCATCGCCTGCGTGCGCTCGACCTCTCCGACCGTGCCGCCGCAAGCACCTTCGAGATGCCGTTCGCGGCCATCGAGAAGGCCGACGTCATCGTCCTCGCCGGTTGCGATCCGCGCAGCGAAGTGCCGCTGCTCGGCGCACGCCTGCGCAAGGCGGCGAAGGGCGGGGCGCGCATCCATGCGCTCGGCACGCTGGCCCTCGACCCGGCCTTTGCCCTCGCCAGCGAGCGCGTGTTGACGCCTGCCGCACTGGTCGAGGCGATGTTCGATCTCGCCAAGGCGGCCAATGATGCGGGCCATCTGCCGGAATCCGGCGCGCTTGCGCAGGCGATCTCCGGCCGCACCGCCGATGCCGCTGCGGTCGGTCTCGCAAAGGCCCTCGCCGACGCCGGTTCGGCGGTCATCGTCCTCGGCGAGTCGGTCACCGCCCATGCCGACGCGGCCTGGCTGCGGCTGGCCGCGCGCTTCGTCGCCAACGCCAGCGGCGCTGCCTGCAACGAGATTCCGCTCGGCGCCAATGCGATCGGCCTCGGCCGCGCGGGCGTGCTGCCGCAGGGCGAGGGCCTCGATGCCCGCGCCCAGATCGCCGCGCCGCGCAAGGGTTACCTCCTGTACGGCATCGAGTCGCCGCTGGATTTCGCCGACGGTGCCGCGGCGTGGAAGGCGTTCGCCGGCGCCGACCGGGTGGTCGCATTCTCGGCCTACGCCAGCGATTCGCTGAAGGACGTCGCCGACGTGATCCTGCCGATCGGCCTGCTGCCCGAGATCGACGCGACCTTGAGCAATCTCGATGGCACCGCGCAGCGCGTCAGCGCCGGCGCAAGGCTGCCGGGTGATGCCCGCCCGGGCTGGAAGGTGCTGCGCGCGCTCGGCGCCGCGCTCGCCCTCGACGGATTCGCCTTCACCACGATCGAAGAAGTGCGTGCCGGCCTTGCCGACATCGCACCGGCCCCGCTGGCGGCGCCCGCGCCGCGCTCGGCGGTGCCGGCGAACGCGCTCGTGCGCATCGCCACCACGCCGATCTACCGCGCCGATGCCGTGCTGCGCCGCGCCGCTGCGCTCAACGCGCATCCGCTCACCCGCGGTGCCCGCGTCACCCTGCATCCGCAGGATGCGCTCGCCCTCGGTCTCGGCGCCGGCGCCCGTGCCCGCGTCGATGGCGTCGACCTGCCGGTCGAGGTCAGCCGTGCGGTGCCGGCCGGTGCCGCCTGGATCGAATCGGGCTATCCGCAAACCGCCACGCTGCCGCCGGACGGCGCGGCCCTGACGATCACGAGGGCCTGAGCATGCTCGACACGCTGCGCGACAGCCTGCTCGCCTACGGCAACACCGGCCTCGTCGTCTGGGTGGTGCTGAAGATCCTCGCGATCGCCGTGCCGCTGATCGTCTCGGTGGCGATGTTCGTCTACTGGGAGCGCAAGGTCATCGGCTGGATGCACGTGCGCATGGGGCCGAACCAGATCGGTCCGTTCGGCCTGCTGCAGGCCTTCGCCGACGTCTTCAAGCTGCTGTTCAAGGAAGTGGTGCGGCCGAGCATGGCCAACCGCTTCCTGTTCTTCCTTGCCCCGCTGCTCGCGCTGGTGCCGGCCTTCGCGGCATGGTCGGTGATCCCGTTCGATGCCGGCGTCGCGCTGACCCATCTCAACGTCGGCCTGCTGTTCCTGCTGGCGATGACCTCGGCGGGCGTCTACGGCATCATCATCGCCGGCTGGGCGTCGAACTCGCGCTACGCGATGCTCGGCGCGATGCGCGCGGCGGCGCAAACGGTGTCCTACGAGATCGCCATGGGCTTTGCCCTGGTCAGCGTGGTCATCCTCAGCGGCAGCCTCGATCTTTCCGTTATCGTCGAGGGGCAACGCGGCAGCAAGGGCCTGTTCGACTGGTACTGGCTGCCGCTGCTGCCGATGTTCGTCATCTATTTCGTCTCCGGCGTCGCCGAGACCAACCGCGCACCATTCGACGTCGCCGAGGGCGAATCGGAGATCGTCGCCGGCTTCCACGTCGAGTACTCGGGTTCGGCCTTCGCGATCTTCTTCCTGGCCGAATACGCCAACATGATCCTGATCGCCTTCCTCGCCACGGTCCTGTTCATGGGCGGCTGGCTGAGCCCGCTGCAGGGCTGGATCACCGCCGACGTGCCGTGGATCGACTGGCTGTGGAAGGGCGGCTGGCAATGGACCTTCATCAAGGCCTTCCTGTTCTCGTTCTTCTACCTGTGGTTCCGCGCGACGTTCCCGCGCTACCGCTACGACCAGATCATGCGTCTCGGCTGGAAGGTGTTCATCCCGATCACCCTGGTCTGGATCGCCGTCGCAGCGCTGATGAAGTATTTCGGCGTCGTCACCATTGGCGCATGAGCGAGCCAGAGCCCGGATCCGAGCCATGAACAGAGTCGTCCATTACCTGAAAAGCCTCCTGCTGCTCGAGCTTCTCGCCGGCATGTGGCTGACCCTGCGTTACATGTTCAAGCCCAAGTACACGATGCGCTACCCGGAGGAGCGGATCCCGAAGTCGAACCGCTTCCGCGGCCTGCATGCGCTGCGCCGCTATCCGAACGGCGAGGAGCGCTGCATCGCCTGCAAGCTGTGCGAGGCGGTCTGTCCGGCGCTGGCGATCACCATCGACTCGGCGCCGCGCGAGGACGGCACCCGCCGCACCACGCGCTACGACATCGACCTCTTCAAGTGCATCTTCTGCGGGTTCTGCGAGGAATCCTGCCCGGTCGATTCGATCGTCGAGACCGTCATCTTCGAGTATCTCTTCGAGCAGCGCTGCGAGAACGTCATGACCTAGGCACAACTGCTCGCCATCGGTGACCGCTTCGAAAGCGAGATCGCTGCCGCGCGCGCGCAGGATGCGGCGTTCCGCTGAGCAAACCGGGAGAATCATGGTGACGTTCCAGCTCGTCTGCTTCTACGCCTTCGCCGCCGTGGCTGCTGCAGCCGCGCTCGGCGTCATCAGCGTGAAGAATCCGGTGGTCGCGGCGCTGTGCCTCGTGCTGACCTTCTTCTCGATGGCCTGCGTGTGGCTGCTCGGCGAGGCCGAGTTCCTCGCCATCGCGCTGATCCTCGTCTACGTCGGCGCGGTGATGGTGCTGTTCCTGTTCGTGGTCATGATGCTCGACGTCGACCTCGCCCCGCTGCGCGAGGGCTTCGTGCGCTTCCTGCCGGTCGGCATCGGCATCGCCGTGGTCATGCTGGTCGAGATGCTCATGCTGATCGGCGTGAAGGCGCTGGCGGTGCCGTCGGCACCGAATCCGGCCGGCGAGTCGAACATCGCCTGGCTGGCCAACACGCTGTTCCGCGATTTCCTGCTGCCGTTCGAGGTTGCCGCGCTGATCCTGACCGTCGGCCTGATCGCGGCCGTGCCGCTGACCCTGCGCAAGCGCGCCGGCGTGCGCAGCCAGAATCCGGGGCGCCAGGTCATGGTGCAACCGGGCGATCGCCTGCGCATGGTCAGGATGGACGCGGAAACGAAGGGAGGCCCCCGGCCATGATCACGCTTGCCCACTTCCTCACGATCGGCGCGGTGCTGTTCTGCATTGCCGTGGCCGGCATCTTCATCAACCGCAAGAACGTGATCGTCCTGCTGATGTGCCTGGAACTCATGTTGCTGGCGGTCAACACGAACTTCATCGGCTTCTCGCGCCATCTCGGCGATCCGGCCGGTCAGGTGTTCGTGTTCTTCATCCTCACCGTCGCGGCCGCCGAGGCGGCGATCGGTCTCGCGATCCTCGTCGTGCTGTTCCGCAACCGCGCGACGATCGACGTGACCGGCATTGACCGGCTCAAGGGGTGAGTCGGGATTTCGCGCGATGCCGACGGGCATCGCGAGCCGACGAACGGCTCGACACGGACGTCGAGACCGGAACAACGCACCAGGGATGGTTTCTTGAATGAAGGGTGGTTTGTGATCAGCAAGACCATACTACTGATGATCGTCCTCGCCCCGCTCGCCGGTGCCGTGCTTGCGGGCCTGTTCGGACGGCAGATCGGTCGCGTCGGCGCGCATACCGTCACCATCGCCGGCGTCGCACTGAGCTGCGCGCTGTCGATGTACGTGCTGTACGGCCTCGTCTGGGGCGGTGCCGAGGTCTTCAACGAGAACCTCTACACCTGGTTCGCGGTCGGCAAGTACAGCGCCCACGTCGGCTTCCTCGTCGACCGGCTGACCGCGATGATGATGGTGGTCGTCACCTTCGTCTCGTTGATGGTGCACATCTACACGATCGGCTACATGGCCGAGGATGACGGTTACCAGCGCTTCTTCAGCTACATCTCGCTGTTCACCTTCTCCATGCTGATGCTCGTCATGAGCAACAACTTCCTGCAGCTGTTCTTCGGCTGGGAAGCGGTCGGGCTCGTTTCCTACCTGCTGATCGGCTTCTGGTTCAAGCGGCCGACGGCGATCTTCGCCAACATGAAGGCGTTCCTCGTCAACCGGGTCGGCGACTTCGGTTTCCTGCTCGGCATCGCCGGCGTGCTGCTGTGGTTCGGTTCGCTCGATTACGCCAGCGTGTTCGCGGTCGCCCGCGACCCGGCGCTCGACATGGGGGCGCGCACGGTCGAGCTGCTGGCCGGACACCCCTGGCATGTCGCCACGATCGTCTGCATCTGCCTGTTCATCGGCGCGATGGGCAAGTCGGCACAGGTGCCGCTGCACGTCTGGCTGCCGGACTCGATGGAAGGCCCGACGCCGATCTCGGCATTGATCCATGCCGCCACCATGGTCACGGCCGGCATCTTCATGGTCGCGCGCATGTCGCCGCTGTTCGAGCTCAGCGAAACCGCGCTGACCTTCGTGCTGGTGATCGGCGCGACCACCGCGCTGTTCACCGGCCTGATCGGCGTCGTGCAGAACGACATCAAGCGCGTGGTCGCCTATTCGACCCTGTCGCAGCTCGGCTACATGACCGTTGCGCTCGGCGTGTCGGCGTACTCGGCGGCGGTGTTCCACCTGATGACGCATGCCTTCTTCAAGGCGCTGCTGTTCCTCGGTGCCGGCTCGGTCATCATCGCCATGCACCACGAGCAGGACATGCGCCACATGGGCGGCTTGCGCAAGCACATGCCGGTCACCTGGATCACCATGTGGATCGGCTCGCTGGCACTGGCCGGCACGCCGTTCTTCTCCGGCTTCTTCTCTAAGGACGCGATCATCGAGGCGGTCCACGCATCGCAGCGGACCGGCGCCGGCTACGCGTATTTCTGCGTGATGGTCGGCGTGTTCGTGACCGCGCTGTACAGCTTCCGCCTGCTCTACATGACCTTCCACGGCAAGGAACGCTTCGTGGTCGACGCGCACCACGGCCATGGCGATCACCACGGCCACCACGCGCCCGGGCACCTCGAGCATGCGCCGCAGGAGTCGCCTTGGGTAGTCACGTTGCCGCTCGTGCTGCTGGCGATTCCGTCGATCGCGATCGGCTGGTTCACCATCGGACCGATGCTGTTCGGCGATTTCTTCGGCTCGGCGATCTTCGTGCGCGAGGCCAACGACGTGATCGCGCGGATCGGCGAAGGCTGGCACGGGCCGCTCGGCTTCGTCCTCCACGGCATCCTGCAGCCGCCGTTCTGGATCGCCCTGGCCGGTTTCGCCACGGCCACCTGGATCTGGCTGTTCCGGCCCGGCATTGCCGATGCGGCGGAGCGCGCACTGAAGCCCGTGCACACGCTGCTCGCCAACAAGTACTGGATCGACGACCTCTACCAGGCCGTGTTCGCCCGTGCCGGCGTCGGCTTCGGACGCGGGCTGTGGCGCATCGGCGATGCCGGCTTGATCGACGGCGCCGTCGTCAACGGCTCGGCCGGCTTCATCGCGCGGGTGTCCGCCAGCGTGCGGCGCCTGCAGTCCGGCTACCTCTACCACTACGCGTTCGCGATGATCCTCGGCCTCATCCTGCTGCTGGCGGGATTGTGGTGGATGACCACTCGCGCTGCAGCCTGATCGACGGGAATCACGACCACCATGGCTGACTGGCCCCTTCTCAGCGTCCTCATCTGGTTGCCGATCGCCGGTTCCGTGGCCGTGCTGGCCTGCGGCCGCCGCGCCGGTACGGCACGCTGGCTGACCCTGCTGCTCGCGCTGGCGACTTTCCTGCTCAGCATCCCGTTGTGGCTGCAATACGACGCCGCGCGCGGCGGCATGCAGTTCGTCGAGTCGCATCCGTGGATCGATGCGCTGAGGGTGTTCTACGCGCTCGGCGTCGACGGCATCGCCGTCGCCCTGATCGTGCTGACGACCTTCACCAGCGTGCTCGTCATCATCGGCGCCTGGGGCTCGGTCGACACCCGCGTGTCGCAGTACATGGCGATGATGCTGCTGCTCGAGGGCATGCTGATCGGCGTGTTCGCGGCGACCGATGCGCTGCTGTTCTACGTGTTCTTCGAGGCCATGCTGATCCCGATGTTCATCCTCATCGGCATCTGGGGTGGGCCGCGGCGCGTCTACGCGACGCTCAAGTTCTTCATCTACACCTTCCTTGGCTCGATCTTCATGCTGGTCGGGCTGATCTACCTGCACATGAAGACCGGCGAGTTCTCGATGGCGGCCTTCGCCCAGGCCACGCTCGGTTCGCGCGAGCAGTTCTGGCTGTTCTTCGCCTTCCTGATCGCGTTCGCGATCAAGGTGCCGATGTGGCCGGTGCACACCTGGCTGCCCGACGCCCACGTCGAGGCGCCCACCGGCGGTTCGGTCGTGCTGGCGGCGATCATGTTGAAGGTCGGCGGCTACGGCTTCATCCGCTTCTCGCTGCCGATCACCCCGGACGCCTCGCAGGAGTACGCCTGGGTGGTGATCGCGATGTCGCTCGTCGCGGTCGTCTACATCGGCTACGTCGCCCTCGTGCAGGACGACATGAAGAAGCTGATCGCCTATTCGTCGATCGCCCACATGGCCTTCGTCACCCTCGGCATCTTCATCACCCTGGCGCTCGTGCGCGTGCACGACAACCCCGATGCCGCCCGTCTCGGCATGCAGGGTGCGATGGTGCAGATGATCTCGCACGGCTTCGTTTCCGGCGCGATGTTCTCCTGCATCGGCGTGCTCTACGACCGCCTGCATTCACGCATGATCCGCGACTACGGCGGGGTGGCGAACTCGATGCCGTGGTTTGCCGCGCTGTTCGTGCTGTTCGCGATGGCCAATTGCGGCCTGCCCGGAACCAGCGGATTCGTCGGCGAGTTCATGGTCGTCCTCGCGACCTTCCAGGACAACGCCTGGGTGGCCGCCGTCGCCGCCTTCACCCTCATCATCGGCGCCGCCTACACGCTGTGGCTGGTCAAGCGGGTGATCTTCGGCGAAGTGACCAATCCGAAGGTGGCCGAGTTCGACGACCTCGACATGCGCGAATGGATCGTGCTCGGTTCGTTTGCCGCCGCCGTGCTGTTCTTCGGCATCTATCCGAAACCGCTGACCGATCTCATGGAGACCTCGGTGCAGCAACTCGTATCGGCCCTGCTGATCGCCAAGGCCTGAGAAACTGACGATGATCGAATTCGACCCGAACGACCTGCTCGCGATCCTGCCGGAACTCGTCCTGCTCGGCGCCACCTGCGTGATCCTGCTCGTCGACCTGTTTCTCAAGCCTTCCCGGCGGGTCATCACCCACACGCTCTCGCTGGCTGCACTGGCGCTGACTTCGGTGTTCGTCTGGAAGGGTGCATTGCCGGCCGGAAAGGGCATCGCCGCGTTCAACGGCATGTTCCTGCACGACGGCATCTCGGTGATCCTCAAGCAGTTCATCCTGCTGACCAGCGCCCTGGCCTTCATCTACGGCCGCAACTACCTGCGCGAGCGCCGGCTGCTGGCCGGAGAGTTCTACCTGCTGGTGCTGTTCGCCACCATCGGCATGATGCTGCTGGTGTCCGCCGGCAGCCTCATCACCGCCTATCTCGGCCTTGAACTGCTCGCCCTCTCCTCGTACGCGCTGGTCGCGCTCAACCGCGAATCGCAGTTGTCCGCCGAGGCCGCGATCAAGTATTTCGTGCTCGGCGCGCTGGCATCGGGCCTGCTGCTCTACGGCATGTCGTTGCTGTACGGCGCGACCGGCACCCTCGACCTGGCCGGCATCCTTGGCGCGATCGGCATCGTCGCGCATGCTTACCTGCTTGCCGTCGGCCTCGTCTTCGTCGTCGTCGGCGTCGCCTTCAAGCTCGGGGCCGCTCCGTTCCACATGTGGCTTCCGGACGTTTACCACGGTGCCCCGACCGCGGTGACGATCTTCATCGGCTCGGCGCCGAAACTGGCGGCATTCGGGCTCGCCTATCGCCTTTTCGAAGGCGCCCTCGGCGGCTTCGGCGAGCAGTGGTCGATCATGCTGGCCGTGCTCGCGGTCGCCTCGCTCGCGGTCGGCAACCTGTTCGCGATCGTGCAGTCGAACCTCAAGCGCATGCTCGCCTATTCGACCATCTCGCACGTCGGCTTCCTGCTGCTCGGCTTCGTCGGTTCGTCGCCGGCGGGCTATGCGGCGGCGGCGTTCTATGCGATCAGCTACGTGCTGACCGCGGTGGTCGCCTTCGGCATGATCGCGGTACTGGCACGGGCCGGTTTCGAGGCCGAGGAAATCGACGACTTCAAGGGCCTCAACCAGCGCAGTCCGTGGTATGCCGGCATCATGGCGATCGCGATGTTTTCGCTCGCCGGCGTGCCGCCCCTGTTCGGCTTCTTCGCCAAGCTGCTCGTGCTGAAGGCAGCCATCGACGCCGGTTTCCTCTGGCTGGCGATCGTCGCCATCGTGTTCGCGATCATCGGCCTCTACTACTACCTGCGCGTGGTCAAGGTCATGTACTTCGATGCCGCGGCCGATGCCGCCCGGCTGCCGCTGCCGGCCGACCTGCCGCTGCGCTGGGTCATCTCGCTGAACGGCCTCGCCCTCGTCGCCCTCGGCTTCCTGTGGGGGCCGCTGTACGATTGGTGCAACCTCGCGTTCGGCGTCTGAGCGCGGGGTTTTTCCGCTTTCCGGGCTTCCCGGACGCCGCCCGCGACGACCCGCATCCGGGTCGATGTCGATTCCGTATTGCGCGGATGCAGCAATCCCACTACCATAGCCGGCTCTGATGCGGGGTGGAGCAGTCTGGCAGCTCGTCGGGCTCATAACCCGAAGGTCGCAGGT
>ERZ795041.179-NODE-179-length-25418-cov-8.772740_pt1 | contig 25418 bp, 21 predicted proteins | sample MGYA00375125_ERZ795041 | MGnify/ENA primary metagenome ERZ795041 (study PRJEB30170, sample SAMN03074214) | activated sludge metagenome | biome: Common Effluent Treatment Plant; feature: Wastewater; material: Activated sludge; isolation source: activated biomass in...
CTACTTCAGCGGCTTGGTCCGCGTCTTCATCCAAGCGTGGACCTCCTCCACCTCCAGTTGGCCGGTGGCCACGCGGATGACCAGGTCGTACTCCTCGTCGTCACCGGCTTGCAGGTCCATGTCGTAGGTAAGCAGGGTCAAGCGGGCCAGCACATATCCCGTCCGCTTGTTGCCGTCCACGAACGGATGGTTCTTCACGACGCTTTCGAGCAAAGCAGCTGCTTTCACAACGGGATCAGGGTACAATTCCTGTCCATCGAAAGTGGCGAAGGGCCTGGCCAATGCCGCCTCCAGCCCACCTTGGTCGCGCACGCCGTGGGAGCCGCCCGTTGCTTCGATCAATTCGGCGTGGATGGCCAAGGCTTCTTCCAAGGCGATCATTTCGCCAAGCGCAGCAGCAGCTCGCGCTTCTCGTCCAAAATGCGCTTCAGCCCTATCACGCGCTTCTGTTCTTCAGGCGTCTTGGCTTGAAATTGCCTCAGGTAATCCAACACCTCCTGCAGGATGGGGTCGGGCATCTCCTCCAATTTGACCTGGATCGCCTCCTTGAGTTCCTTGGTGCTCATGGTTTGCCAAAGTTAGGTGGGGAACAGTTGTCCGTTGTTCGTTGTCAGGGAAGACCCCCACCGGCAAGCTTGACAACGAACACCCAACAACCGGCAACCCGTTTCCCAACCCCCCACACCGTTACTTTGCAGCCATGGCCGCAACGCAAGACCATCCCTTCCACCTCACCAACACGCTTTCGCGCAAGAAGGAGCAGTTCATCCCGCTGAACCTGCCGCACGTAGGCCTGTACGTGTGCGGCCCCACCGTGTACAGCGACGTACACTTGGGCAACGTGCGCAGCTTCCTCACCTTCGACGTCCTGTACCGGTGGCTGCGCTACTTGGGCTACTCGGTGCGCTACGTGCGCAACATCACCGACGTGGGGTACTTGGTAGGCGATGAGGATGCCGGGGAAGACATGACTGTTGCTTCATGGTGCCAGGGCTATCGCGCCTTGTCATTCGCGCCGACGTGCTTGTGATGTACGACACCCTCCGGGGTCGAAACCTGCACTGGATATGGATCCTACGCTGTGTGACCCGCGTTGGGGTCACCTGCTGCATCAATTCAGATGCCCCCAACGGGATCATGCAACGTTGCATTTCCCGAACATTAGGAAGCTCGACCCGCCCTACGCCGGGGTCGCACAATTTCCCAGTATCTGGCGAAAATTTAAGAAGCGATAACCCTGTTTAGGGTGCTGATGCGATATGGCCTGCAACTACTTTTGCCGCCGCTCCACAATCACGGAAGCACAAGAGGAATGGATATGCTGGTTGAGTCCTTGGGCCATTTACTGGATCCCAATTGGATTATGCGCAATGGAGGACTATACCTAGTTTTACTTATATTATTTATCGAAACAGGCATTTTCCTGGGCTTTTTCCTCCCCGGTGACCCCCTGCTGTTCGTGGCCGGAATGGTGATCGCTTCCGCCAACGAAGCCCATTACCCATTTGAGACCGGTTGGGTCAACCTCGGATTTTGGGTGTTCCTGTTTTCCGTTTCAACAATACTTGGCTATTTTGTCGGATACTGGTTCGGGAAGAAATTCGGACATGTGCTGGCCACGGGGAAGGACAGCTTCTTCTTCAAGAAGAAATACTTAATATCCGCTCATGCATTCTATGAAAAAAGAGGAGGATTTGCTGTAGGGATAGCAAGGTTTTTGCCGTTAGTCCGGACATTCGCTCCCATAATTGGGGGAATGGTGGCAATGGATTATACAAAATTCACCTACTACAACATCGTGGGAGCGGTCATATGGGTAGCGAGCATTACCACGCTGGGCTTTGTACTTGGCGACAATCCGTGGGTTCGGCAGAACTTGGAATACGTGATCATCGGGCTTGTTGCCATAGTCACTTTCCCGGTGGTGTCGAAGCTGGTTTTTTCGAGGAAGGGAAAGGAGTGAGGGTCCTTGTCACCTGCTTTCGGAGGTTGATCTTTCCGCCAGGGATGGCAGCGGCAGCTCCCGTGCGGACGGGACTTGCGTGGGCGTGCAGCGAGGAGGCGACGGCAGGAGCCTCCGGAGCGCCGCCCCCCGCCGGCCCACCCGAACGGGACTAAAGCGTACAGCCCGCCCGGCGGCCAAAACGCAACACAGCGGTTTCCTGTTTCCAGTTTCATGTTTCAAGTTTTCCTTCCCCGTTGAACCCGCCCCCACACCGTTACTTTGCAGCATGGCCGCATCGCAAGACCATCCCTTCCACCTTACCAACACGCTTTCGCGCAAGAAGGAGCCGTTCATCCCGCTGAACCCGCCGCACGTGGGCCTGTACGTATGCGGCCCCACCGTGTACAGCGACGTACACCTGGGCAACGTGCGCAGCTTCCTCACCTTCGACATTCTCTTCCGGTGGCTGCGCTACTTGGGCTACTCGGTGCGCTACGTGCGCAACATCACCGACGTGGGGCACTTGGTGGGCGACGAGGATGCCGGCGAGGACAAGATCGCGAAGCGCGCACGGCTGGAGCAGCTGGAGCCCATGGAGATCGTGCAGAAGTACACCAACGGTTTCCATGAGGTGATGCGGCTGTTCAACATCCTGCCGCCGAGCATCGAGCCCACGGCCACGGCCCACATCATTGAGCAGATCGGCATGATCGAACGCATCATCGCCAACGGCTACGCATACGTGGTGAACGGCTCGGTGTACTTCGACGTGCCGAAGTACGCGGGAAAGCACGCCTACGGCGAACTGAGCGGCCGCAAAACCGAGGACCAGCTGGCCAACACACGCGGCACCGAAGGCCAAGACGAAAAACGCAGTCCGCTGGATTTCGCGCTCTGGAAGCAAGCCGAGAAAGGCCACCTGATGCACTGGCCATCCCCCTGGGGCGAGGGTTTTCCGGGCTGGCACTTAGAGTGCAGCGTGATGAGCACCAAGTACCTCGGGCAAACGTTCGACATCCATGGCGGGGGCATGGACCTGAAGTTCCCGCACCACGAGTGCGAGATTGCGCAGAGCGTGGCGGCTGACGGTACGGCACCGGTGCGCTACTGGATGCACGGCAACATGCTCACCGTGAACGGCCGGAAGATGGCCAAGAGCGAGGGCAACGGCTTTACGCCGGAGGAACTGATCAGCGGCAACCACAAATTGCTGGAGCGCGGCTACTCACCCATGACGGTGCGGTTCTTCATGCTGCAATGCCACTACGCCAGCACGCTGGACTTCAGCAATGCGGCGTTGCAGGCGGCGGAGAAAGGCTTGCAACGGTTGATGGCGGCTTATGAAATACTGAAGGGATTAACCGCCAAGACGCCAAGCGCGCCAAGTGATGGGAAGGAAAGTTTCGATGTGGAGACGCTGGCCAAAGCGTGCCATGCGGCGATGAACGACGATCTGAACACGCCGGTGATGATCGCGCAGTTGTTCGAGGGGGTGCGGGCGATCAATGGCGCGAAAGCGGGGAACATCGCGTTGACCCAAGAGCAGATCGACATCCTGCGGGGCTTGTTCAGCGACATGCTTTTCATCGCGCTGGGGCTGAAGGAAGAAGCAGCGACCAAGAACGAAGAGGGCTTGGATGCCGGGCTGATGGACGTATTGCTGGGCCTGCGCGCCGATGCGAAAAACCGCAAGGACTTCGCCACCAGCGACCTGATCCGCGATAAGCTGGCCACGCTGGGCATCACGGTGAAGGACACCAAGGAGGGCGTGGTGTGGGAGAGATCATGATCTTTCACCGCCAAGACGCCAAGAGCGCCAAGGAGAATAGGGCTTCTGGAATTCTTTCTCCGCCAAGACGCCAAGAGCGCATAAGTGGTAACCCAGGATAGGCTACTTTCAGTCCGCCATGACGGAAGATGAACTTGCCGCTATCGCGGTTGATGCCATGATCGAAGTGCATCGCGAGCTGGGGCCCGGGTTGTTGGAAAGCAGTTATGAGCATTGCCTGTTGTACGAGTTGGTTGACCGTGGACTGCAGGTGGAAAGGCAAGTGCCATTGCCATTGCGGTACAAAGGAGTGAACCTGGAGATCGGCTATCGGATCGACTTGTGGCTGGAGCGCAAGCTCATCGTCGAGATCAAGTCCGTGGAAACATTGCTGCCTGTACACTTGGCGCAGGTGATCACCTACCTGAAGCTCTCCGACATGCGCCTTGGACTGTTGGTGAACTTCAACGAAAAGCTCGTCACCCAAGGAATCCGCAGGGTTGCCAACAAGTTCAAAGAATAGCCTATTGCAGGATCGAATTCTTGGCGGTAACGGCGCTTCCATGGCCTTGGCGTGCTTGGCGTCTTGGCGGTAACGGCGATTCCATAATCTTGGCGTGCTTGGCGTCTTGGCGGTAACGGCATTTCTTGGCAGTAAGATTCCCGTACGAACTTTGCCCCATGCCATCCCTCCTCCACCGCATCCTTGGCCTCGGCCTGGTGCTTTCATTTCTCGCTGCCTGCCAAACGGACACCACGCCCGTGGTAACCCAGCCCGAGGCAACAGCCCCCGCCCTTCCGCCGCCCCCGCTGTTCAACGGCGACAGCGCGTATGCCTTTGTTGCCAAGCAGGTGGCTTTTGGGCCGCGTGTGCCGGGCAGTGCCGCGCACAGGGCTTGCGGCGATTGGATGGTGGAGAAGCTGAAAGGTTACGGGGCCACGGTGATCGAGCAGAACGCGGAGGTCACCATTTACAGCGGGCAGAAGGTGCCCATGCGCAACATCATCGCCAGTTGGCAGCCGGAGCAGAAGGACCGCATCCTGCTCTTCGCCCACTGGGACACGCGCCCCATGGCCGACCAAGATCCCGCGCGAAAGAACGAGCCCATTGACGGCGCCAACGATGGCGGAAGCGGCGTGGGCGTGTTGATAGAGATCGCACGGCAACTGGCCCAACAAGCACCGCAAGTGGGCGTGGACCTCTTCTTCACCGATGTGGAGGACATGGGCGAACCGCACGGCGCCATGGGGCTGGGGCAGGAGAGCTTGAAGACCTGGTGCCTCGGTGCACAATACTGGGCCAAAAACCCGCACGTGCCCAACTACAAGGCCCGCTACGGGATCCTGCTGGACATGGTGGGCTCCAAGGACGCCGAGTTCCCCAAGGAAGCCTACAGCATGCGTTACGCCGCAGGCATTGTGAACAAAGTGTGGAAGGCCGCTGCGGCGGCGGGCCATGGCAACCGCTTCCTCAGCGAAACGCGCCAGTACGTCGGCGTGGACGACCATGTGTTCATCAACGAATACGGCATCCCCAGCATTGATATCATCGCGTACGACGCCGCTTCCGGCGGCTTCCCGCCCACCTGGCACACCCACGCGGACAACCTGGCGAACATCGACAAGCAGAGCCTGCAGGCCGTGGGGGCCACCGTGGCGCAAGTGGTTTGGACGGAGCGGTGAGAACAGGCTCCGGCATTTGCGTTGACCGGTTGGGGCACGTGCCGGGACCGGGCTTTGGCACCCGATCCAAACTATTACTGCAGCGAACACCCCGTGCGCATTCCGCGCAACCGGATGCCTTCCAAGATTTCTCGCCATCTGTCCACCAAGGACTACAGGCCGCGCATACCTTCACCGTCCAATTCCATCATGCTCCATGAGACAACTACTTACGCTTTCCCTGCTTTTGCCTTCCTTGGCCTTTGGCCAAGCACTTACCGGCACCGCCCCTGAACAGCGCACCGTGTTCCTTGAAGACTTCACCGGCATCAAGTGCGTGTATTGCCCTGAAGGGCACACGATCATGGCAGGCATTGCCGCAGCGCACCCCGGGGTGGTTTCTTTGATCGGTGTGCATGCGGGAAGCTTTGCCGTGCCCAGCGCAGGGCAGCCGGATTTCCGTACCACGGCAGGCACCACCATCAACAACTTTTTCGGGGTCAGCGGATATCCTTCCGGGGTGATCAACCGCCATTCCTTCGGCGGAACCACCGTCCTGAGCCGCAATGCATGGGCTGAGGCCTCCGCGCAGATCCTCGCCATGCCCTCGCCGGTGAACCTCGGCATGGAAAGCTCCTTCGACCAGGACACCCGTGAGCTCACCGTGCACGTGCAGCTGTACTACACGGCGAACAGCCCCGGGGGAGAGGACCGCATCAGCGTGCTGCTCGCGGAAAACAACATCACCGGCTTTCAGACCACCCCGCAAGGCAACAATCCCAATTACAACCATACCCACGTCATGCGCGCCTACATCACCGGCACCTGGGGCGAGGGGGTAACCACCACCACCGCGGGCACCACCGTGGACAGAACCTACACCTACACCGTGCCCGTCGAATGGAACATTGCCAATTGTGAGGTCACTGCATTCGTGGGCGAGGTACAATCGGACGTGTACCAGGCGCGCACCGTGGCAGCCGATGGCGGGGCGACCCAGATCGCCGGTGCCTTGGCCGGCGTGGTTGGCGCCTTCCAAGCGGGGAGCAGCGGTTCGGGCAACAACTTCCCCACCACCTTCCACAACTTGGTGGGCGGCAGTGCTGATTTCACGGTGAACATCGAAACCATCGATGCACCAGCTTCTTGGGGTGCCAGCCTGCAGGTGGACGGCAACACCATGGCCAGCGGATCGGTGATCACCGTGGCCGATGCAGCCACCGTACAGCTCTCCGCCACCATTACTCCGGACAACACGCCCGGCATTGGCAACTACCGGATCTTCCTCACTTCCGTGGATTTCCCCGATGCCGCACCGATGGTGCAGGAAGTCCATGTGATCAGCGGCGTACACGACCTGATCGTGGCCAATCCCGATGCGGAACAATGGAACTCGCGCTATACCATGGCCATGGACCAAGCCGGTGAACTGGCCTATGCCAAAACATCCCGGGATGCTTTCATCAAGTTCGGGCAAGCCGATGCCTTGGGCGGTGTGCTCAACATCTACCGCAATGTCAGCTGGACCTTCCCCAGCATCACCGATGAGGAGGTGGCTTTGCTGAGCTCCTTCATGGACAATGGCGGCAACCTGATGATCGCCGGACAGGACATCGGCTGGGACCAAAGCGGTGCCAGCAGTGCCTATGGGACGGCCGCCACGCAATCCTTCTACACCAATTACATGCTGGCCACCTTCGTTAACGACGGCAGCCCCAGCAGCAACCAGGTCGTGTTCAATGCCGGGGACCCCGTGTTCGGCGGAGTATCCAATTCCGCCGTGGCCAATGTCTTCGGAAGTGGCAACACCTACCCGGACGAGATCACGCCCATTGCCCCGGCCTCGGCCATCCTCACGTACAACACCACACCGAAGATCGGTGGCATCAGGGCACAAACCGCCAACTACAAATTGGTGTACTTCGGCGTTGGACCGGAACAGATGGGCAACCAGGCCGTGGGGCGGTCCATGGTCCAACTGAGCCATGACTGGTTCTATGGCATTGTGGGCATTACCGAGTTCGATGCGGCCATGGCCGCCTTGGGCCAGGCCTACCCGGTGCCTGCGGACGCTGTGCTGCACATTCCCGTGAACACGCTGCCCGGCGATGCGATGCTGCAAGTCTTCGATGCCATGGGCCGCTTGGTGGTCGAAAAAACGGTTGCCGGGGAGCCGGAGGTCCTGCAGGTGAACACCAGCGGACTGGCGAACGGGGTGTACAGCTACCGGCTGCGCACGGCCGCTTCAGCCGGGCCGGCACGCTCCTTCACGATAGCACACTGACCACTACTTCCCACTTGACCATGAAAAGCTTCCCCCGGGAAGCTTTTCTTTTACCCGCCGGTACCACGTGCGCATCCGTTCCGGCAACGCTGAATAACTTGCACGCATGACTGTGCCACTTAAACGATGGCGCTTTTTGCCGCCTGCCGACCCGGCGGCCGTGAAAGCACTGACACACGACCGCTGCACGCAGAGCATGGCCACATTGCTCGCACAACGCGGAATTCGTACTCCCGCCGAGGCCCGTGAATTCTACCGCCCTTCCATGCATCACCTGCACGACCCGTTCCTGATGAAGGACATGGACCGGGCGGTGGACCGCATTGTACAGGCCCTACGCGAGCAGGAGCCGATCATGGTGTACGGTGACTACGATGTGGACGGCACCACCTCGGTGGCGTTGGTTTACAACGTGCTATCACAGTGCATCAAGGATACCAAGGACCTCATGCACTATGTGCCGGACCGCTACGCGGAAGGCTACGGCGTGTCCAAGCTGGGCATCGACCGTGCGGTTGCCCGGGGCGTGAAGCTCATCATCGCACTGGACTGCGGCGTGAAGGCCGTGGACAAGGTGGCCTACGCGAAGGAGAAGGGAATTGATTTCATCATTTGCGACCACCATCTGCCGGGTGAACAACTTCCCGACGCCGTGGCCGTACTGGACCCCAAACGCGCGGACTGCCCTTACCCCTACAAGGAATTGAGCGGCTGCGGCATCGGCTTCAAGCTGATGCAGGCCTTTGCGCAGCACAACGACATGCCCTTCGCCGATCTGGAGGAACTGCTCGACCTGGTGGCCGTGAGCATTGCGTGCGACATTGTGCCGCTGGACGGCGAGAACCGCACCTTGGCCTATTTCGGGCTGAAACAGCTCAACAAACCGAGAAAGCGACCGGGCATACAAGCCTTGCTGGACCTTTCCACTGGCCGCAAATCGCCAATGGCTGCGAACAAACCGCTCACCGTCACCGAACTGGTGTTCGTGTTGGGGCCGCGCATCAACGCTGCGGGGCGCATCGAGCACGGGCAGCAGGCCGTGGAACTGCTGCTCGCAAGAACCAGTACCGAGGCCGCGAACATCGCCCAACGCGTGGACAGCAACAATGCAACGCGCCAAGGCCTGGACAAATCCATCACGGAACAGGCGCTGGAAATGTTCGAGACCGAAGACTACCTGAAGGATGCATGGAGCTCGGTGGTGTTCAACAAGGACTGGCACAAGGGCGTGGTGGGCATTGTGGCCTCGCGGCTCATCGAGCAGCACTACCGGCCCACCATCGTGCTCACGGAAAGCAACGGCAAGGTGGCGGGCAGCGCCCGCAGCGTAAAGGGCTTCAATGTGCACGATGCCATCGCCAAGTGCGCCGACCTGTTGGAGCAATACGGCGGGCACATGTATGCCGCCGGGCTCACGATGAAGCCGGACAACGTGAAGGCATTCCGGGAAGCATTCGAGCAAGTGGTGCGCAACACCCTGCCCCCGGCGTTGCGGGTACCCGAGGAAGAGGTGGACCTGGAGATCGGGTTTGCGGAGATCCAACCTCCGTTCGTGCGAGGTATCCATGGCATGGAGCCGTTCGGCCCGGCAAACATGAAACCGGTGTTCCTTACGCACGGCGTGGTGGCCCGGGACGCGCGCACCATCGGAAGCACCGGGGACCATCTGAAATTCAGGGCCTGCGACCCCAAGCATCCGGAAGTGGAATTTGAGGCGATCGCATTCCGGCAAGGCGCGCAGTTGGACCTGGTGCGCTCCGGAAATCCCTTCAGCCTGCTATACACCATCGAGGAGAACCACTACAACGGCCACACCACCCTGCAACTGAACGTGAAGGACCTGAGGACCGGCGGGGAGGACATGCCGGGATCGGAACTTCCGGCCGCACGGGAAATCACTGTGGCCCCATGAGCAGTTCGCTGATCACCGTGCACGATGATGAGCACTGGATGCGCCACGCCTTGCGGGAAGCCGAACTGGCTTTCGCAGCGGACGAGGTGCCCATCGGCGCGGTGATCGTGGCCGGTGACCGGATCATTGCAAGGGGCCACAACCTCACCGAACGCCTGAACGATGTAACAGCGCATGCCGAAATGCAGGCCATCACCGCCGCTGCGGAACACATCGGAGGCAAGTACTTGCAGGACTGCACGCTTTACGTGACCGTGGAACCGTGCGTGATGTGCGCCGGCGCCCTGGCCTGGAGCCACATTGGGCGCATCGTCTTTGGCGCGTTCGATGAAAAAGCAGGTTACCGACGCGTGGGCAGCATACTCCTCCACCCCAAAACGCAAGTGACCGGCGGCGTGTTGGAGCCGGCCTGCGCCGATTTGATGAAGGCGTTCTTCAGGAAGAAGAGGTCATTGGGGAGGTAAGTTGCCAATTGTCCATTGTCAGTGAAATGCACCACTGGTATCGGAAAACCAGCAACTATCCCTCCGCCACCAAATACCTCAGGTTTAAGCTTGAATCGTAGGATCGTCTAACTTCGCATAGGTGTACTTCAGCCATGGACTACAGGAAAATCATTACCATCGAACCGGGAAAGCGCGGTGGCAAACCTTGCATTCGCGGTTTAAGGATCACCGTGGGCGATGTGCTTGGCTACCTGGCGAGTGGCATGTCCATGGCAGAGATCCTGATGGATTTTGATGAGCTAAAGGAAGAAGATATCCGCGCCTGCCTAGCCTATGCAGCTGATAGGGAGCGATTTACCATGATCATTCCCTCCGCCGCGTGAAGTTCTTGATCGATGAGAACCTTTCGGACAAGCTGGTTCCCGGCTTGGACCAACATTTTCCGGGAACAAGGCACGTTAAACAACTGGACCTTGCACACCAACCGGACAGCACGGTTTGGTCCATGGCCAAACAGGAAGGCTTCATCATCCTCACGCAGGACGATGACTTCACTGAAATGAGCCTTTTGAACGGGTTCCCACCCAAAGTGGTCCATCTGGCAATGGGCAATCATTCAACCCGTGATTGGCTGCGCATCATTCTTGCCAATGTCCACCTCTGTAAACTATTCGGGAAAAACAACGAGTCTGGATTATTGGTGATCAAGTGAACCCCTTCATCGGGCATTCTGATTTGTGATGAAGGCACGGCCTTCATTCTGAAGTTGATAGTTGTCCGTTCGTGGTGCAATGCACCACTGGCAACGGACAACCAGCAACTACTCCCCCGTCACCAAATACCTCCGGCTCAAGCTGCGCAGCGGCACCCATGCCGCCACCGTACCGATGGCCATCACGGCGATGAAGATCATGACCAGGTCGGTCCACATCACCTCCACGGGGTAGGCATCCACCACGGAATCCTGAAGCGAAACGAAGCCCGTCCATTTTTGCAGCGCGCACAGGCCAAGGCCCGCCAACAAGCCGGTCACCGTGCCCACCACCACGATCAGCAGGCCCTCCAGGAAGAACACCCGCCGGATGAAGCGGTCCGTGACGCCCATGCCGCCAAGCGTGCGCATGTCCTGCCGTTTTTCGATCATCATCAAGGTGAGCGAGGCAATGATGTTGAACGCACCAATAAGCCCGATGAAAGCGAGCACCACGAATGTGAACCACTTCTCGTTGGCATTGGTGGTGTACATCAGCATGTTCTTCTGCTGACGTGTCTTCACTGTGAATGCCTTGCCGGCGATCCGCTCCACCGCAGTTTTCAGCTTGCCCGGATCGGCGCCCGGCCTGGCCTGAACCTCCAACGCATTCACCTCGTCGCCGTAATGCAACAGCGCAGCGGCGAAGCCGATAGGCGCCAAGAGGTACTGGCGGTCGAACTCCATGTTGATCGTGAACGCCCCCGACACGGCGACTCGGCGCTGCTCGAAGGCAGAGGACGATAGCTGGGCGATCTTTCTTCCCCGGATCAATGCACCGAGCTGCAGCGGCTCCGTCACCCCATCATCCACTGGCACCCGAAGCACATCCTTCAGTGCTGCGCCAAGGATCACTACGGGCCCATGTCCGTTCTCCAACATGGCTTCGCCGGAATACATGTGTTGCGCCAGTTCGCTCATCGCCACGTATTGCGGCTCCACCCCCTTCATGGTGCCAACGGCCTGTTCATCACCGGAGCGCAGCAGCACATTCTCCTCGATCACCCAACTGACTTCCTTCACCTCTGGCAAGGCCTTGATCGCCGCAAGGTTCAGGCTGTCTCGCGGAAAAGTTTTGCCAGTGGCAGGTGTGATGGTGATGTCCTGGTCGAACGGGCTGTACAAGGTGTCCACCAATTGCGAGATGCCGTTGAGAGTGCTGAGCACCACCACCATGGCCGCCGTGACCACCGCAACCACCACAATACTGATCAGCGTGATGATGTTCACGGCGTTCTGCTTGCGCTTGGCCAGCAGGTAGCGGCGGGCAAAGAGGAGCGGGAGGTTCACGGGGTGAAGATCGCAGCAGTGCGCTATATTCGCTAATCACGTTGCCTTTGTTGCATGAGGGGTGCCTGGTTTCAGACAACGATCTTGACCGCAGACTTGCTGCTTACAACCTTATCAGCAAATGGCCAGTGGGAGGTTCGCGCCATGGCGGGCGCAGGACTCAGCCGGTTCAACACGGACATGCACCTGGCCCACGGCCGTGATGAAACCCAGGCCGTGCAGCACCGCTTTTCATGGTTGTTGGGGGCCACTGCCACACATTCCATCACGGACAAGCTGGCGATCAGCAGCGGCTTGTGCTGGTCCGCCTTCAACGGCAACAATGAAGTGTGGATCCGTGGCAACCTGACCCAAGAGCAGCAGTGGCAACTCCAATACCTGTACTTGCCATTGATGGTGCATTTCCATTGGCAAGGTGCGCATGTGGGTGCTGGCTACCAATCGGGCATTCCGGTAGCCGGAGCCATCACCTTCACCGATCACAATGCGTGGATGGGCATGCCTGATCAGCGCTCTTCCACGCACCGGCTCGACCTGCTGCGCGCCGATGCGGGAATAGTGGCGGAAGCGGGCCATGACCTTGGGAAAAAGTTCAGTGTGGGATTGCGCTACTACCGGGGTTTAAGCGACATCAGGGACCATTCAGACGGATTGATGGACCCTTTGTACCCGGAGCAATTCGTCCTGGTGGTCAGCTATGGCCTGCTGCCGAAGGCAAAACCCGCGAAACCGGAGGTTCCTGTTCCTGCTGCACCGGCACCACAGTAGCATCTACTTCCACGCCTTCACGATCAAGCCCGTGCCCGTGGGGTGCTTGCCGTTCACGTCAAACCAGTTCAGCACGAAAGCCACCGGATAGGCGACGAGGTAGTAGAACGGCAGTACGATGAAGAAGAGCTTGCTGGCGTTGAGCATCAGCAGCGGCCACTTCATGCTGAGCTTCCAGCTGATCTTGCCCGGGGTCCCGTAACTGTAGCGCGCCTCCACCCTGCTGAAGCCGTTGCGCAGGGCCTTGGCGCGGATGTCGTCGATGTTGTAGCCGTCGCGCACATGCTCCTCGATGAACGAGCCTTCCTCCTCGCCATGCACGTCGCTGCCGCCTTGGTCGCTGGGGGTGCTGATGATGAGCATGCCGCCGGGCTTGAGCGAGGTGGAATAACAGCGCAGCGCAGCTTCATCTTCCAGGATGTGCTCCATCACGTCCACGCACACCACCAGCTCAAACGCTTCCGGCCGCTGGAATTTGGTCACATCGCCCACTTCAAACTTCACTTGCGGCCTGCCGATCTTTTGGAAGAAGGCATTGCAATCGGCCACCTGCTCTTCTTTCACATCGACTGCCGTGATCGTCCACTTGGACGATAGGCCGCTGAGCCAATAGCTGTACTGGCCGAAACCCGCACCTGCATCATAAATGGCCAGCTCGCGGTTCCGCTTGTCCCGGCCCCAGGCCCGCAGTTCCTTGTGGATATGCCATGCGCGCAGCAGCAACAGGTCCAGCAGATGATAGAACAGCTTGCGCAGGGCGGGCGTGCTGTTGAAGACCACGCCGAGGCGGCGTTTCACCGGATCGTACTGCATGCCTTGGGGGCTGGGTTATGCGTGAGGCCGCTGCGGCAGGTTGATGGTTCAATCCTTTTTCAGCAAGTTCTCAATCTCTTCCTTGCGGTCCTGGGAATCATCAATGTAGAAATTGAGCTCGGGCACGATCCGCAGTTGCTTGCCCAACCTGTTTCCCAATTCGCCACGCAAGCGGGGTGTCAGGTCCCGCACCTGATCCAGCACGGCCTGCTTGTCCTTCACGGGGAACAGGCTCAAATACACTTTGGCCAAGCCCAGGTCCGGGCTGACCCGCACGCCGGTGACCGTGATCAATCCTCCGGGCAACAACCGGTGCCCGTAACCTTGCATCACCTCGGCCATTTCCTGTTGCAGCAGGCTGTTCACCTTGCTTTGCCGTACGCTGTCCATGGCGCGAAGATAGAACGGCGGATGGGGGCAGTTGCTTTGTGGGCTCGGCGCCCTTCATCAACCGGTTCCGGCCTGTGCCGTTGCCCCCTTGCCCGGCGGCACATCGGCCTTCCTGGCGATCGCCCGCCCCGATACCTTTGGCCCTTCGCAATGAAAAACTTCCTCCGCATTCTGCGCTATGGGCGGCCCTACGCCCGGTATGCGGTGCTCAACGGCGTATTCAACCTGCTGGCCACCGTGTTCCACTTGGCCAGCATGCTGCTGTTCATCCCGTTCCTGCGGCTGCTGCTGGGGCAGACGCAAGCAGTGCATGAGCGACCGGTACTGGCATTGAACAAGGCTGCTTTGGAACAGGGCTTCAACTGGTCGCTCACCCGGTTGATCGAACTGCACGGCCAGGTAGGGGCACTGGGCATCATCTGCCTGACGGTGGTGGCGCTGTTCCTGCTGAAAAACATTTTCCGATACTTAGCAGTGCGCGCGATCTGCACGTTCCGCAACCGGATCATCCGCGATGTGCGCTCACGCCTCTACGACAAGATGCTTGAGCTGCCGCTGCGCTACCACAACGACGAACGCAAGGGCCACTTGCTCTCATTGATCACTAACGACATGCAGGTGCTGGAGTACTCGGTGATGTACTCCATCGAAATGGTGGTGCGCGAGCCGATCGCGGTGATCCTGTTCTTAGGCACGATGGTCACGCTCTCTCCGGCGCTCACACTGTGGTCCCTGCTGCTGCTGCCGATCAGCGGCCTGCTCATCGGGCGCATCAGCCGCAGCTTGAAAAAGCGCAGCACCCGCGTGCAGGAGAAAAGCGCAGACCTCCTTTCCCGCGTGGAGGAAACGCTCACGGGCATGCGCGTGGTAAAGGCCTTCAATGGGGAGGAAAACATGCGCCGCCGCTTTGAACGCGAGAATGAACTGCTCACACGCGCCAGCATCAGCATGCTCAACCGGCAGGACGTGGCCTCGCCGCTGAGCGAAACGCTTGGCACCATGGTGATGGCCGCCATCGCGTTCATCGGCGGCACCCTGGTGCTGGGGCCGGATGCCAGCCTCAGCGGCGACAGTTTCTTAGGCTTCATCATCATCTTCTCCCAGCTGCTCACGCCCATCAAGGGCTTTTCACAGGGCTACTCCGGCATTGTGCGCGGATCCTCCAGCGCCCAGCGCGTGTTCGATCTGCTGGCCGTGCCCAACACCGTGACCGAGAAGCCGAATGCCAGGCCCATTGTAGCGTTCAACGATCGCGTGGAATTCAAGGACGTCGCCTTTGCCTACGGCGAGAAACCCGTGCTGCAAGGCATCAACCTCATCGTGCCCAAGGGTAAAAGCGTGGCTTTGGTGGGCACCAGCGGGGGCGGCAAGACTACACTGGCCGGGCTGCTGCCGCGCTTTTTCGACGTCACGGCGGGTTCTGTAAGCATTGATGGCACGGACATCCGCGAATTGCGCATCAAGGACTTGCGAGCGTTGATGGGCATCGTGACGCAGGACAGCCTCTTGTTCAACGACACCGTGGCGGCCAACATCGCCTTCGGGCGCACGGGCATCGGCGAGGACGACATCCAGCGCGCGGCGGAGATCGCCAACGCGCACGAATTCATTTCCCGCCTTCCCAACGGCTACCAGACCAGCATTGGGGATGCCGGCAACCGGCTCAGCGGCGGCCAGAAGCAGCGCATCGCCATTGCGCGCGCCGTGCTGGGCAACCCATCGATCCTGATCTTGGACGAGGCCACCAGCGCATTGGATACCGAAAGCGAAAAGCTGGTGCAGGACGCACTCTTCAAGCTGATGAAGGACCGCACCTCTTTGGTGATCGCGCACCGGCTGAGCACCATCCAGCATTGCGATGAGATCATCGTGCTGGACCAAGGAAAGATCATCGAGCGGGGCACGCACGCGCATCTCTTTGCCGCCCACGGGCAGTACCGGAAGTTGTGCGACCTGCAGGCGTTTGCGTAGAACCTGCAGCCGGTTACTTTTGAACGCACTGTCCTCCCCTGAACCAGCTCGCCATGCGCCTTCATGCCTTGCTTGCCATCGGCTGTCTTGTGCTTCAAGCAAGTGCCCAATGGACCGCCTTGGACCCGGGAACAAACCAAGACCTTAGGTCTGTACAATATTCAGCCTCGGGCCAGATCTGGATCGGGTCGTTTGATACGCTTCTTTGGTCTCCGAACAATGGTGCCAACTTCGTGAAGCGGCCCACGCTGATGCAAGGGAGCGCGCCCATTTTCGGCCTGTACCTGGCCACCGAAGCGCTGGCCGACCAGTCTCTTTTGATCACGGGCACGATCGAGCTTGGCGCATGGGAAAACATCTTCCGCAGCACGGACGGAGGCTTGGCCTGGTCGCGAGTACACCATGCACAAGCCGGGCCCATCAACGTGCTGCGCGACCTGCTGTTCGCACAACCTCCCCTCGGCTTTGCCGTTGGCGACAATGGACGTATCCTGCGCAGTACCGACAGTGGACAATCTTGGGCGGCAGTCCCGTCGGGCACGGTGTTCTCATTGGAGCGCATCGTGCACGCAACCGGGAACACGTACATGGCCGCAGGGTCTTCCGCATTCGTGCGCAGCACCGACGGCGGGCTGAGCTGGTCGCCGGTCAACGGGCCTTCGGAAGCGTACGACCTGGCCTGCATGGGAAACACCTGCTACGCCACGCAGGGCAGTTCCCTTTGGAAAAGCACGGATGGCGGGGCCACATGGGCCGCATCGGGCACTTCCCCGGGCAGGGTAATGGCCCTGCTGGACGCAAATACGCTATTGATGGCGAACGACACCGGCCTGTTCCGCACCACCAGCGGCGGTTCCTATTGGGAATGGTTCCCACTGCCCAATTACCACCGCATCCGTGCATTCGATTTCCGCACCGCCTCCAGTGGCATTGCAGTGGGTGATACCGGATATGCCATACAAACCGCAAACGCAGGGGGTGCGGCATGGCCCGTAGCCTCCATTGGCACGGTCAATGCCACGCTCTGCCAGGGATCCACCATCACGTTCCCGAATACGGGCGATCCCTCTTGGGCATACACCTGGCGGATCAATGGCGCGGTCACCTCCACCAGCTATGACCTCACCATGGCATTCCCCGACGCAGGAACCTATACGGTGGAGATGGAGGCCAACAATGGCACCGGGGTGTGTACCGCTTCCACTACCGTGCAGATTTTGCCGCAACCCACCGTCACACCTTTCACCGCATACCCGCTACAGGACACCATCTGCCAAAACTCCTCCACCAGCATCCATTTGCCGCAAGCGGAGCAAGGCACCGTGTACAGGCTGCTTCATGACGGCACACAGGTTGCCATTTCATACGGCAACGGCGGAGCTCAGAACCTGTCCACGGGAAACATCATCGGGCCAACGACATTCACTGTCCAGGCCATACGCACGAATACCTGCGGCAGCGACACACTGTCCATGCCGGTAACGGTGACCACGCCTTACCTCGCCCCCGACGTCTACTGGGAGTGGGCTGAACCGGAGGCTTGCGCTCCGGCAATGCCCGTCGTGGAAGTGCACAACTCCAAAGTGGGCATGGCCTATTGGGCAACCAACTCCTCCCCGCCCTATCCGGTGAACGGCACGGGCGGCACGATCCAAATCCCATTCGCATGGGCCAGCAGCCCCACGGTCTCAAGCACGGTACGAACCAAGATGATCGGCAGTATCGGCCAAGGTTGCCCGTCATTGTGGCTTCCCGACCAACCGGCCATGACCATCTACAGTGTTTGGGTCCATTTCTTCGCGGATTCCTTGACCATTGTAGACCAGGAATTGAACATTACCCCTTCCTCGAACCAGAACAACCTGTACAATTATCATTGGGACTTCGGCCAGGATGCCGTGCCGCCGAGTTCCGACACCTACCTCTCCCAACCGTTCCATTACACTTCCCCGGGAGTAAAGACGATCACCTGCATCGCCACGACACCATTGGCCACCTGCGCCGATACCATTCAGCAATCCACACTGGTCGTGGAAGCTGCCGCTTCAACGATCGGAACGGCCTGCAATGAAGGTTTTACCGCACTGGACGGATACATCGCGGACATGGCCCTCGATGCCTACAACAACCGGTACCTGACCGGTTATATCCGCACCACGGGCAGTTCGTCCCAGGAAGTGTTCTTCGCAATGAAATTGGACAGCACGGGCCAGGAGGTCTGGCACCGTACGGCACCCATTTCCACAGACTGGCAGAATACCGGCAGCCAGGGTTACGGCATTGCGGCCGACCGGGCGGGGAATGCGTACGTCACCGGCCGCTTTAACCACGACAATGGCAGCTTGGACGGCACGGTGATCTACCACCGGAACTTTCTGGTCAAATTTGACCCGCAAGGCCACTTGGAGTGGCAAATGATCAGCCCCTCCAATGCATTCCGGGGGGTGGCCTGTACCGATGATGACATCCTGCACGTGGCAGGAAGAAATGCTTGGGGAGGGACCACCTTTTTCCTGCCCTCCGGCGAAGAGGTCACCACCGTCCTGCCCGTGAACCAACGCGGAAGCCTGTTCTTGTTGAGCGTTTCCCCGAACGGCAGCATTCTGCAACAACAGGCATTGGGCTATCGCCATCCGAGCGGCGCCCCTGACCAACGATCTGCGATCGACATGGATTCGGATGCCCTGGATGCACAAGAACGCCTGCGCTGCGACCCGATCATGCGGAAAGCCGCTGATGGCAGCATCCTGATCAGCGGGATCATGAAGACCCTCCCTGCGGGGTATGGCATGAACCTGGGAGAAATGGAAGTACAAGGGAATACGGAACCCTCGAGCATGACGAACCTGCGGCAGATCTATGCCATGCGCTATGTGCCGGGCACGGGCGTAACGGGGGCGTTTGCGTGGGGCGGGGGTGATCCACGATCGGTGGAGGGCATTAGCCAATCATTGGACGGGCGGTTAGCCGTTTGCGGACGGTACAAGAATACGTTCAAGTTCAATGGCGAAACCGAGGTGGCCATCACGAGCGGGGGCAGTAGCGGGAGCTATTTGTTTTGTACCGCCGCCGACGGCAGCGCCCTTTGGAACGGTGCAACAACCTTTGGCTCCACCATGCTGGATGATTTGGCATTCGAAACTGACGGGACTTTGATCGCCTTGGCCAGCTACGTCAAAACAGGCTTTCTCCCCACCACGGCAGGGAATGCCCCCCTCGGGGTCGTCGCAGGCACGTATACCCACTACGGCCTGGCGCGATACGATGATGCCGGTGTTCTTACAGGCGTGGAAACGTTTGGGGACGGGATCGGAAAAGCCTTCAACATCAGGCGTGCCTCATGCGGCGACCTGCACCTGGTGAATTTTGAAACGGCCTATACCTCCAACCCTGAAGGCATACATTTCACCTGCTCAGGTTGCCCGGACAACCTCAGGACCTCTGTGATCCCGGCCGGCGAATGCACCTCCGGCTGCTTTGCCGCCAACAACCCGCTCCTGAGGGATGTGGGCATGGAGCGCGTTGCGTTGGATGATTCAACCTCCCTTCAACCGAACATATTGGTAAGCTTCCGCAACCGGGGGCAGGTTCCCGCCTACCAGGCAACCATCGCATACCGCGTGAATGAAGGCCCCGTGCAAACCGTGGACTGGAGCGGAAACCTCGCCTATGCAGCCGCAGTGCAAGACCTGCCCATTGCCGCATACGATTACACAGGAACGCACTCACTACGCGTGCAAGCCTGGATCGACCAGGTGAACGGCAGCATGGACGACTACCAAGCCAACGACACCTTGAAGTTTTCGCAGCTGATGTGCACTGCTCCCCTGCACGGCACATACACCTGCGAAGCCGAGGGAGCCGACTTCCGGACCTTGGGCGATGCCGCCAAGGCACTGGCCTTATGCGGTGTGGATGGCCCTACGACCATCGCCGTCAGCCCAGGCCACCATTACGGTCAAGCGTTGTTCAAGCCCATCCCCGGAGTATCTGCCACCGACACTGTAGTAATCACTTCCGCAGCAGGCGATAGTGCTTCGACTTGGTTGCATTTTATGCCGGGCGAAAGGGGATTCCGAAATGCGATCATCCTCTTCGATGATACATGTAAACACATCAGCGTTACCGACCTGACCCTTGACCACGCGGGAAGCGGCCTGGCCAGCTATGGCGTGTTCATGGCCCGATATTGCACCGACCTGGGCGTGTATCGCAACCACGTCCTCGGGAAAGCCCAAGGAAACCTGATCGGGATCACCGCCCATGGTGGCCGGGCCCCCAGCGGGGAAATCAAGGTGATCGGCAATACCGTGGAACGTGGATCCCGCGGAATCAACATCGTGGGGGCCCTTGCGATCGACGGCGGACCATATGACAAAGTCAGCATCATCAACAACAGAATGATCGACCAATCCAGCCATGGCTTATACTGTTATCAAGTCACCGATCTAACCGTGCAAGACAACCAGATCCTTGCGCAAGAGGGAACGCATGGAAACTTGTACCGGGCCGCATACATGGGCCTTGGCACGGACAAGCTCCACTTCGACGGAAACTTCATCCGCGCGGCTACCACTGCGGCCCCCAGCCAAGGCAGTGGTGTTTATGCCTTGGTCGAGATTCTTGGCAGCGTTGGGACCGGCGGGGAGCGCCGATCGGTGACCAACAACATGATCTTCAACCCCTCTGCGACTACGTTCAGTGTTATGCCAACGGTCAGATTGAGCTGCGGCGCCCTGGACATCCAGCACAACACGTTTGGTGGCCTGACATGGATCGACCTTTCCGGCACAGACCTCCGAAACAACATATTCTATAATGCGCAAGCGGCATACGCCCTGGATATCCGGGTAGGAGTTGAAACAGACCCGGGCTTCATTTCCGACCACAACGTGTTCAGCAGCGGACCCGCAGGGGACTATATCGCCCCCATACGTTACCAATGGAACAGCAACTCGCTGGCCCAATGGCGCAGCCTCACCGGCCAAGACCAGACTTCCATCCAAACGCTTCCAGTGTTCCTATCCTCGGACGATCTTCATCTAAATCCCGGTTCCAATTCATTTTGGAGCCCATCCTTGCCATTGGTCACTACCGATATTGACGGTGAGGCGCGAGGACCCGACCTCACGCGGCCCGGCGCGGACGAGGACATGTTGTACACCCGGATCGAAGATCGGCCATCAAGCGGGACGATCCGCTTGGCTCCGAACCCGAGCTTGGGGCGGACAACCTTGTATCTCCCGGAGGCATTGGCCACGGGCCACCAACTGTTGATCCTGGATGCACAAGGCCGGCTTGCCGGGCGGATACCCGTGACCGCCGGAAGCACTGCGGTTCCGATCGACCTCAGCGTGGCCCCGGGCATCTACCAGGTCTTGCTAACATCCGGCCAAGCCGTTGTGGCAAGGGCCACCTGGTCCACATTAAGGTGACCTGGAGATTGATGCGGAGGCCCTCTGATCTTCTTCCGCGCGAAGGCCATCCCGGCGACGCGGGCAACCACCCCGGCGGCAACGATAAGTGGTGCATGCCGCTGGTGATCGCGCACCGCCTCAGCACCATCCAACATTGCGATGAGATCATCGTGTTGGACCAAGGCCGCCTCATTGAGCGCGGCACGCACGCGCAGCTGTTTGCCGCCCACGGCCAGTACCGGAAGTTGTGCGACTTGCAGGCGTTTGCCTGATCCCCGATGGTGGCCACGGCACCGCGCACCAAGATCTTCGGCCTGGACCTGATGCGCGCCACGGCCGGTGTGATGGTGATGCTGAGCCACACGGGCCATCTCGTGGAACAGCATTGGCCCCGGTTTCCCAACATCCCGTACGTGGATTGGGTGGGGTTATTCTTTGTGCTCAGTGGTTTTCTCATCGGCGGCCTCCTGCTACAGGACCTCCATGCGGAAGGGCGGCCCATGCTGCGCTTCGCAAACTTCATGCAACGCCGGTGGCTGCGCACCCTGCCCAATTACTTCCTGTTCCTGGTGCTGAACATCCTGCTCGTTTTCTTCGGGCAGGCACCGGGAATGCTCAGCCATGCCACGGCGGCCTACGCGGTGTTCATGCAGAACTTCCACTTGCCCTTGGACCTGTTTTTCTGGGAATCCTGGTCGCTGGCCGTGGAGGAATGGTTCTACCTGTTGTTTCCGTTGATCGTGTTCGGTGCCATCAGCTTGCTGTCCTTCCGCGGAGAGCGTGCGTATTTGATGGCCTGCCTGCTGTTCATCACGGTGCCCATCGCTGCGCGCATGGCGGTGCTGCCGCATGTAACGGATGATGTCTCCCGCATGCTTTGGGTGCAGAAGTTGGTCCTCACCCGGCTGGATGCACCGGGCATGGGCATGCTGGCGGCATGGTTTGCATGGCGGCATCCCAAGGGCTGGCGGACGGTGCGATGGCCAGCGTTCATGGCCGGACTCTCCATCCTGCTGCTGCTTGCCCCGCTCCATTTTGCGGATGCTCCGGGCTTCATGGTGGTCGGCTATGCAAGTGTGATCGCCGCTTCGATGGCCCTGCTGCTGCCCTTGCTCTCCGTTTGGCGTTCCGCCGGTTCGTTCGACAAACCCATGCGCGGCCTGAGCTTGATCACCTATGCGCTCTATTTGGCACACCTGCCGATGTTGTACCTCTTCGGCCACTTAGTGCCGGCGCCTTCGGCCTGGCTGTGCGCGCTGCACTACGCCATGTTCATTGCAGCCACCATCGCCATAGCCGCATTGATCTACCGGTTCTGGGAGCGCCCCTTTATGCGGCTCCGCGATCCCTTGGGCTTATGGCTCCAACGGCGTTTCGGGAGCAACAGCTCCGTTTCGGGCAACCGCTGACCATCATGGCTTCTTCGGGAACAACTTCCGAAAGAAGCCGCCTTCTTTCTTTTCCTTTTTCGCCTTATCCCCCTGGTCCTGTTGCTCTTTTGCGGCGGCATCATTGCCCGGGCCGAAGAACACGTCCAATGCGCGTTCCAGCAACGTAGCCTTGCGGCGGGGATCGCAATCCATGGCCACCGAATCAACTGCTGCATCAAACGACCTGAAGTATTTCCGGCGCAGCGCATCGGAGCGTTCCACCTCCGCGAAGGCGCCGCCGATGATGGGCAAGGCCAGTTGCGAGCCTGTGCCCAAACCGCCGTGGAAATGCACCGAGGGATCGCGCGCGCCCACCCAGGTGGCCGCCACGATGCCCGGCGTGTACGCTACGAACCACGCATCGGCGTAGTCCTGCGAAGTGCCGGTCTTGCCGGCCAATGCCGCACGCACGCCAAAGCGCGAGCGCATCGCCGCCCCGGTGCCGCTGTCCACGGCGCGGCGCAGCATGGCGGTGATGGTCGCGGCCACCGTTCCATCGAAGGCACGACGTGCGGGTGCCATTTTCCCCGTGTAGATCACGCGGCCCTGTGCATCGGTGATCTTCTCAATAAGCTGCACGCCGCGCGTAAGCCCGTTGTTGGCAAAGGCGCTGTACGTCTGCACCAGCTCCTGCAACGACAAGTCGGCTGCACCCAAGGCCAACGCGGGTTTGTCCACGCCCCCAGTGGGCAGGCCAAGCGCCTTGAACGTATCGCGTATGGTGTCGGCACCGGTGCGGAAGTAGAGGTCCACCGTGGGCACGTTCATGGAATGCACAAGGGCGTACCATAAGGCCACTTGTCCGCCGATGGTGTCCTTGTCGAAATTCTGCGGGGTCCATCCATCGTATTCGGGGTAGCTCTTCACCTCGTTGTTCAGGTAGGTGCAGGGTTCCAAACCCTTGCGCAGCGCAGCGGCATAGATCAGTGGCTTGATGGTGGAGGCCACGGGCCTGCGGCCTTGCACTTGGTCGTAAGGCAAGGTGCGGAAATCGTTGCCGCCGCTGTAGGCGCGTACCTTTCCGGTGGCGGGGTCCACCATCAGGAAGGCGGCTTGCAACATGCGGTGATAGTGCCACAGGCTGTCGCGGTAGCTGATGCTGTCCGGCGGTGCGTCATCCCAAGTGAATACATCGCGTACGGCCCGCTCGTTCCGTTTCCACGCGGCACCGGCTTTCCTGCCTTCCGCCTTTTCCCAAGCTTTCCGCGTGCCGCGTGCCTTCAGCTCACGGTCCAGTTTGGGTTGCATGGCCGAAAGCTGTTTGGCGGTTGCGCGCAATGCCGCTTGCTGCAGCGCCGTGTCCAAGGTGGTGTGGATGCGCAGCCCGTCCTTTTCAATGTCGTAGGGCGAACCGTCCTTCTTCTTGAGTTTGGCCAGAACCGTCCGCGCCTGCTGCTCCACGCGCGCATTGAAATAGCCGTAAGCATCGAACGTCCCGGCACCCGCATAGCGGAGCCCCAGCGGCAACGCCTGCAGGCTGTCGCGCGCGGCGTTGGTGAGCTTCCCATTGCCCGCCATCAGCGCCAGCACCTGGTTGCGCCTGCCTTTTGAGGCTTCGGGATGCAGGCGCGGATTGTAGCCGGTGTTGGCCTTCAGCATGCCGATGAGCACCGCGCCCTCCTCCACCTTCAACTTCGACGCCGTTTTGCTGAAGAAGCGTTCCGCGGCGGATTCAATGCCGTACACGTTCTCACCAAAGGGAACGGAGTTGAGGTACAGTGTGATGATGTCTTCCTTATCGTACACCTGCTCCAGGCGCTGCGCCACTAATGCTTCCTTGATCTTGTTCACCGGCACAGTGAGCAGTCCGTGCTTTTCGCGGCCATAGAGGTTTTTGATGAGCTGCTGGGAGATGGTGCTGCCTCCGCCACCGCTGCGGTCGCGGGCCAGCAGCGTGCGGAAGAACACGCGCACATAACTGAAGGCATCCACGCCGCCGTGCTCGAAGAAGCGCTGGTCCTCGGTGGAAACGAGCGCATCCACCACATGCGGGGGCAGGTCCTTCCAGCGCACGTTGGTGCGCTCCTCGGCGAACACCTTGCCGATCACCGCGCCGTTGGCTGCGAGGATCAAGCTGGCCTCCTCGTTGCGGACCGCCGCGAGCTCCTCCGTGGAAGGCAGCTTGCCGAAGACGTCCTTGCGCACCAAGATGATCAGCGTGAAAACGCCGATGAACGCAAGCACCGCCACCAGGAACAGGGCTTTCCAGATGAACGCCGCGCCGCCGGAGGTTTTCTTGGACTTCTTCTTCGCCATGCGGGGAACTACGGGGCTACACTACGGGGCTGCGTTTGTTGTGCAATGCCTTGGCAGCGGCACCTGGCTGTCGATCGCATTGCCTTAATGGCCCAACATGGATGCACCACGCGCCTTGATGCATCGAATGCTTGGCAAGGAAGTTAGATGAAGTTCAAGTCCACCACGTCTTTGAGGCCTTGAAGTCCCTGTCCGCAGTAAGGAGTTGCATGTTCAGAGAGGTTGCGGTAGCCGCTACCAAGGCATCCGCCAATTTCATGCGGTACTCGCTTCGAAGCCAAATGCAATGTTCCTTGATCAATGGGCTGATATCCC
>ERZ795041.181-NODE-181-length-25280-cov-5.446938_pt1 | contig 25280 bp, 22 predicted proteins | sample MGYA00375125_ERZ795041 | MGnify/ENA primary metagenome ERZ795041 (study PRJEB30170, sample SAMN03074214) | activated sludge metagenome | biome: Common Effluent Treatment Plant; feature: Wastewater; material: Activated sludge; isolation source: activated biomass in...
GCTCGTGCGCCCGCCGCCCCGCGGGTGCCGGCGCCGGCGCCCGCCGCTGCGGCACCGGAACCTGCGCCCGAGCCGACGCCGGCTCCCGAGGCCGCGCCCGCTCCTGAGCCGACGCCTGCACCGGAGGCCGCACCCGAAGCGCCCGCGGAGCCTGAGACGGCGCCGGATACGGAGCCCGCGCCGGCCCCGTAAGGACGGGCCTCGCCGACATCTCGTTCGAAGCCGAGGGCATGCCGTCCGCATGTCCTCGGCTTTTCCGTGGCTTTTCCGTTTTCCCGAACACGCAGTCCCGGGTTGCCCGGGTGCGGCCGGGCTCGTATGTGTCTTTGCGGTCGCCGCGTCGCGCGGCCTTTCCCGTCTTCAAGAGGCATGCGCCATGGCCGAACTGCTGCTCGAGCTCTTTTCCGAGGAGATCCCCTCGCGCATGCAGGCGCGGGCCGCGGACGACCTCAAACGGCTCGTTACCGAGGGCCTGCGCGCCGAGGGGCTAGAGGTTGGTGAGGCGCACGGCTTTGCAACGCCGCGCCGGCTCGCACTCGCCGTCTCGGACGTGCCGGCGCAGTCGCCGCCCGTGTCCGAGGAGCGCAAGGGGCCGCGCGTCGGAGCGCCGGAGCAGGCGGTCGCGGGCTTCCTCAAGGCGGCGGGCCTCGCCTCGATCGGAGAGGCCGAGATCGTCAAGGACGAGAAGAAGGGCGACTACTACGTCGCGCGCATCGAGAAGCCCGGCCGGTCGGCGGCGGAGATCACGGCCGAGGTCGTGGCGGGCGTGCTCGCAAAATTCCCGTGGCCGACGTCGATGCGCTGGGGCTCGGGCAGCTTCCAGTGGGTGCGGCCGCTGAAGTCGATCATCTGCCTCATCGACGGAAAGGTCGTGTCGCTCGAGGTTGCGGGGCTCAAAGCCTCCAACGCGACGCGCGGCCACCGCTTCCACGGCAACGAGGTGTTCGAGGTCGAAAGCTTCGAGGACTATGCCGACAAGCTCGCCGGTCACGCGGTGATGCTGAATGCCGCCGAGCGCGTGGAGGAGATCCGCGAGCAGGCGGAGGTGCTGGCCAGGAAGGCGGGCCTCGAGCTGATCGCGGACGAGGGGCTGCTCGCGGAGAACGCCGGGCTCACCGAATGGCCGGTCGTGCTCATGGGCACCTTCGACAGGAGCTTCCTCGACGTTCCGCCCGAATGCCTGATCACGTCCATGAAGATGCACCAGAAGTGCTTCTCGCTGCGCGACCCCAAGACCAAGGCGCTCGCCAACAGGTTCATCCTGGTCTCGAACCTCACGGCGACGGACGGCGGGGCGGAGATCGTCGCCGGCAACGAGACGGTGATCCGCGCGCGGCTCTCGGACGCGAAGTTCTTCTGGGACCAGGATCTCAAGCGGCCGCTCGACGAGATGGTCATCGCGCTCGAGGGGATCACGTTCCACGAGAGGCTCGGCACGCAGAAGGAGCGGGTGGAGCGCATCAAGGAGCTCGCCTTCCGGATCGCGGGCGCGGTCGATGCCGATCCGCAGGACGCGCGGCGCGCCGCCGAGCTCTGCAAGGCGGATCTCGTCTCCGGCATGGTCGGCGAGTTCCCGGAGCTGCAGGGCCTTATGGGTCGCTACTATGCGATGGCGGCGGGGACCGCTCCCGCGATCGCGCGGGCGATCGAGCTGCACTACAAGCCGAAGGGTCCCTCCGATACGGTGCCGAAGGAGGAGGAGGGGGATGCGGTCGCGATCGCAGTCGCGCTCGCCGACAAGCTCGACACGCTGGTCGGCTTCTGGGCTATCGGCGAGAAGCCGACGGGCTCGGGCGATCCCTATCAGTTGCGCCGCGCGGCGCTCGGCGTGATCCGGATCGCGGTCGAGAACGATCTCAGGGTGCCGCTCCTCACCGCCTTCGATCATGCGTACGATCAGCTCAAGCAGGGGGCGTCGAGGAAAGGAAACCTGTTCCTGTTTGCCAAGGTCGTGGCCGACACGGCGCAGGATGAAATGATGCGCTCGAAATGGATCGACGTGGACGAGGAGGCGGGCTGGAACAGCATCAGCGTCTGGTCGGTGAAGGAGCCCGAGACCTATCTGAAGGACAGGCAGAAGGACATTCCGCTCGCGGCGCTGACCGGGACGTTCGCGCTCCCGTCGTCCGTGAAGCAGGATCTGCTGTCGTTCTTCGCCGACCGGCTCAAGGTCTATCTCAAGGACAAGGGCGCGCGCCACGATCTGATCGATGCCGTGTTCTCGCTCGGCGGACAGGACGATCTCGCTCTGATCGTGAAGCGCGTCCAGGCGCTGGGTGCGTTCCTCAAAACCGACGACGGCGCCAACCTGCTCGCCGGCGTCAAACGCGCCTCCAACATCCTCGCCATCGAGGAGAAGAAGGACAGGACCAGCTACGCGGGCCGCTACGACCTCGCCGTCCTCAAGGAGAAGGAGGAGCTGGCGCTGGCGGCGGCCATTGAAAGCGTGAAGCAGGATACGGTCGCGGCGATCAACGTCGAGAACTTCAAGGGCGCCATGAACGCGCTCGCCGAGCTGCGCGCGCCGGTGGACGCCTTCTTCGATAAGGTTACGGTTAACGATGCCGAGCCGAAGCTGCGCGAGAACCGCCTGAAGCTGCTCTCGGAAATTCGTGCTGCAACGCTGACGGTCGCCGACTTCTCCCGCATCTCGGGATGACGGATCCCGTGTGCGCACGAGCGCTGGGACGGCCTCGGCGGCGGACGATGCAGCCGGCCCCCGTACGTAGTCGCCCGTAGATCGACAGGAGACCGATTCGGTCTAGTCTGCGCCGATCTCGGGAAGGGGAAGGCGACAATGGATAACGCTTGCCGATCCACTGCATTCAGCATCGCCAAGGACGGCAAGTATCACGACGCGACGTTTCGTGTCGATGGAGGTGTCGTCTCTGTTCTCTATTGGGGGCCGGACGGCGTCACGCGGCGCGAGGCGCAGGCGATCGATCTCGAGCGGCCCGAGGAGACGGCCTGCCAGCTCCTGAGCCAGATCGTCGAGGCGCAGCCTCAGTTCACCTGATCCGCTCCTCACCTCATCTGATCCACAGTGCGCGGCTGTTTCTATTGGCAGCGGAAGCGCTCTACGTCCGCAATGAGACGGCTGCGTGAGGCTTCGGTGGGATAGGGCCCGTTCAAGCCGTCGTGGTTTGGGACAGGGCATCCTCGTAAGCGCCGGTGGCGGCGAGCCAGGCTTCCTCCGCTTCGGTGAGACGCTTCGCCATCTGCCCGCGCTCGAGCGAGATGCGGCTCGCCTTTGCGGCATCGGCGTAGAGATCCGGCGAGGCGAGCAGCGCATCGAGCTTCGCAAGCTCTGCCGACAGGCGCTCGACCGTCTTCTCTGCCGCCAGCATGGTCTTTTTCAGCGGCGCCAGCTCGGCGCGCCGGTCGGCTGCCGCCTTGCGCTGGTCGGCGCGGCTCGTGCGCGTGTCCGGGGTGCCGTCGGCTTGGGCGCGCCGTTCCGTTCTCGGTGCACGCGATTGCAGCAGCTCGGCGCGGTAGCTGTCCATGTCGCCGTCGTAGGACCTCACCGTGCCGTCCGCGACCAGCCACAGGCGATCGGCGGTCGCCTCGACCAGGTGTCGGTCGTGGCTGATGAGGATCACCGCGCCCTCGTACTCGGCGATGGCGTGGATCAGTGCCTCGCGGCTGTCGACATCGAGGTGGTTGGTTGGCTCGTCCAGGATAAGGAGATGAGGCGCGTGGAAGGCGGTCAGCGCGAGGAGCAGGCGCGCCTTCTCGCCGCCCGAGAGGTTGGCGCATTTCGTGTCCGCCTTGTCGGCGCCGAATCCCCAGGTGCCGAGGCGGGCGCGTCGCTGGGCCTCTGTGGCTTCGGGCATCATCCTCACGACGTTGTCGAAGGGCGTGGACAGCGGGTTCAACTCGTCGAGCTGGTGCTGGGCGAAATAGCCGACGGTGATGCGGCCCATGCCGAACACATCGCCCGAGAGCGGCGCGAGCTTGCCGGCGACGAGCTTGGCGAAGGTCGATTTGCCGTTGCCGTTGGCGCCGAGCAGCGCGATGCGGTCGTCCTGGTCGATGCGCAGGTCGAGGCCGGTCAGGACGGGGCGCGCCGGATCGTAGCCGGCGGATGCCTTTTCGATGCGGATCAGCGGGCTCGCGAGCGGCTTCTCCGGGCTCGGCAGCGCGAAGGGCGCGACGCGATCCTCCACCTGGTCGGCGATGGGCTGCATCTTGGCGAGGTATTTGACGCGGCTCTGGGCCTGCCTGGCCTTCGTCGCCTTGGCCTTGAAGCGGTCGATGAACGCCTGGATGCGACGACGCTCCTCGTCCTGCTTCTTCTTGAGCTTGAGCTCGAGGCTCTGGCGTGCGCGGCGCGTCTCCTCGAAGTCGTCGTAGCCGCCGCTGTAGAGCGTGAGCTTGCCGCGGTCGAGATGCAGGATGGCGCCGGCGGCGCGGTTCAGGAGATCGCGGTCGTGGCTCACGATCACGACGGTGTGCGGGTAGCTCTTGAGATAGCTCTCGAGCCAGAGCGTGCCTTCGAGATCGAGGTAGTTGGTCGGCTCGTCGAGCAGCAGGATGTCGGGCTCGAGGAAGAGCACCGAGCCGAGTGCGACGCGCATGCGCCAGCCGCCCGAGAACGCGCGGCAGGGACGCTGTTGCGCTGCTTCGTCGAAGCCGAGGCCGGCGAGGATGCTCGCGGCGCGCGCGGGGGCGGCGTGGGCGCCCATGTCGGCGAGCCGGATCTGGATCTCGGCGATACGGTTGGGATCGGTCGCCGCTTCCGCTTCGGCGAGCAGGGAGGCGCGCTCGGTGTCGGTCGAGAGCACCCACGCGATGAGGCTCTCCTCGCCGCCGGGGGCCTCCTGGGCGATGCGGCCGATGCGGGCGCCGCGCGGGATGGTGATGGTGCCCTGGTCGGCGTGGAGATCGCCGGCGATCAGCTTCAGGAGCGTCGATTTGCCGGCGCCGTTGCGGCCGACGAGGCCGACCTTGTGGCCTTCGGGGATGGCCGCGGTCGCGCCCTCGAGGATCGGCTTGCCTTCGATGCGGTAGGTGAGATCGTTGATGTGCAGCATGGCTGGGTAGCCGATAGCTGCCCGCGGCGGACTTGTCACGCGGGGAGCAGAGGCATTGGCGTGCGAAACGCCGCGCGGGCCAGCGGACACCTCAGGAAAAAACGACCCGCTTCGCTAATCGCCCGGGGCCGTCCGGATCATGAGCCGGCAAAATGATGGTCGGCTCTTTGGCTGCGAACGCCTTGATGGCACGTAGAGTTGCGATCGAGCGCGCCGGGTCGTTGGTCACTCCATCGGCTTTCTCCGCGCGCAGATTGGCTTCGGTGTAGGTCGCGTCGCCAGCCAGAAAATAGGTTACGTCCTCCCCCCTGACGACGACGGACATGTGCCCTTCGCTGTGGCCGGGCGTCGGCACCATAAAGATCCGACCGTCCTTGGTAATCGGATGAACGAATGGAAAAGGCCCCGAGGCGGATGTTTCGGCAGAGATCAGGTCGGGCTTGAACCAGATCGGCCAGCGCTGCGGCAGACAGCCCATCATCTTGCCCTTCAATCCCGCGGACGCCTCATAGCTCTCCCGCGGCGCGATGATCCGGTTGTGCGGGAAGTGGTCAAGGCCGCCGGTGTGATCATGATGGAAATGCGTGAGGATGACGGCTGCAACATCGCGCGCCGGATCGACGTTCATCTCGGCAAGCCGCGATCCGATCTCTTCCAGCGGTGCGACCTTGATCTGCACCTGCTTGGTGAAGAACGGATTCCACCAGGGCAGATACCCAGGCACCGAGTTTCGCCAGGTGTCGCCGGTGTCGACGATGAACTTCCCTTCCGGATGCTCGATGAGGAACGACAGGATCGGCAGCGGATCAACCCACTGCGGGTCGCGGAAGATATCGATTTTTCGACCGATGCCGCCGCGACCATCCTGGCCTGTCATCTGGGCCGTCTTCATCCGGGCCTTGCCGGTCTCGATGGGAAAAACGCGGATCATTGCGAGCTCCATACATAGAACGAACGCTCGTTCTAAATAAATGCCGCTGACAGTCCTTGTCAAGAACGAACGTTCGTTCTATGAAAGAGATATGGCAAAATTATCAGAAGAACAAAGACTTGCTCGGCGCCAGCAGATCCTGAATGCGGGCTGGCGATGCTTCGAACGCAACGGCCTTCACGCGACGCGGATGGACGACATTATCGCCGAAGCGGAGCTCTCTGCAGGCGCCGTCTATTCCTACTTCAAGAACAAGGACGACCTCATCCGGGCCGCCTTGACGACGTCCATGACGGGCCTCTCCGAACGGCTGCGGCCGATGCTGGAGAGCGAGGAACCGCCGCCGCCCGTCATCCTCCTTGAAGGCATCGCCGCCGCAGTCGAGGACTACACGAAGCGCGACGGGTTCGATCTCAAGCGGCTTGCTCTGCTCGGCTGGGCGGAGAGCCAGCGCGATGAGACGCTGAAGGGGATCATGCATGCCTTCTACACCGGATTTGTTGCGCAACTCGCGGGCTGCGTCTCGCGATGGAAGAAGGCGGGTCTCGTCACGTCTTCAGCAAGTGACGATCATATCGCGAGGGCGCTGCTAGCCCTCGTGCTCGGATACGTCGTCCAAGCAGCCGTCGTCGGCGGAATAGATCCCAAGATTTTGAGGGAAGGCGTGGAAGGTCTTATGGCCTCGACGCCGAGACGGCTGAAAAGTTAGGTCATGCCTTACCGTTCTGGAGCAAGATTTGCCCGATGCCGGCGATCAGATTCAGGGGCGTCGATTTGTGGGCGCCATTGCGGCCGACGAGGTCGAACTTGTGGCCTTCGGCGATGATGCGCCCCTCGAGGATCGGTTTTTTCTGCCGTGTATGGCTGCCGCAACGGTCCTGGCGTTCGTTGGAGAGAGTTGCTCGGCGATGGCCGCCGTGCCGGCAGTGCGTCATCGGCTATAAAACGCCGCGGGCTCTTGCGGAGCGCTCCTTCGTATCAGGTCCAACCCGCTTGGTTGCGGCTCCATTGTGTACTATCGACACGAGGCTGCAACTTCATTACTGGATACGGTGACGTGGGGATTTTGCGTCGTCGATTTGGCGCCAAAAGGGTGGGAAAATCGCGTCGCGCGAGCCTTCATATTGGCCCGACGGCGCGCCGGATTCCGTAAAGGGGCTTCCATACATCAGACTCTGAGGAGACGGAACGAATGAAGACGGCATTGGTTTGCGGCGCCGGAGGGTTTATCGGATCTCATCTCGTGAAGGAGCTCAAGCAGCAGGGCTTCTGGGTGCGTGGAGTGGATCTCAAGTACCCCGAGTTCAGCGAAACGGCCGCAGACGACTTCATCATCGCCGATCTTCGGGACGCCTCCACGTGCCGCGCGGCCGTGGATCGGCGGTTTGACGAAGTCTATCAGCTCGCTGCCGATATGGGTGGGGCGGGCTACATATTCACCGGCGAGAACGATGCGGACATCATGCACAACTCCGCCACGATAAACCTCAACATCGTGGACGCGTGCCACAAGCGGAACGTCAAGCGCATCTTCTACTCGTCGTCTGCCTGTATGTATCCTGAGCATAATCAAGAGGACCCCGACAATCCGAATTGCCGCGAATCTTCAGCCTATCCAGCGGCGCCGGATTCCGAATACGGGTGGGAGAAGCTTTTTTCCGAGCGCCTGTATCTCGCCTACAATCGCAATCATGGGATGCAGTGCCGGGTTGCGCGCTATCATAATATATTCGGCCCGGAGGGAACCTGGACGGGCGGAAAGGAAAAAGCGCCGGCCGCGTTCTGTCGAAAAATTGCCGAAGCGCCCGACGGCGGCGACATTCAGATGTGGGGGGACGGAAAGCAGACGCGTTCCTTCCTCTACATCGACGAATGCATCAAAGCCACTCTGCTGCTCACCCGTTCCGATTTCGAAGGTCCGGTCAATATCGGCTCCGAGGAGATGATTACGATCAACGGACTGGCCGAGATGATCATGCGTGTTGCCGGCAAGAACCTTTCGATCCGGCATATTCCCGGACCGCTCGGCGTGCGGGGTCGAAATTCACATAACGAGCTGATCCGGCAGAAGCTCGGCTGGGCTCCGGGCGAACCTCTCGAAGAGGGAATTCGGAAAACCTACGCGTGGATTTCCGAGCAGGTCGAGCGCAAGCGCGGACGCAATCGGTTGCTTGCCGCTGAGTAACGTTCATGGGAGAGACGATGCAGGATCTACAGGGGCCGTCTCGCTTGTCGATTATCGGTCTTGGAAAGCTCGGTGCGCCGATGGCGGCCGTGTTCGGCGCGAAAGGGTTCGAGGTCATAGGCGTCGATCTCAATGAGCAGTTCGTAGCGGCGCTGAACGAAGGGCGCGCTCCGGTCGAGGAGCCGCAGCTCCAAACCTATATCGACCGGTCCCAAGGACGCATACGCGCGACGCTCGATTACGGCGACGCGATCGCAAACAGCGATGTCACTTTCGTCATCGTTCCGACGCCATCGTGCGCCGACCGGCTGTTCACCAATCGCTTCGTTATCGAAGCCGTCGAGAAGATCGGCCAGGCCTTGCGCCGCAAGGATGATTACCATGTCGTGGTCATCACAAGCACCGTCATGCCGGGATCGACAGAGAGCGAGATCCTGTCTGCGCTCGAGCGGACGTCGCATCGGACGGTCGGCCGTGACGTGGGGCTTTGCTATAGTCCGGAGTTCATCGCCTTGGGCTCGGTCGTGCACGACATGCTCAATCCCGACATGCTGTTGATCGGCGAGTCCGACCCGCGTGCGGGACAAGCCGTGGAAGCGATCTATCGCCAATCGACGGAGAGCGATCCCGAGTTTCACCATATGAACCTCGTGAGCGCCGAGCTGTGCAAGATTTCGATCAATACCTACGTGACGACGAAGATCTCCTACGCCAACATGATCGCGGAAATGTGCGATCATTTGCCGGGCGCGGATGCCGATGTCGTAACGCGTGCGGTGGGTGCAGACAGCCGGATCGGGCGCAAATACCTGAAACCCGCGGTCGGCTACGGCGGGCCGTGCTTCCCACGCGACAACAAGGCTTTCGCCGCGCTCGGCCGCAAGCTCGGCGTGAACTGCGCGCTGGCCGAAGCCACCGACCAGATCAACGATCACCAGCTCGATCGGATCACGGGCGCGGTCGAGGCATCGATTGCGCAGGGTGGTCGCGTGTCGATCCTTGGCCTTTCATACAAGCCGCATACATCCGTGATCGAAGAGAGCCAGGGCGTCATGCTGGCCGCCCGGCTTGCAAAACTGGGATTCCGCGTCACGGTCCATGACCCGCTCGCAAACAGTGCGGCCAAAGCGGTGCTCGATGGTGCCGTCACGGTGGCCGGAGACGCAGAGGACGCGATCCGTGCCGCTGATGGCATCGTCGTCATGACGCCCTGGCCGCAGTTCGCAGATTTGTGCTGGAACGCGGGGCTCGTCGGCTCCCGCAACGACCGAACCGTGATCGATCCGTGGGGGATTGCCAAGGATTCGGCCGGCGTGCGGCTCGTGCGTCTCGGGACCGGGGACTGGCGGGGCATCGATGAACGCAGCGCTGCGCACCGGCAAAGCCAGGGTTGAGACGGGAGGGCTTCGGTGATCTCGATCGTACTCTACGGCCGGAACGATAATTACGGGTATAATTTGCACAAACGAGCGGCGCTCAGCCTGAATTGCATGGCTGAAGTCCTCACCGATCCGGCCGACGAAATCCTGTTCGTTGATTACAATACGCCCAACGACTTTCCGACCTTCCCCGAGGCCATTGCGGACACCCTGACGGACAAGGCCAAGAGGCACTTGAAAATCCTCCGGGTGCGCCCCGAGATTCATGCGCGTTTTGCCGGCCGCACGCATCTCATCGCGCTCGAGCCGGTTGCGCGCAATATCGCGGTGCGCCGTTCGAATCCGGCGAACCGCTGGATCCTTTCGACCAACACCGACATGATCTTCGTCCCGCGCAAGGGGCAATCTCTGAGCGAGATCGCACGCGATCTCCCGGCCGGGCACTACGGAATTCCTCGGTTCGAACTGCCCGAGACGCTTTGGGAGGCGTTCGACAGGCGAGATCCGGCGGGCATCATCGCATCGATCGGCCGCTGGGGTTGGGACTTGCATCTCAATGAGATCGTATCCGGCATGAGCCCGTTCCTCTTCGACGGTCCGGGCGACTTTCAATTGATCGCGCGCGACGATCTATTCAAAATAAACGGCTTTGACGAAGACATGCTTCGCGGGTGGCACGTGGATGCCAATATCGCGAAGAGGCTTAGCTTCATCCACGGTGATATCGGCGATCTTACGGATGAGGTTTTCGGTTACCACTGCGATCACACGCGCCAGGTCACTCCAGCGCACAAAGCGAATGCAGTGCAAAACGACATGATGCGGTTTTTTCACGACGTCCGTGCTGCGGAGGTGCCGGCGCAATCCGAAACGTGGGGGTGCGCCGACGACGACATCGAGCAAATTTCTCTGACAGACCTGAGCAAATCACCCTATTTCCAAGCCATTTCGACGTTGGCGAGAACGCCGTTGGGTCGGCCGCTGGAAAGCGACTATCTCCCGAAATCATTTTCTCTTTGCAATTACTCGCCTGAGCATGTCCTTCCTTTCCTTCTCGACATCTTTGCTTCGGCCCCGCGACATTCGACCGTGGCCTGGCTGGGCGTTCCGGGACGGATGCTCTCGCTGTTCAGCGATGGCTGGCAAACGCTCGGCTTCAAGACTGAGCCACTCGTGCGCCATGCTGCAGAGAACCTATCGGATGCCGAGGGCGCAGCGAATATCCGGATCTGCAGTTATGATGAGATCGTGCGCAAAGCCGATGCTTTCATCTTCGACTTCTCCGATGGCAACGGAGCGAACTTGGGTGTGGCGTCCGTTCAAAACCGGCTGACATCGGATTTTCTCGTGCAGTCGTTTCGCACCGTCGTTGCCGGTGTGCTCGATGACGACGAGCGCGAAGCGTCTTCGCGCCGCTTCATTGGCATCAATGCCATTCATAACCAATTCGAGGATCTGTTTGGCAGCCAGATCAACTGCGCCAAAACTCCATTCAGCGTCCGCATACGACACGGCTTTCTGATGGTCTCTGCGGCGGATTTGCCTCGCAGGGAGAAACCAGATCCGGCAAGAAGCGCGATGCCGCACGAGGCTCGTCGCCTCAAACTGGAGGCGACGGCCGCTCAGCCCGAAGACTTAATGGTGGCATTTGCATCGCACGCGGGAAAAAATTCTTTCGACGATGGCATCATTTTGGGGCGAGGCAATAGCGACCTCGTCCAGGCTTCTTACTTGGATCTGCCGTCCGGGCAGTACGCAATCGAGGTGAACTGTCGAAGGGCTGCTTCCGGCCGCCCAGCGTTTGCGATCCTGAACCATATGCGGGTTACGAGATTGAGACCTTACGCGCATAAGCTTGCGCAACACTCAACGCTCCGGCGCGCGGCGCGCTCGGCGGCCAGGGTCTTTGGCCCGACGATTTCCACGTCGGTGAAATCGACCCTGCGGAGGATGCTCGCGATCGAGCGTCTCGACGCGGCGGAGTTGAGGTTGGACGGAGTTCTTGAAATATCGGTGCATCTGGACGGAAAGCTGTTGGCACGGCACCGCGCGCGCGGTCCGGATGTGGTGAGCCTCCCTCACGCGCTGAATTTCGAGATCGGATCGGCTTCGTTGCAGCCGATCACGATTTCAGTGTGTTCCAACGGCGGGGGTTCGTTCCAAATCTATCGCGCGCTTCTGAAGAAGTGCGAGTCCGTTCTGCCGGCTGTCGCAGTTGCCCGTGATCCAGGGGATGTCCAGACCTCCGCCATCCCGCATGCGTCGACGGAGCAAGCCGTGCCGGGGCCTATCGGCGGGAGCGTCACTTGATCGGGCCGGTTTCGCTGAACGGCTTTGGAGCACACCACAAAGGGCGTAATTGGAGATACGTCGCGTTTGCGAGAGACGTGCGTCTTTAATCGCTCGCGTCATCGCGACTGGCAATACGGGAGAGACATGCCTCAAACATCACAAGGCGAAGAAACCATCCAAACCGTGCAGTCGTATTGGGATCGAAGGCCGTGCAATATCAGGCACTCGAAACAGGAGATCGGAACGAAAGCGTACTTTGACGAGGTGGAGGCCCGCAAATATTTTGTGGAGCCGCATATCCCGGGCTTCGCCGACTTTCAGAAATGGAAAGGAAAGCGTGTTCTCGAAATCGGCTGCGGCATCGGAACGGACGCGGTCAATTTTGCGCGAAGCGGCGCCGAATATACCGCGATCGAGCTCTCGACCAAGAGTCTCGAGCTGGCGCGAAAGCGTTTTGACGTCTTTGGCCTGCGAGGCACCTTCCATGAAGGCAACGCGGAGGAAGTCGATAAGCTGGTCGGGGGCGGCTCGTTCGACCTGATCTACTCCTTCGGTGTCATCCACCACACTCCCAATCCGCGGGCCGTGATCGAGTCGGCGCGGCGCTTGATCTCTCCTGACGGAGAGCTCCGCATCATGCTGTACGCGGCGCAATCCTGGAAGGCCGCGATGATCGATGCCGGCTTCGATCAGCCAGAAGCGCAATCCGGCTGCCCGATTGCGTTTACATATACGGCGGATGACGTGCGCGAGCTTCTGTCCGGTCACTTCGCAGTTGAGAGTATCGGCCAGGATCACATCTTTCCGTATGTGATCGAAAACTACGTCAAATACGAATACGTCCTTCAGCCGTGGTTTGCCGCCATGCCGAAAGAGATCTTTCGCGCGCTGGAGAAGAGATTCGGCTGGCATCTCCTCATCAGAGCCAAGCCCCTCTAGAGGTTTGACCCTAGGCTCCGATGGCGCCCTCTTTGATGCCACTGTGAAGCCGAGGATCATGAGGCCGACGACGGCTCATTCAGTTATTATTTTCAGTTATCAATCGAACTTTGTGGTCCAACTGGTCACGCGTTGCGATGGTATCGGAATAAAGCGATATGATCTCGATTGGAAAAAGCATGAGGTAGTCGATTTCTCGCGGGAATCCGCGATCTACTAGAAATTCGTAGGTGGGCTCCGTGAGGAAATGCGCGTGGAGCATGGTTGGCAGCGTGAAAACGCCTTCACACTTTGCTCCTCCATTCACCGGAGAGCAATGTGGTTGGCCGGCATCTTTGGACGTCGTATCCGTCCATCGCTCGGCCTTCGTTGTGTTTGGGAAAAATCCTGTTCGCTTTGCGTGAAAGACAGTCGTCTTTGGGACGTTTTTGTCCGTTAGCTTCGAAAGCACGGAAAAGAAGGGAATTAGCTTGCCATCATCGTCGACGTATTCATAATTCAGGTAGGCGTCCTGGATGAAGATCTCATCGTCGATCTCAACCAGTGTGGTCACATGGGTCAGAATGCCGGATCGTCCAAAATTATAAGTCCATGCCTTGAAGCCGGCCGCCGTGTAAACCCGCGCAAGAAATGCCGCTGTTGCCCCGCAGAATACGCCGCCGTGCGCCATTTCATCGTAGGCGGCCTTGAGCGGGAGATTTATGACCTTGTCGTGAATGAGGAAATTCATCTATCCGGCGACCGGCGTAATGCGGGCCACGCGCTCCCGAAGGGTGCGAACCTTTGCCATCGAATCCATGTCATCGTAACCGGGGATGGATTCAATCATCCTCTGCACGAACTTTCGGTCGTCTGGCAGTGCGTCGATGATTGGACCGATCTGCGCGTGCGCGGCGGAGCCTGCAAGCATAAGGAACGTAAGTAAGAAGATTGCGCTCCGCATAAGGTCTCCTCGCCCTCTCACGTCGAGGGTGGTTGTTCGCCAGCGCCAGTCCTTGAAGTGGGATACCGATGCAACTGAGCTGCGTCCGGGAAGGAGCGTTATCGGCCGGATACGGATGCAGAGACTGCTGTCAACACATGCACAAACGGTTTAGCATGATCGGCGGCCGCAATGGCCGAGGTGCTTTTCCGGTCGCGGCAAGAAACTATTCTCTACGCTTTTTTCAATCCATGATATCCGGCCTCGCGATTTTCCACGACTATTTCGGCATCCGCGGTGGCGGTGAGCGCCTTGTCCTGACACTAGCGCAGGCAACTCATGCGACGCTGGTCTATGGCTATAAAACGGACCAGTCGTTCGACGAGACGTATTTTCCGACCGGCGCCCGATCGCTCGGCGTCGCTCGTCGCTTTCGAAAGTTCGGACTGCATATTCCGATCCTGACGGCGGCGTTCCGTCGCGAGCAACGCTGGGCTGCACGTTTTCCGGTTCGGCTGTTTTCGGGTGTCGTGTCGCCCTTCTCCGCGCCAGATCGATCGGTCGGCGGCATCAACATTTATTATTGCCACACGCCGCCGCGTTTCCTTTTCGATCAGCGCGAAAGCATCCTCGCAAGGAAAAGCCCATTGCGTCGCCTGATCGCGCTCCCGGGTCTGGCCTTGTTCGAGCGCGGTTACCGACAGGCGGTGCGGCGGATGGACATTATCGCCACGAACTCCGAGAATACGCGTGCCCGGATAAAAAAATATCTCGGTCGGGACAGCGTTGTCATATATCCGCCGATCGATACGGGTCGTTTTTCCTGGACGGGGCAGGGGAGCTATTATCTTTCCACCGCCAGGCTCTCGCCGCTGAAGAGAGTCGATAAGATCGTCGAAGCGTTTCTCGACATGCCGGAGAAGCATCTCGTCGTGGTGTCCGGCGGCGAGGAGGAGGAGCGCCTCCGACGTCTGGCGGCGAACGCACCCAATATTCAGTTCCGGGGGTGGGTCGGTGATGCGGAGCTTGCGGAGTTGATCGGCAGATCCATCGCCACGATCTATCTGGCCAAAGACGAGGATTTCGGTATGTCGCCCGTCGAGTCCATGGCAGCGGGAAAGCCGGTTATCGGAGTTGCAGAAGGCGGTCTCCTTGAATCGATCCGCGACGGGATCACGGGCACGCTTCTCGATCCCGATTTCACGCGCCGCGATATCGTCAGCGCGGTTATGGCCATGACCCCGGAAAAGGCATTATCCATGCGTTTCGCGTGCGAGGAGAGGGCGCGTGAGTTCTCGGAAAGCCATTTCCTTCGTCGGATGACATCGCTTATCGAGAGCAGTCAACATTTGAAGCAAAGATAGATCGTCTTTGCGTCTTTTTATGTTGCGAACTCGATAGAGTGCGATCAGCGCCAGGAGCTTTTGTAGAGCTCGCGGGAATTCGCTTCCAGTGCTTTGACGATCTCTCGGTGGCTTTTTCTCGTGTTCCTGCCGATTATCGACTCGGCTGCCAGCAAGTCGAGTGCTTTGTCGACGGAAAAGTGCTCCTCCAGGCGCTCACGGTCGCACAGCAGGATTTCTGCCGCCGAGTCTGGTTGACCGATTAGCGAGAACATACATGCGAGCTTTGCCGTCTTCTGGGCGCCGAAACTTGATCGCGTTTTTTCATGCTCGTTCGCTGCCAGGTCGCGCAGGTAAACGGCGTCCCCCTGGAGGGGGCGCCCGCTGACGCTCTGTGCTGGAACGGAAAGGGCATACGGTTGCGGAAGCGCGGCCATGGAATAAGTGCGCTTTGTCAGGTCGAACAGCTCGTAGCCGGCCCTCTTCATGAAGCGATCGACGTTGTGTAACGAATGCTCATCATCCGAGCCGCTGCCGAAGTAGTTCACCTCGATCCCTACCCCGATGACCTTCTTCGCCGACAGTGCGTTTTCGAGAGATCGCAAGATGTCGAAATCGCTTCCATCGACATCGATCTTTACGAAATCGATGTCATCGATGGTTTGCTCATCCAGGAAATCGGAAATCCTAATACGCCTTGCGGCTAGCGGAATGGATGTCCAATCGTTCGACTTTGTTTTTTTGTCCGTCGATGCCGCGAGACGCGAAGCCTCAGTGATGGACAACGTCCTATGGACAGTCAGTCGTGACCAGGGATTTCTGTTCAGTACCGGATTTTTAAAACATCCGGCGTCGACATGGGCGGCTATGTATTTGATCTTTGGATTGTGCTCTTGCCGCGTGAGTCGATCGATTTCGGTTATATTGGGGTCGAAGCCGTAGCTTCTTAAGCTGGCGCCAAAGTCGCGCCATGGCGAGTCAATTCCGCCGCTGCAGCCAATGTCGATAAGGACGAAATCATCCGACAGAGCCTTTGCTATGAAGCTTACGAATGCGCCTCTCGATCGCAAAAGTTCCATGACGGGCTCGCTTTTCAGAATTATGCCGTTGGCATGCCGTCATCACGCCTCCGGCATTGGGACTCTCGCCTAGCCGGAGATGACGGGCTTCAGGGTCTCGAACAGGAGACGTTCCTGGGTGCTGGGGTCCTCGATGGCGAGGTGGGCCGTGAACCAGTCCTTCAGCATGCTGCAGACACGGGCGCGCGGCGCCTGGGCGAGCGCCTTCGGATTGGCGAAGAGCTGCATGTCCGCCTGGGTCCAGCCGAGGCGGCCGAGCTCACCGGCGAGCACGTCGTAGTCGGTCTTCACGGGCGCGGCATGCTCGGCCGGCTGCTTCCGGCCCTCGGCGATCGCGCCGATAACGGCCGAGACCTGGGCCTCGATCTCGGCGCTCTTCGCCGGATCGTCCATGCGCGCGACGATGGTCGGGCTCGATTCGCCTTTCGAGATGAACTCGTAGCAGTCGTCGCCGCTCTCCTGCGAGAGCTGGGTCAGGTTTGCGAGGAAGGCCGCTGCCAGCTCCTTGTGGCGGGGGGTGCTGGCCGCAAGGGCGTATTTGGCATTCTCGCGCCGGAGAGCGACAAGCTCACCCACCAGATAGCGCGTGATCTCGGCCTGCTCCTTGTTCTCCGCAGAGAGGCGTGCGACCTCGGTGACGCGCGCCTGATACCAGTCCGGAAACTCCTGCTTGACGGAGGCCCACATGCCCCGGCTCTGCAGCTTGCGGTCGATGTCCTCGGGCGAGTGCGCCGTCGCGGCGACGGTCTGAACGGCGGCCGTTGTTTCAGGAGCGGTCACTGCGGAAGGCGGAAGGGTGCTGGCCGTCGCCGCGGTTGCGGTCGCTTCGGGCTCCGGTCCCCGTCCCGGCTCCGTGTCGTCGGCCTGCATGTAGGTGAAGACATCGTCCTTGTATTCGCTCGACAGCCAGAACCCGACGCCGATCATGGCGATGAGGCCGGTCGCCACCAATGCGAGCTTGCCGCCACGCCCGGTGGGCGGGGGGGCGGGGCGCTGCTGCGCCGAGAGCTCGGACGGTCGGCGGCTGTCGGTGGTGGTGCGCGAGGCCGCCAAGCCCGCGGGAGACATTGCCGCGCCGCCCGGTCCGGCAGCCGGCAGCGGGCCTGCCGTGCGCACGGTGGGATTGCCGAGCGGCCGCGTGACCATCGGATCGGCCGGGCTTGCCTCGCGCTCCGGGTGCCTGCCATCGTGCGGAGCCGATCCGGACGCGGGCTGAGCCTGCGGCCGGGTGGCCGATCCGTCCCGGGGCGCGGACTCGCGGGCGGGCGCTGCGGTGTGGGCTGTTGCAGGCTGAGCCGCCGGGGCCTGTGTGGCTGGAGCCTGTGTGACTGGAGTCTGGGTGACCGAGGCTTGAACCGCTGCGGGTGCGGCTGGCTCAGCCGCGGGTTGTGCAGGCGCGCGGGGAGAAGGCTCGGGTTGAGCAAGCTCCGGGAACACGGAAGATGCGGCCCGCCAGTCGGTGAACCCCTGGCGCCAGACGAGATCGGTCGGCTTCAGGTGGGCGAGCTCGACGATCTTCCTGAGCTCGGCATCCGTCACCGGGCCGTGCTGCGTCCCGTCCCGGGCGATGAACCATTGAACGTCTGACGCTGATCCACTCATGCCCGCTCATACCACGATGTGAGAACGCCGGTCCAAGTCTCCGGGCCGCCCCGAACCTGCCGCTGCCGGCCGACGTTCCCGATCATGACCTCCATGCCGTGCCCCGTCCTTGCCGTGCGGCAACAATCCACAAGATGCATTTTCTGTCTTGCGGAGCTTCGCATGCCGGTCGTGGATCCCCAGATCTTCCCCAGCAATTTGCGCTTTTGAGTCTGATCAACATTGAATCCGGGCTTTTACAGGGCATGTGTGCTGGTTGCGGGCCTGAGTCGCGGCCTGCGTTAAGGCGCCGCCTTCTGGCGGCGTCGGGCCTGGCTTATAAGCCGGCCCGCAATCGCTTGAAATTCGAAAAAAAAGGATCTGACAGAGAGCTATGATGATGGCCATCGAGCGCACCTTCTCAATCATCAAACCGGACGCAACGAAGCGCAATCTCACGGGTGAGATCAATGCTGCGATCGAGAAGTCTGGGTTGCGTATCGTTGCTCAAAAGCGCGTCAAGTGGACCAGGGCACAGGCGCAGGAGTTCTACGCCGAGCACAAGGAGCGGCCGTTCTTCAAGGATCTCGTCGCGTTCATGACCTCGGAGCCGATCGTGCTGCAGGTGCTCGAGGGCGAGGACGCCGTCGTCCGGTATCGCGAGATCATGGGGGCGACCGATCCGGAGGAGGCCAAGCGGGGCACACTCCGCAAGCGCTTCGCGCTCTCCAAGAGCGAGAACTCCGTGCACGGCTCCGACAGCCCCAAGTCCGCCTCGCGCGAGATCAAGCTCAACTTCTCGGCCAAGGAGATCGTCGGCTGAACGGCCGGCCCCGATCTCGGACCGGAAGCAAAAAAACGGGCCGTTGCGGGCCCGTTTTTTTGTCGGCTGCCGTGCTCTGGGCGTCGCCTCCCGGAGACGTGTCTGGATCCCGGCCTGCGCCGGGATGACGTGAGGGTTGGCGCGCCTGGGGCTGCTTAAACTATTCGTCACCCGACGTCATGGCGGAGTCGGGTCCAGTGACGCCTGCAAGAACGCGGGTCCGTCCCTCCGCGGGATGGATCAGCTCAGCTCGCGAACGCGGAATAGGAGACCGCCGCGTGGGGTCAGGGTCACCGTGGCGTTGATGCCCGGCGGCTGAAGGCCCACGTACTCGGGACGGAAGCGGCGGAGCAGGATCGAGAGCGCCAGCGTGTTCTCCACCTGGCTCATGGCCCCGCCGATGCAGGAGCGCTTGCCGGCGCCGAACGGGATGTAGCTGTACTTCACCTGCTTCTGCGTCTTGTCCATCCAGCGCTCGGGCACGAACGCTTCAGGGTCCTTCCAGAACTTCGGATTGTGGTGGGCGCCGTAGCCGAAAAGCACGATGCGGTCGCCGGGGCTGATCTCCTTGCCGGCGATCTCGTCGGGGCCTGCGGCAACGCGAATGAGGCTCCAGACCGGCGGATAGAGCCGCATGGTCTCCTGGATCACGGCGCGCGTGTACTGGAGCGCCGAATAGTCGGCGGCGGTCGGTTCGCGGTCGCCGCACACGGCCTCGCCCTCGCGGCGGACGCGCTCGGCGGCCTCGGGATGGGTGGCCGTCAGGTACATGGCCCAGGCCAGTGTCAGCGCCGTGGTCTCGGTGCCGGCCCACAGATACTGCTTGATCTCGTCGGTGGCCTGCGCCCGGTCGAACTCGGGAATGCTCGGATCGGCGACGGCGGCCTCGATCATGTTGAGCAGCGTCCTCTCGCGCTGCTCGCGCGGATCGGCGGCGAACACGGCGGGCGGCACGCTCCACCACGTCTCGACGGCCTTGGCGGTGTCCTCGTCGCCGACCTCGAACAGGGCGTCGGCCTGGCGCTTCAGGCGGATGTCCTTGTGGTTGGAGACGTCGGTGTAGGTCTTCACGCACTTGAAGACGAAATGCGGGTTGAACGGCATCTCGCGGTCGAAGAGCGCCTTGCAGATCATGTCGGCGGCGAGCGTCCACGTCTGCTCGACCATCTCGAAGGTCTCGCCGGTCTTGGCGAGCTCGCCCCAGTTGGCCATCTTGGTTTTGATGGCGTCGATGAAATAGGGGATGTAGTCGGCGAACGTGTCGGGATGGAAGGCCGGCTGCTGGGGCATGCGGATCTTCTGCCAGAGCGCGCCGTCGTGCGTGATCATCGACTTGCCGAAGATCGGCTTCAGCCCGTCGAAGTACTTCACGTAGTTGTCGACCTTGGTGACCAGCACGTGCTTGAAATACTCGGGCTCGGTGACGAGCACGACGCGCTGGTTGGCCATGTTGACCGGGATCACCGGACCGTAGCGCTCCGCCATCTGCATCAGGAGCCGCATCGGGTTCTCCGGATCCTTGAGCAGCGGGCTCAGGTTGAACCAGATGCTGCTCTCGTCGCCGAGGCCGAGGTTTGAGTGCTGCTCAGTCGGGTCGGGTGTCATCAAAAATGCCTCCGGATCGGTCCGGGCTTGGAGCTGGCTCCGGCCCGACCGTCAATACGTCTCTCGGCGACGGCCGCCCTGGCGCGCCCGACAGCTTCCTTGGCGCGCCGGACATTGGCGCAACCCTTCGCTGCCCCTGGGGGCCTGCGGCGTTCCGCTTCCAGGCGGTCTGCTGCCGGTCTTCGAATCCGCCCTTGGCCGCTTGAGTCCTATCACAGGAACCCCAGGGGGTGGTGTTCCCGCGGCTACTCCAGGCGAGAGTTGAATAACTCACCTTACCGCCTCGATTTTCCGACTGTCCATGCGGCAGCGTCACTCTGCGACATGCGGTCGATCCGGCCGGCTCGTCCTGTTTCAGTAGCGGTCGTTCAGCCGGCAGGCGAGAGAAGCGGTTGCTGTTGGTTAATCTCAATATTACCAAATGGTTGCATGTCTACTTTATCTCCGGCCAGCCGGGCCTGGTCGCGCGCCACCAGGGCCAGGGCGTGGGGGTAGAGCCGGTGCTCGGCGGCCAGCACACGCTGGGCGAGCGCCTCGGGTGTATCGTCAGGGCGCACCGCGACGGCCGCCTGGGCAATTATCGGGCCGGCATCCATCTCGCTGCTCACGAAGTGGACCGTGCAACCTGAGATCCTCACGCCCGCCGCGAGCGCCTGCTCGTGCGTGTGCAACCCTTTGAAAGCCGGCAGCAGGGAGGGGTGGATGTTGATCATGCGCCCCCGCCAGCGCTCGACGAACGGCGCCGTCATGAGCCGCATGAACCCCGCGAGCACGACGAGGTCGATGTTCGAGATATCGAGGACGCTCTGGAGCTGGCCCTCGAAGTGCGTGCGGTTTTCGTAGAGCGTGTGGTCGAGGGCGAGGACCGGGAGGCCCTGGGCCTTGGCCCACGCGAGGCCGGGCGCCTGGGGGCGGTTCGAGACCACGAGCACGATCTCGGCCGGATAGTCCGGCGCGCGGGCGGCGTCCACGAGCGCCTGCATGTTGGAGCCGCGGCCCGAGATCAGGATCGCGACGCGCTTCCTGGCCGGTGCCGTCCTGTCGGGCGGTGCTGTCTTGTCGGCTGGTGATGTCATGTCGGTTGATGTCATGGCGTGCTTCCTGGACTCCCTCCGACCGAGGTGGGATCGCCGCCGCCCTCACCCGTGCCGCTCCGTCAAAATCGCAAAAACCTAGCATGCCGCGGCGCCGGCGTGGCAGGCCGGTTCCGCTCACGGCGCAGGACGGGCGTCGAGCAGCTCGGGCCGGTACTCGAAATGCATGGTGTCGAAGTGGGACCACCGGCCGCCCCAGATGAAGCCGTGCGTCTCGAAGATGCGCACGATCTCGAGGGGGATCCGGTTGCGATAGGCGTCCTGGCTCCTGGCGCCGGTCTTGCGCCACAACCAGTAGTCGCTCTCTCGGGTGTTGATGTCGACGGCGAAGCCGTAGGCGTGACCGCTTCGCCGCGTGGTGGCTGCGATCGTCCGGCAGGCATAGGCGCCGGCCGCGGGAATGAGGAACGTGTCGAACGTGGCGGGGAGCGCGTCGAGCTCGTCAGACACCGCCTTCAGCTTCTCGTGGATGCCGTTCACGGTGGTGACACGCAGGCGGCCGCCCTTCTTCCGCGGCAGCCAGTCGATGGTGGCGAGCTTGTCGGAAACGCCGCCCCGCTTGCAGTCGCCGTACATCTTGAGGAAGAACGCCTCATTGCGGATGCGGCCGGGATCGAAATGCTCCGGTGGCGGCGCGATGGGCGCGCCGGCACGCGGGTAGACGTAGGCGAACTGATCCTCGATGTCCGGGATCTCGAGCAGGGCCTCAGGGCTCTTGTCTTTCACACCGTCGTCGAACGGCATGCGCGTGCCGTCCTTCCAGACCAGCGTGGTGCCGTCGAGGCGGTCGAGATGGTCGGGATAGGCTGCAATCAACCGCGCGGCCTTGGCCCGCATCTCCTGCGTATCCCGGTTGTCGCCTCGGGCCGGAAGGTCTGCCGCGGCCACGAGCGACAGCGCGACGGCGAGGCCCCGTATCAGCGTTCGGAAGCGGGGCCGGCGTGCAGGACCGGTCGCGGCTGTCATCGCCATTGCAGCGTCCCATGATCCCGGCGCGCGCGGCGGCGCCGCCTCAGTCCGCGAATTTCAATCTGCCCTTATAGGTCACCGCCCAGGCGTCGCCCTTGCCCTTGGCGCTGCTGCGCTCACCCGCCGGCGGCGTGATTTCGCCGATCACGACCGGCGCCTCGCCGGCAGCGGCCAGGCTCGCCATCACGGCCTCGGCACCGCTCCGGGCGACAACGGCGATCATGCCGACGCCGCAATTGAACGTGCGCAGCATCTCGGCGTCGGGGAGGCGGCCGGCGCGGGCGAGCCAACCGAAAACCGCAGGCGCCTGCCAGCTCGAGAGGTCGACCGTGGCGGCGACCGTCGGCGGGAGCACGCGCGGCAGGTTCTCGGACAGTCCGCCGCCGGTGATGTGGGCGAGCGCCTTGATCGGCCCGCCCCTGGCGCCTCCGGTCGCTTGCAGGGCCGCCAGAACCGGCTTCACGTAGATGCGCGTCGGCACGAGCAGCGCGTCGGCGAGCCTGGTGTCGGGCGCGAAGGGGGCGGGGGCGTCCCACCCGAGCTTCTCCTCGGCCGCCAAGCGCCGGACGAGCGAATAGCCGTTGGAATGGACGCCCGAAGAAGGGAGCGCGATGACGACGTCGCCGGCCGCCACGTCGGGGCGGGGCAGGATCTCGCCGCGCTCGACGGCGCCGACCGAGAAGCCGGCGAGATCGTAGTCGCCGCCCTGATAATGGCCCGGCATCTCGGCGGTTTCGCCGCCGATCAGCGCGCAGCCGGCCTGGCGGCAGCCTTCGCCGATGCCGGCGACGACCGCCGCAGCGGTTGCGACGTCGAGCTTGCCGACCGCAAAGTAGTCCAGGAAGAACAACGGCTCGGCCCCTTGCACGACGAGGTCGTTGACGCACATGGCGACGAGGTCGATGCCGATGGTCGCGTGCCGGCCGGTGTCGATGGCGATGCGCAGCTTGGTGCCGACGCCGTCGTTGGCGGCGACGAGGATCGGATCGCGGAAGCCGGCGCGCTTCAGGTCGAACAGGCCGCCGAAGCCGCCGAGGTCCGCATCGGCCCCGGCGCGGGAGGTCGAGCGGGCGATGCCCTTGATGGCCTCGACGAGGGCGTTCCCCGCGTCTATGTCTACGCCCGAGTCGCGATAGGTGATGGGCTTGGCTGACGCGTCCGCTGGCTGGCTCATAGGTCCTCGGAGCTCGGGAGATTCCTACTTTCGCCCGAATGTGCACGGGAGATGGGGCCTCCTACCAGCTTGAGGGCGGGTCGGCAACGGACAGGGCATGGGCACCAGGATGAAAGTGACGGCGCGCCGCAGGGCTTCTGCGATCCTCGCTCTTCTCGCGCTGGCGCCCGCCGCCGCCCTCGGTGCGCAGAGCAAGGTCTTCACGATCGCCAACTATCCGGTCGAGGCCACCGCCAAGGATGCGGTGGCCGCCAAGGAAAAGGCGCATGCGGAAGGCCAGCAGGCGGCGCTCGGCGCGCTCTTCAAGCGCCTCGTGCCGGTGACGTCCTACAACCGCATCGATCGCCTGAAGTCGATCCGCGCCGCCGATCTGGTCGATGGCGTGGCCATCCGGTCGGAGAGCAATTCGAGCACCCGCTACATCGCGAGCCTCGACTTCTCGTTCCAGGCCGACGCCGTGCGCTCTCTTCTCAGCCGCGAGGGCGTGCCGTTCATCGAGGAGCAGGCCCCGCGCATGGTGCTGGTTCCGGTGATGGCGGAAACCAAGGACGGCGCCACCCGCTATACCGCCGCGAGCGGCGACTGGGCCGGGGTCTGGAAGGGGCTCGATCTCGAGAACACGCTGACGCCGCTCAAAATTGCGCCGCTGCTCCCCGCTGTCCCTCAGGAGGCGATCGCTGCCGCGCTCGACGGCGATGATCGCTTCGAGCGGGCCGTGACCGGTGCGTACGCATCGGATTTCGTGCTCTTTGCGGTGGCCGATGTCGATCCGGCCGAAAAGATGCTGAACGTCGTGCTCGCGGGTATCGATCCGGCCGGCCTCGTGTCCTGGCGGCGCGGCTATCGGATCGGGGACGGGGACATAGGCTATGCCATGGAGCTTGCGGCCGTCGTGAGCCAGGGCGTGCTGGAAGGGCGGTGGAAGGTCGCGAAGTCTGAGGACGCCATGGGCGGCGGAGGATCGCCCGGTGCGGGCGGCAACGAGGTGCACCTCGCGGTCGAATTCGTGAGCCCGGGCGAGTGGGACGACCTCAGGGGCCGGATTCTCGATACGCCGGGGATCGACGACGTGCGGATCGAGGCGGTGTCGGCGCAATCGGCGAATGTCTCGGTCCGCTATCCGGGCGGCGGCCTGGGGCTGGCGACGGTCCTCTCCCGGCAGGGGCTCGTGCTCACGGATGCCGGCGGGACCTGGATCTTGCGGTCGGGGTACTGAAAACACTGTTAAATTTGGGGACCCGGACGTGTACGGCTGAAAATTTGCCTGTTCGCCCAAATATCAGGCGGGATAAACTGCGGCACCGCCGATTTCCCCTTTGTCCGTCCAGGCTTCCGTCACTTGAACCTCCCCAACCTCATCACCCTCGGCCGCGTCATCCTGGTGCCGATCGTGTTCTGGCTTCTGGTCTCGGGCGAGACGCAGGCGGCTTTTTTCGTGTTCCTGCTGGCCGGCGTCTCGGATGCGGTGGACGGCTTCATCGCCAAGCACTTCGATCAATCGACGGAGCTCGGCGCCTACCTCGATCCGCTCGCGGACAAGCTTCTCATCGTGTCGATCTTCGTGGCGCTCGGCGTGCGGGGAGCGCTTCCCTCGTGGCTCGTCATCGCGGTGGTGTCGCGGGACATCCTGATCGTGCTCGGCGTCATGCTGTCGTGGCTGCTCGACCATCCGATGCGGATCTCGCCGTTCGTCGTCAGCAAGGCCAACACCGTGGCGCAGATCGTCCTCGCGGGAACGGTGCTCGCCGACGACGGGTTCGGGCTCGGGCTCGAAACGTTCAGAATTGCGCTCGTGTGGATTACGGGCGTGCTCACGGTGGCCTCGCTTGCGGCCTATCTACGCGCTTGGCTACGGCATATGTCCGGGTAGAGTCGCGGCAGCAGGCAGCAGGCAGCAGGCAGCAGGCAGCAGGCAGCAGGCAGCAGGCAGC
>ERZ795041.182-NODE-182-length-25014-cov-5.100725_pt1 | contig 25014 bp, 18 predicted proteins | sample MGYA00375125_ERZ795041 | MGnify/ENA primary metagenome ERZ795041 (study PRJEB30170, sample SAMN03074214) | activated sludge metagenome | biome: Common Effluent Treatment Plant; feature: Wastewater; material: Activated sludge; isolation source: activated biomass in...
GGCTTGGTTCTCGTTCATTTAATGAACATTGCAAGGATTTTTGTAATATAAAAGAAAAATCGGCAGAGATCTCTTTCCGGCCACGGTCCGATCATTCTGAAGCCGCTGAGCCGGTTCGCTCGCGCCATCGTCTGCTTACCACCATCGCTTATCAGCTTGGCGGCAAGCGCAGCTATGCGCTTGAAGGGGCGATCTTCATTGCAGGCGCGGCCGTGCAATGGCTGCGAGACGGCCTGCATCTCATTTGCCATGCTTCCGAGGTCAACGCGCTCGCGCAAAAGGCCGATCCGGCCGAGCAGGTCTATCTGGTGCCGGCGTTCGTAGGGCTCGGCGCACCCCACTGGGACGCCGAGGCGCGCGGCGCCTTAGTGGGTCTCACGCGCAATTCAGGGGCCGCCGAGATCGCACAGGCAGCGCTTGAGGCGGTCGGCTATCAAACCCGCGACATGCTGGATGCCATGCGCGCCGACTGGCCCGCGGCGGTCGAAACCGTCCTGCGTGTCGACGGGGGCATGGCCGCGAGCGACGTCACCATGCAATTCCTTGCCGACATCCTCGGCGCGCCCGTGGATCGTCCGATGGGGATGGAGACCACGGCGCTTGGAGCTGCTTTTCTCGCGGGATACCGTGCAGGCGTCTGCCCTGCCCCGGAAGAATTCGCGGCCATGTGGCGGCTCGATCGTCGCTTTACGCCCGCGATGGATGACACAATTCGGGCCCGGAAATGGAGCGGCTGGCAGGCCGCGATAGCTCGGGTCCGCACGCCAAAGGGATCATTGTAACCGGTTTCGATTTGGCACAGTTGGCGCCTTGAGTTGCATGGGCTTTAGCTTTGGCACCTGCACCAGCTTGCACTTCGGCGGCGTGCCGGTGAAGCCCGGCGGACATTCCTTCGGCGGCTTCCGACAGTTCGGCGGCTTGCCAACCATATCAGGCGGGCAGGTTTTCGGCGGATCGACAATCACGCGCTTGCAGTTGGGCGGCGTGCCGCGGAATCCCTTCGGACATGTCGGCGGTGGGTCCTTCTTGCAGTTCGGGGGACGTCCGCTGGTGCCCTTCGGGCACTTCGGCGGATCGACGATCGTGCAGTTGGGTGGCGTTCCCCTGAAACCGGAAGCACACGTCGTCGGCACCTTTCTGCAGTTCGGCGGCGAGCCGACCATGCCTTTCGGGCACGTAACAGGTTTGCACTTCGGGAAGACGCCTGTCGTTCCGTCGGGACATTGTTTGGGCACGCACGCACACTTCCCGCCGTCCCAGGTCGCGGTGCGGCCACAGGATTTCTGCACGCATTTCGGCGGAAACACTACGATCGGCTTGCAGTTGGGATAGTTACCCTTCGTGCCGCTTGGGCATTGGAGATCGACACAACGGCAGACGCCGGCATCCCATACCTGATCGCGGGCGCAGGTCTTCCGTTTGCAGGTTGGAGGAGGCTCGTCCTTGGCGCAGCGCTCACCGTCCCACCACGACCGCGGGGGGCAGCACTTGCCCGGAACCGGCGTTTTCGACCAGCCCTGCGGGCACGTCGACGGAGGCGGCGGTGGTGTCGTCACGTCGTCGATACCACAGAACGTCTGCCCGTGCTTTTCGAACGATGCGAATGCCACCTCGGCTGTCGCTGTGTCGTCCGCGGCGTTCGTGTTCTGCGGCGTTCCGCTAGCCGCGACTTCGATCGCCACCTTGTTGGTATAACCGCACGAGACATCGGACGCTGAGGGCGCGATGAAGCTGTTGGGTATCTCCACTTCGAGATTGAGTGTCACGCTCTCATTCGGTTTCAGCTCGACAACGGGATGCGAGCAGAGGGCATCGTTCGGCTGCCCGGACATGGTCTGGCCCTCGCACGTCCACGGCGCCGACCAGCTCGCGTTCTGCGGCTCGGCGGGCAGCGTCTCGCGCACCACGATCGGGCCGTTGAAGACGCCGGGTCCGGTGTTGGTGACCGTGATGACAAACGGCGTGGTCTGGCCCGCAGCCGTTGTCGCGCTGGCACCTGCCGTCTTTGTGATCGCAAGGTTGGTTTTTCGCTCGTCGGGAGACGTGAGGTCGTCGTCCGGCTCGTGCACTATGGGCGAGAGGCAATACGGCGCGCCGTCGAGCGGGAATACCGGCTCAAACTGCGCATCCGCCGTGCTCTTGTCGTCGCCGCTGAAGGTGTTCTGAGCCGTTTCCCCCGGTGCCTTCCAGATGATGGCCTGGTTCCTGACCCAGCACTTGGCATCCGGTGCAAGCGGCACTTTGACGATAACCATGAACTCGACGCTGTCTCCACCCGCGAGCCCCGGATCGTTGCTCTTGCAAACCTGCTGATGCGGGAGCACGGCATTGCATTGCCACTTTGGCGGCGCTTGGATCGACAGCGTTTTGCCCGGATGAAACGGCATCGCCACATGATCGTTGAACTCGAGCGTGTTGGCGTAGTGTTTGCCAAAGTTCCAGACACGGATCTTGAACAGGCATTCCCACTTTCCGTTCTTGACGGGGCACTTGCCGCCTGTCGCATCGGTGGTCTGAATCTTCAGGTTGCTGAGCTGGAGACCTGGGCATTGCACCAGCGTGCCCGGAATAATCGCGTCATGCTGGGACTCGTCATCCGTCGCATCCGTGTTCTGATCCGAGCCGCCGGGTGCCTTAGTGATCTTCACTTTGTTGGTGAGCTTGCAGCCGAGGTCGTCCGCCATGTCCTTCGGCACCTTGACGGCGACGGCGAGCAGCTTGGCCTGGTTAGCCGCGAGCACGACGGGATCGTGCGTACAGATGGCGGGAGCTCCATTCGTACAGGTGAAGCCCGGCGACAGAGGCTCGACCGTCGTGCCGGCGGGGATCTGCTCGTCGAACTCGAACGGGCCGTTGTACGTGCCGGGACCCGTGTTGGCGACGACGATCATGAACTGGCAAGCGAAGTGGCCGGGCTCGTTCTTGCAAACCGGTTGGATGCCGCCCCACCAGGATTTTTGAATCTTGAGATTGGCGAGCTCGCCTCCGATCGGCGGACAGTGCGCGGCCGGTATGCCGGCGACGGCTATGGCGAAGTCGTCGGCGGGGTTGTTGTCGGCAAACCCCCATGGCCATTTGAGGTGCACCATGTTGGTCAGCGAACATACAGGTGGCGGGGCAGGCGTGTCGACCGTCACCTTGAGGTCGATGCTGGTTCCGGGCCAAAGGACAGCCGGATCATAGGTGCATTCGTGCTGCGTCGGCGAGAGCGGGAGGCACGTCCACGGCGGTTGGTTGTCAAATGACATCGTCGCGCCGGCCGGCGCTGCCGGCAAATGATCCTCTAGTGTTACGGCGCCGAAGTAGGGACTAGGCCCCGTGTTCGTGACACGCACGGCGTAGGTGCAGAGGAAACCGAGACCGCCCGGCACGCAAGCGGCGGGGAGCGCCTCCTTGTCGACATGTAGATTGAAATCCCAAGAAGGCCAACCCACGGGAGGCACGCCGCCCGGCGGTATCTCCCCCGGTGGGTAGTACCCAGGTGGCAGCTCAGGCATGGACGCATACGACCCAGGATCCACGTCCGCGAGATTTTCGCACGGCTGCCAGATCTCGACGTCGCCCATGTGTCCGACCGTATCCGCGCTGTCGGACCGGCTGTCGTAGTCGACGAAGTAAGCCGCACTCGGTGGCTCGTTGTCGGGACGAACGAGCGTCCGGTTCGCACCCTGGAGCCCGTGTACGATGGCAGGACCGTTCGCATCGTTCTCTCGCGTGCGCAGCTTGTCGCCGGTCGCCCAGAGCATCCCGCCGCACGCGCCCGCGCGGATGTGGCCCGTCTCGTCGTAGCCGTAGCCGAGCGCCACGCCGCCTGCCGTATTGCGGTGGTCGGGCGCAACGCCGATGGCGAACTCGTCCGGTATGGGCACCCACGTTCCGGGTGTGGCCGGATCATCAGGGATCTCGCGGCGGTAACGGAACACGACCGATGGCTTGCTGTCGGTGAAGGCCCGATAATCGTAGCTTCCGCGCACGTCGCCACGTTGCGCCACGTACATAAGTCCCTTGCCGTCGAATGCGATATCCGAAATCGGATGGTTGCCGGGCGTGCCGGAGACCTCGAACTCCCGCCGCGCATCAGCGCCGAACGCGCCCGTCAACGACAGGGACACGGACCACACCTCCGGACCGCCGGCGACGGCGTAGTACAGGCGCCCGCCGTTGACCGCGAGACCCCAGACCCGGCGCGCGGGCTGCGTGAAGCCCCATGTCGTCGGATCGAGGCTGTTGAACTTCGATGACTTGATGTCTGCCTTCGCCCTGTCATCGGGAACGGCCGCGAGGCCGGCCTGCGTGCGCCCGGCGACACCGTGGTCGAACGTGTCGACGAGGTTGCCCGCCATGTCGACGCGATGGATCAGCCCTGTGTCGAGGTCTGATACGAACAGGTGCATCGACGCCGGATCGTAAGCGATATCGCCGATGCCAGGACCGCTGTTGTTTGGAATGGTAGCAAACAGTGAGGTGGCACGCGATGCGCCGTCGACTTTCCAAATGCTGCCGGGTCCTCCGCCGGACCCGAACTGACCCATCATCCAGTCCGCGTTGGGATGACCTTTTGCGATGCGTTCGGGATTTCCGTCGTCCGCGTCGGGAATGACAATCTGGAGGCCGTAGGCCGAGGTGGCACCCAGATAGATGTTCGGAGCCGCGGCCACCGGGTTCGGCAGAAGTCCGTCGTCGATCGCAACCGCGAAGACCTGGCCGACCTCGCGCGCTTTCACGTCGAGACGCGAAGGATTGGAGAGCAATTGCCCCGTCGGTGGCGCGCCAGCCTCAAGCGGCAGCACCTTCATCGCCGGCCCATCGACGTCGATGAACGTTCCATCCACCGGATCGGGCGCTGATGCCTCAACCGTGACACCGGAGAACCCGGTTACGACGGCATCGCCGCGGTTCAGCGCACCCTCTGCGCGTGCAGAGTGAGCAGCAAAAACGGAAGCGACAGCAGCGATGAACAGACCTGATTTAGAAATTCCGCGGATCATTGTGTTCTCCAGCATTGGGAGACGCGGCGCACAGCGCTGGCATCGCGCAGCCCAGACGGACGAACGGCTAAGAAACAGCTTGAGCGCGGACAAACCGCGCCGTATTGCGAGGGATACGCGCTTTGAATGGCATCCGGCGGCTTATGCTGACGCGCGGCCTCTGCGCCTGAGGCACCGTGATCCAAATGAGGCTCGGCGCACGGTTGACTTTAGCGATGCCAGCTTGTGCGGCTGTTCCCTATGGAACACTGATCTCCACAATCGTCTCCACGTGTCGATCTGGCTCAAATGCTAACCCATGAGCGGACGTGGGCGGGCGACCACTTCAGCCTTTGCCGATCATAGGCTGCCGACTTCCACTTCTGGGACCGACCGTCAAACCGACTGCGTCAGCGATGGGCCATAAAGAGACATTCGGTTTAAGGAAGCACACGAAGTCAATCAAGATAAGGGCAGCGAAGCGCCTCACCGTCACATATGCTGCCCATGGCCTAATCGATATCGGGCTAACAGGTTGCTAAAAACGAGCTTAATCCGGCCATTGCCAATTGGTGTTAGGGGTGATGGTGGTTGTGTTGTGTCCTCGTGATTGCGATCGCCGCTCAGCTGGCAGCACCCTCTCGCCGGGCCCAAGACAAGACGAATGGGCAGGTCAGTCGCACTCTCGTCGGTATCCTGGAAGCGCCCCCCACCTCGATACGTCGTAGACCAGGATCGTGTCGAACACGTCCGGGCCGGAGGCAACGTTGGCGATCAGCTGGCGCAAGGCCGGACGCCCGTTGATGGCAAGCTCGCACTTGCTGGAATCCTCGTATGTGATGACGATCTCGATGCCATGCGAGACGGCGGTGGCGGCCTTCTTATTGGCGGTTTGAATACTGCTGATAATCGGTCGACATCCGTACGCTGTTGCTTGCCGCTGCGCGCAGGAGGTTGTTCGACCCACTCGTCTGATGGGTGAGCCAGTGGTGCTGACCGAACTACGTGAGGGGTGTCGGGTGAGCTTGGATTCCTAGAGCCACCATCTGACGATCATCATCGGATGCGGACAACGTTCCGCAGCGACAGCGCAACAGACGCGACTTACGCGCCGGGTCAAAATCGACGGCTGGTAACCACCCGAAGGAAGAATTGGTCCGAGACCGGTTGCGGAATCAAATCCTTGGGTCGGCGCAGAAGCACGCTGCTTTGTCTCTCGAACGCGGAGACAGACCATGGACAACAATCACGAACATGACGACCGGCCGGCCCGCACGCCTTGGAACAAAGGCAAGCTCATCGGCGCCAAGCCGCCCCAGCGGCCATGCCAAATTTGGTCGATAAGAACGAAGATTCAGATGGGGATCGGAAGCGAGACCTAGCACTGTTTAATTTGGCCATCGACAGCAAGCTCCGCGCCTGTGACGTCGTCGCGCTCCGCGTTGTTGACGTTGCGCCGAGCGGCTATGCGATGGATCGAGCGACGACAATCCGGCGGAAGAAGACGGGTATGCCCGTGCGGTTCGAGCTGACCGACCGAACTCGCTCGGCAGTCGATAACTATCTGAGGATGACAGAGCTGAGATCCGGACAGCTCCTCTTTGCCGGTCGCGGCGATACCGTCGGACTGACGACGAGACAGTATGCCCGGCTCGTGGACAGCCAGCATACGCCTTGATCCCGCAAAATTTGGCACGCATTCGCTGCGCCGCAACAAGGCGGCGCTGATCTGCCGGAGGACTGGCAACCTCAGAGTCGTCCAGCTTTTACTCGCACATTCAAAGATCGGGAGCACCGTGCGGTACCTCGGCATCGAGGTCGACGATGCCATCGAGATCGCTGAGAAGATCGACATCTGATGGCTGCATTCCACCTATCAGTGGACCTTGGTCGGCGTGCGCACGCGGGCGCCGACTTCTAATGCGGCAATGTCCGCAATTGGGACGAACCTGCCTAGGCTTCAACGTCTGCGACGAGCCAGGAGCAGCGCAGGAGGCCTCAGCGGGTAGTGCGGCGCACGAGGGCGCATCGGGCGAGCCAGCCAGAGGGATTACACCTCCGGCTGCTCCCAGAACCGTGCGTGAACCTCTCGGTTCACACCGCTCCCGATGTTCAACCGTTTCCATGATACAGGGACCAATGAGCGAAGAGGCGTGGCCTTGCGCGGCGAAGCCGCTGAAGTTAGTCCTTGGCACCCTTCGGCCTGCGTGCCATCCGCTCGTATTTGCGGCGGGCCCATCGAACGATACGCGGCGGCTGTTCGGACGTTGATCATTGAAATCGTATCACGTAGCCTGAGTCATGAATGCCGCTGATGCGATGATGATCAGTAGCGGCGGGTGTAATGAGGCAGGTCATGTTGATTCAATGTCCGCGCGCTGTGCTGGTTGTGCTGGGAGCGCTGACGCTCATATTGGCTGGTGATTCGGTCGGGTTCGCAACCGAGACAACCTTCAAGACGCACTGTGCAAAGTGCCATGGACGTGTGGCTGCGCTTGCGCGAAACCTCAAAGGGGATACTAGAGACGAGCGCGCGGCTGCTCTCTCGAGGTTTTTGGAGGATCACCATCTCGACGATCCCGATGCTCGCGCCGCAATCGTCAAGTACTTAGTCGAGCAGACGGATCCCTAAAGCACTATCTACTTTGATTGAATCGAGATCGCGCGCCAGCCTTTTGATGAAACCGATGGTTCACGCTTCGGACTGATACGGTCCGAAGCGACCAAGGTCTAGGTTTAGCGCAGGCTGAAGGCTGTCATCGCTGCGACGATCACAAGGAGCACGAGAAGCGCCTGACTTCGGCGCTGTTTGTCGAGCCGCCCCTTGCCAGCGCCGAAGTCAAACCGCTCGTAGAGAATCGCGTTCTTGCGAACACCCGCTTCCAAGAGCGCGTCCGTCACGACTTCCATCATGGGCGGCGGACCGCAAACGAGCGCAACCGCTTCTTTTATATCGACGCCATCGACGAGGTCGCGAATATGGCTCGCCTGCAGTGGTCCCTTTCCAACATGCTCTTCGCGCGGACCAGCGTCGACCAGACAGCGAATGGAAAGATCAAGTCTCGTTTGCAGGTTGCGGAGCCGATCGAGGCAGGCAAGGTCGCACTGCCCCCGTGCAGCGTAAAGCAGTCGAAAGGTCCTGGGATCTCTGATTGCCGCAGCCTCCTCAATCATGCCGAGAAGCGGCGCAATGCCGATACCGCCAGCGATCAACAGGACCGGCGCTTTGTCCGGCGGCACGATGAAGCTTCCATGCGGGCCGTCAATGGCAATGCGAGTGCCCGGAGCAACGCGTTCAAACGTACGGGTGCAATCCCCCACTTCATTGATCAAAAGACGCAGGCGGGGAAGATCGGCCGGTGCGGATGCGATCGAGAAGGGATGATCGTGGAAAGGAGGCCGGTGGGGCGCGAGCGCCATCCAAATGAATTGGCCCGCGCGGAAGCGAAGCCGCGTCGTGGCGGGGCCGTGCAAAGTCATCTCAATAGCTCGTTCGCCAACGCGCCGCACCCGCTCGACGCGCCACTCCTCGCGCCACATGCGCCAGGACCTGACCACATACACTAAGAGGATAGCCGCAACGGCACCGCAGGCGAACAGGATCCAAAGCAGGTGCAGCGGTGCCTCGGCACTGTAAGTCCCGGTTGTCATGGCATGATGGAGGACGAGTCCCGACACGACAATCGCCAGCGGTCCATGGGCCATGCGCCAGAGCTCGTAGCGGATGAAGGGTCGCGTGCGCATCGCGGCCAGTACAACGATGATAATCAATCCCGCGAGCGCAAGCACACCGCTACGAAGACGCGGACTTGCCAGCATGCCCGTGGCCCGGGCCCACGCGGCCACAGGATCGGCAAGCAGGGTATTCACAAGGTAGATCAAGGGATGGAGCAAGGCGAAGGCGAGCAATGCGTAGGCCGCGATGCGGTGAAACCCCATGGTGCGATCGACACCGACGCGGCCCGAAATGCTTTCGTAGCGACCCGAACTCCAGAACTGCAGGAATAGAAGCGCCGCAGCACTCAGCCCGAGCGAGGTCGCAAGCTCGGCGGAAATATCGGCAGGTTCGATCCCGGTGCCGAGCGCTGCGACCAGCGGCAGCAGTGCGGCGACCACAAAGAGCACAGCAACGACGGTGCCGGGGAGTCCAGAAGGAGGTAAAGGACGCACTCGCGAGCCGCTATCCCTGGACGACGTGCTCATAAATGTCATCCTCCTGTGCATTGTGAATGCGCACGAGCGCCTCGATGGATCCAATCACGCGCTGTGCATCACGCACCAGATATTTGTCAGCATCCTCTGCGCGTAAATTTCTGGCAATCCGAGCCAGCAGCCTTGCCTGATGCAAAATCTCCCGGTGTGCGCGGCTCATCGCCGACAGTCCGTGGCCGTCGGCTAAGTATCGCGTGAGACGCGGGTAAATGATGGACTCGTCCTCCCGCTCGTGGGTCACGACGCTGTCCTGGACAAGACGGTGGGCCTCGAGGATCAGATCTGCGGCCTTCTGCCCCTCCGCATCGTCGAGCGTATCGGAGATTTGGAGCAGTTTGTCCAAATCCTCCTCCAGGAGACGGTGTTGTTCGCCAAGATCCCTTGCCATTTCCCCTGGCAGGGCGCCTCTTGCGGCCCGTCGTTCGGGTCGAAGGGCACGCAAGGCATTGACAATGACCGCGACGTCAATGGCCTCCTGTGTCAGAGCACCGGCAACAGGCTCGAGCCAGCCAACGGCCGCCACGACCATAGCGATGCCCGATAATCCCATGCCGATAGCAATGCTTTGCATGGCAATGCGGCGGGAGCGCCGGGCGATGGAGACCGCTTCGGCAACGCGGTCAAGGCGGTCGACGACGATGACCACGTCAGCCGCTTCCGACGAGGCGCTAGCCCCTCGCGCACTCAGAGCCACGCCGACGTCTGCGGCGGCAAGCGCAGGCGCGTCGTTGATGCCGTCTCCTACCATAAGGGTCGGATGCAGCCGGCTTTCCATGGCGACGGCATCCACCTTGTCGGATGGATCCCGATCCGAAAGGACCGCGTCGATGTCGAGCGCTGCGGCGATGGTGTCAGCCGCGTCCGCCCGGTCACCGGTCACCATCACGATGCGGGCAATCCCGGCCGAGCGAAGGGACTGCACTGCGCGCGGGGCTTCCTTACGCAGCTCGTCGCCCAGGAGCAGCGCACCCGCTACGCGGCCGTCGATGGAAACAAAGACGCTGAGCGCGGATCGCCACGACGCGCGGCGCAATGCCCTTAGCGCCCAATCATCGAGCTGACGCGCCCCGAAGATCAATTGGTGGGCGCCGGCGCGAACGCATTGCCCATCGATGATACCCTCCAGGCCTGCCCCCGCGACCTCATGCACCCGCGAGGGTACCCGAAGGGGAAGCCCCTTCGCCATGGCCGCCGAAACGATCGCGCCGGCCACGACATGTTGAGACGCCTGCTCCAGGGACGCGGCAAGTCGAAGGACTTCATCGGCACTTTCTCCCGGCCCCGTCTCGATCGCAACGAGCCGCGCCCCGCCCACGGTCAGCGTTCCCGTCTTGTCAAAGAGCACGGTGTGCGTCTGCGCCAAGGCGTCCAGTGGAGCCCCGCCCTTGATGATGATGCCACGGCGTGCTGCCTGCGATACGCCAGAGACAAATGCGACCGGCGCGGCCAGGATTAGCGGACAGGGAGTGGCGACAACGAGCACGGCCAGAGCCCGGACGGCCTCCCCGGACATGGCCCAGGCCAGTCCGGCGACGAGGACCGTCAGGGGCAGAAACCAAAGCGCATACGTGTCGGCCAAGCGGATGAAGGGCGCCTTGGCCGTCTGAGCGGCTGTTACAAGGCGCACGATGCCCGCGTATGTGCTGTCCTCGGCCGTGGCTAGTGCCGTCATCTCGAAAATATCACCGGCATTGAGGGCCCCGCTCCGCACGCTCTCGCCACGAGGCCGTGTGACGGGGATCGGCTCGCCGGTCAGAGCCGATTCATCGAGGACCGCAACCGGCGACGTAATGAGGCCGTCCACGGGCACGATGTCCCCGGCGCGGACGACGATGGTATTGCCGATGGCGATGGATGAGATCGGGACCACCTCGCTTACATCGCCATTGCGGCGGAGCGCGACGGTCGGAGCGCGGTTGATCAGCGACTTGAGATTGCGCTCGGCACGCGCGACGGCGTAGTCCTCGAGCACTGTGCCGCCTGTGTACATAATGGCGATGACAATTGCGGCAAGTGACTGGTTGAGCGCGATGGCGCCCGCCATGGCCAAGAGTGCGATCGCATCGACGCCCATGCGTCGCGCCAGAAGATCGCGAATAATGGAGATGGCAAGAACGATGACAACCGAGACCGTTGCCCCGATCAAGAGCCAGTCCGCCAGCCACGCATGACCCGATGCAAATGCCGTTCCTCCCGCTAAAAGTCCGAGCAGGACAGCGAGCAGCAGGAACCGCCTGACAAGACGCTCATCGAGCGTGGATACCCTTATCCGATTTAGCCAGGGACGCATTGAGCGCCTTCCGCTTCAAGGAACCGAGTACACTCGGCAAGTCAGTTCTCGTCGGGCGGACGGCGCGAGAGAATTTTGCGCCCCGTGAACATGGCCGAGGTGATACTGCCGCCTTCATGCACCTCGGTGACCACGACGGCGATGATGTGCATCGTGATGACGGCGGCCAGCGCGTAGAAGCCGAATTCGTGCACCATGACGAACGGCTTTCGGAAGGCCCGCATCGCATCATAGGCAGTCTTGTCGATCAAGTCGGTGGCGCCCGGCGCAACCAGGGTCGGATCAATCCCGGGGGCGACGACCCATGCCGCGAACCAATGCCCGAAGGGCGGCCAGTAGAGATCTGTTCCCGCCAGGACAAGGCCGGTGGTCGCCTGCATCAGAAGCAACACGAAAAGGAGGGACACGGCGATGCGAGCAAGAGGATTATGCCCCACGTATTGCTGAGGCCCGCCCGCAACGAACGAGGCTGCATAGGCACGGAGCGCCGTCAGATAGCCGGGACCGCCAGGTACAATGGCCCGCCACCGCGCATACTTGTTACCGAAGAAGGCCCAGATAAACCGCCATAGCAGGTTGGTCGCCATCAAGTAGCCGAAGAGCACGTGGACGCCCTTGAGCGCAACCTTGCCGCTCGGGGAATGATGGAACAGAGTATTGAGCAGGATGTCGAGACCGGTCACAAGCAGACCGAAGACGGCGAGCGCATTGATCCAGTGGAACAGACGCGTCGGCACGTCCCACGCCACGTATTCCCTAAAGTTCGGCATTACACGACTCCTCACTGCAGCGCAAGCTCAGCCGATCCAACGAAGTGTAGCAGCTCGTCTTGAGTCGACGTCGTGTTTCGCGCCTACGCCGTGATTGGCGTACGCAATCCGAACAGCGATCAGTCATTGTCCCTCCCAGGGCGGCTCATTACCACGGCCAATCTCAGACCTCGGAAGTTTCCCGCGAGTGCCGTCATCCTTCGGCCGCATCAAGGCGTTGAGGACCTCCGATCGGGCATCCGGCCAATGCGCGGCCCAATAGCTCAGGCCGCACGCCGCCATCACGAATACGATAGCCCAAATGATGGAAAGCAGGGTCGCCAGAGGGATCTCTGTGATCATGAGCGCTGCTCTACGGATATATCTTCCCCGCCCGCCGGCACCAGCCGGCCGAATGCCTCGATGGGCTCGATCCAGTAGGCCATGTGCGGGATGGCGGCGCGGGACGCGATCGTCTCTAGGATTTTTACAGCCTGAAGGCGCGGAACAACTGCGACGAGCACCATCCGGTCGACGCGTCCGCGGACACGCTCGCGGAAGCTCGCCTTCTCGAACCCATGCCCATGGCCTTCGGCGGACCATGTCGTGAAGCCGCCAATCGGCGGTTCGATCGAAAGCATCAGGTCGACGATTCGGGCCGATCCATCTGGCGGGCAGACAAGTGTGAGCTTGCAAAGGGATTGTTCCAAGAGAGGTTTCCTATGTCTTTCGAATGATGGGCGGAGGAGCCGACACCGAAGCGCCGGAACAGGATGGGGAGAAGGACGAGCGTGAGGGTTGTCGACGTGAGCAGTCCGCCGATGACGACAATGGCGAGAGGTTTCTGGATCTCCGAGCCCGGTCCCGTGGCGAACAGGAGCGGCACGAGACCGAGCGCCGCGATGCTCGCCGTCATGAGCACGGGACGCAGCCGACGCATTGCTCCTTCGAAAACGGCCCTGTCGAGCGGCACGCCTTCGCCAAGAAGCTGATTGAAATAGCTGACCAGAACCAGTCCGTTGAGGACGGCGATCCCGAGCAGGGCGATGAAGCCGACCGAGGCCGGGACCGAGAGATAGGCTCCGGAGAGCCAGAGCGCGAGCATGCCCCCGACGAGTGCGAACGGAACGTTGGCGAGAATAAGAAGTGTCTGGCGGAGCGAGCGCAACGTGGCGAACAGCACGCCGAAGATCAGACCGATTGCGATGGGCACAACGATGGAAAGCCGGGTCGCGGCACGCCGCTGGTTCTCAAACTGACCTCCCCATTCCAGGCGGTAGCCTTGTGTTAGCTCCACGGCTTCCCCAACCATCCGCTGCGCCTCGTCGACAAAGCCGACAAGATCGCGTCCTGTGACATAGGCCTGAACGATGGCGAAGCGCGAGGCGTTCTCGCGGTCGATCTTGACCGGCCCGGCTTGTCTGGAAAGTTTCGTAATATCGTTGACGCGCACGAGTCCTCCATCGCCGGCAGCAAGCTGCGTTTGGGAGAAGAGCTCCGGTGATTCGCGGATCGGATCGGGACCGCGAATGAGGATGGGGGTTCGCCGGCCGGGCTCCGCAACGATCCCGGCGGATGCGCCTTCCAGAAGCGCGCGGAGTTCATCCTGCACGTCTGTTACGGAAAGGCCGGTGCGGCCGGACACCAACCGATCGACGTCAATCTTGAGATAGTCGACTGTATCGTTCGCGACGGTGGACACCTCAGCGGCTCCTGGAACCTTGCTGAGCACGGCCTGAATCTGACCGGCCAGGTCAGCCAGCGTCGCAAGGTCTGGTCCGAACACCTTGATCGCAAGATCGCCCCGTGCTCCGGTCAGCATCTCAGCCGCGCGCATCTCGATAGGCTGGGTGAAGGCGAATTCAAAACCCGGCAAATCGGCCATAGCCTCGCGAAGCTGCGCAACGAGCCAGTCCTTGTCGGGGACGCGCCATTCGTCCTTCGGCTTCAGAACCAGGAAGGTGTCGGTCTCGTTAAGGCCCATGGGATCGAGGCCCAGCTCATCGGAGCCGACGCGCGCGACGATGCGCTCGATCTCGGGTACCCGCTCCTTGAGCGTGCGCTGGATCAGAAGATCCCCCTCAACGCTCGATCGGAGATTGACCGACGGCAGTTTGGTGACCTGCATGATGACCGAGCCCTCGTCCATGGTCGGCATGAACGATTTGCCGATGGCCGCATAGGCGACGACAGTCGCGCCAAGCCCGGCTGCTGCGAGAACGTACACCGGCAACGGGAAGCGAAGAGCCCCCGCGAGCAGCGCGCGATACCCACGGCTGAGGATACGCATGAGGATCGGCTCCCCATGAGACCCACCCCTGAGCAGGAATGAGGACAGAACTGGAATGAGCGTGAGCGAGATGACGAGCGAGCCGCTCAGCGCGAATACGATCGTGAGGGCCACGGGCGCGAACAGTTTGCCTTCAAGACCCTGCAGCGACAGGAGCGGGAGAAAGACGAGACAGATGATGAGAATGCCGGACGCGACCGGCGTCGAGACTTCCGTCGTAGCCCGATAGATTTTGTGCAGGAAGGGCACATGCGCGCAATCGCCATCGTGCTGAATGTGCTCCACCGCATTTTCCACGACGACGACCGCTGCATCGACGATCAACCCGATGGCGATTGCAAGTCCGCCAAGGCTCATGAGGTTCGCCGACATGCCGAACAGCTTCATCATGGCGAAGGTCACAAGCGCGGCGAACGGCAGTGTCACGGCAACGACGAGCGCCGCGCGGAGATTGCCGAGGAATGCCAGAAGCAGGACGACAACGAGGACGGTCGCTTCCATCAGCGCCTTGCTGACGGTTCCCACGGCGCGCTGGATCAGGTCCGACCGATCGTAAAAGACCTCGAGCCGGACGCCCTCCGGCAGGCTGGGCTTGAGCTCCTCCAGCCGCGCCTTGATAGCGGCCACGAGTGCACTGGCGTCGGCGCCCCGCAGCGACAGCACCAAGCCTTGCACGGCTTCGCCCGTGCCGTCCTTGGTAACGGCGCCATACCGCGTCAGGCTGCCGATCCGGACCTTCGCCACGTCGCCGATCCGCAGGACCCGCGTGCCGTCCATCTTGAGCACGATCTGGTTGAGATCCTGTGGCGTCTCGATGGCGCCCTCGGCACGAACGACGAGGGCCTTCTCGCCATCGGTCAGGCGTCCTGCGCCATCGTTTCTGTTGCCCTTCTCAATGGCGTCAATGACATCCGATACGTTGAGCCCCGCCACCGCAAGCGCAGAACTATCCGGAATGACCTCGAAGGTGCGCACGAATCCGCCGAGGGCATTGACGTCGGCGACACCCGGAATGGTGCGCAGGGCCGGGCGGATCGTCCAGTCCAGCAGGCTGCGGCGTTCATCGAGAGACAGGTCGCCGCCTTCGACGGTGAACATGAATACGTCCGACAGCGGCGTGGACACAGGTGCCAGTCCACCCGTCACGTTGGCGGGCAGCTCACCCTGGACGCTGGCAAGACGCTCGGCGACCTGCTGGCGCGCCCAGTAGATGTCCGTGTCGTCATCGAAATCGAGCGTGATGTCGGCAACGGCGTACTTGGCGGCCGAACGCAGAATGGTCTGCCGCGGGATGCCGAGCAACTCGAGCTCGATGGGCATGATGACCCGGGTCTCGACCTCCTCCGGCGTCATGCCGGGCGCCTTCAGGATCATCTTGACCTGCACAGGTGAGATGTTCGGAAAGGCATCGATCGGAATTGTGTTGTAGGCATAGCCGCCGAGCCCCGCGACAAGGAGCGAGAAAAGCAGCGTGGCTGCGCGCTGCGTCAGCGAGAACTCGATCAGCCGGCGCAGCACGTCACTCTCCCCCGATCATGGCTTCGAGCTGCGGAAGGCCGCTTGTCGCGATCTTCTGACCAGGAAGCACATTGCCTGCGACCGTCGCAGCCACCGGCGACCTACCGCGCAGGATCACCGGCGTCAGCTCAAACCCGACGTCGGTCTTGACGAAAACAACCGGCCTGCTGTCGATCCAGGTGACTGCGGTCGTCGGCACGCTCAACCCGCCTGTTTCGGTCGGGCGCAGCACGCTGAGGGTCACCATCTGTCCCGGAAGCAGTCCGGCGTCGCTCGGCACGGAGGCGTACATCACCGCGGAGCGCGTCATGCGGTCGAGCGATCCGCTGATCGCAACGACGGTGCCTAGCGGTCCGTCGATGATCTGAACGGCATCGCCGGGCCGGATCCGCGTGACAAGATCGGCCGGAACCTGCACCTCAACCCAAACCTCGGCACGGGCGGCGATGGTGACGGCGGGCGCCATTGCCTCGAGCGAAGCGCCCGGCATGGCCTGGGTTTCGATGACGGCGCCGGACTCTGGCGCCATAATAGTATAGCGCCCACCCTCGCCGACACTGATGCCTCCGAGTGAAAGAGTGCGCCTGTGCTGCTCCAGAACAGCGCGGATCTTGATGACCTGTGCCTCGGCCTCATCGGCGAGGAGAGGGCTCGCGATGCCCTTGTCCGCAAGGTCGCGTTTCCTGCGTGCGATCGCCTCTGCGACCTGAAGCTCGGCCTCGGCCTGTTTGAGCTGGCTCAATGCATCGAGAAGGTCCCGGCTTTCAATGACCGCAAGCGGTGCTCCCTTCTCCACCGTTTGGCCGGGGAGCACGAGGACTTGGATTGCAGTTCCCGCAAACGAGGCCGCGGCAACCACGCGTGCGTTGAGAGCCGGTACGACGGTTCCCGGCAGGAGGGCGACGGCCTCGGTCTCGGCCTCTTTGACCTCCGCCAGCTTAATTTCCATACGCGCCACTTGCGTCGGGTTGAGCGCAACGGTCTGAGCCTCGGCAGTGGAGCCGCAGCCGATGAGGGCGAGTAAGGCGAGAGTTCCGAGCGTGCTGCGACGTGCCATTGTAAAAATCCCCTACTGCCGATGACAGAACCGGGAGTGGCACCTGAAGCTGAACGCGACATGAAATAAAGAATCCGATCGCTTGGGGCGGATTTTTCAGCTCCGTTTCAGGTCGCCCGCACACAAGGTCCGATAAACTGAGCAATCGGGGATGGAGGCTGAAATTCGCATCCTGGTGATTGAGGATGACGACGAGATCGCCGGGCGGATTGCCGCAGGGCTGACCCAGGCTGGGTTCACGGTCGAGCGGGCGGATAACGGTGTCGACGGATACGCCATGGGTGCCGATGACGATTTCGACGCGGCCATTCTCGATCTCGGCCTTCCCGAGATGGAAGGCCTCGATGTGTTGCGGCGATGGCGTCAGGAGGGCCGTATGCTACCCGTTCTGGTCCTGTCGGCGCGGGGCACGTGGTCCGAGAAGGTCGATGGCCTCAACGCCGGGGCCGACGACTACATATCGAAGCCCTTCCACGTTCCGGAGGTCGCGGCGCGGCTCAAGGCGCTGATCCGCAGAACATCCGGACACGCCACTCCCATTCTCACACATGGACGCGTGACACTCGATACGGCAGCAGGCCGGGTCACGCTCGGCGGCAACCCCGTCGAGCTTACGGCCCGGGAGCTGCGCATGCTCAACTATTTCATGCACCGCATTGGCCGGATCGTCTCGCAGACCGATCTGGCCGAGCATCTCTACACGCTCGAAGAGAGCCGCGAGTCCAACACCATCGAAGTCTATGTCAGCCGCCTCCGCCGGAAGCTCGGACCAGATGTCATCAAGACCGTTCGAGGTCTTGGCTACCGTATGGATTAACGAGGAGCAGCATGAGTCTGAGACGCAGACTGATCATGGTGGCCTCGATCTGGATCGTCACCGGCACGGTGATCGGTGGCTTGCTGCTGTCGGCGATCTTTCGCGAGCTCGTTACTCAGCAATTCACCGACGAGCTTCACGTCCATCTCGACGAGTTGCAACGCCTTGCCGAAATATCCGCAACCGGCGCAATCCTGCAGCGCGACCTGAGCGACCCCCGCTATGACGTGCCGGAGTCCGGCTTCTACTGGGAAATCCAGCAGGGTCACAGCACCATCGCACGATCGAAATCGCTTGCAGGCCCCCCGCTGAAGATCCCCCTGAGCACGCCTTCGGGCGCCGGCGTATTGTCCTACTCGATCGATGGGCCGACGGGAACGCTCATGGTGCTCGAGCAGGCGAAATGGATCGATCCTTCCGCCGGGCCCGTGCGCTTTATCATCGGCACCGACAAGCAGCACCTGGACGACATTGTGCATGGCTTCGACAGTCTGGTTGGCTATTCTCTTGCCGCGTTTGCGGCACTGATGATCGGCGCGTCGGCGTTTCTCTTGCTCTACGCGATGCGGCCGTTCAATCAGCTTCGAACCGCGCTCGGTACGGTCAGGTCAGGTCAATCCTCGACGCTCGGAGGAGCTTTTCCGACCGAGGTGCAACCGTTGGTGGACGATCTCAATGCGTTGCTGAAGTCCACCGCAGAGTTCATCCGGCGGGCAAGGATCCAGGCCGGCAATGTGGCGCACGGCCTGAAGACGCCGCTCGCGGTGCTGACCGACGAGGCCGACCGCATCGAGGAGCAAGGGCTCGACCGGTCGGCGGCAACGATTCTTGAGCAGTGCCGAAAGATGCAAAAGCACATCGACTACCAGATCACGCGCGCGCGCGCCGTGGCCATGCGTGACACACCGGGGATGGTCGCTTCCGTCCGCAAGGCGGCATCCGAGGTTGCGAGTGCATTGAGCCGGCTCCACAAGGCACGGTCGATCTCGATCGAGAACGACATCCCGGACTCGTCAATGGTGGCATGCGACACGCAAGATTTGAACGAGATGCTGGCAAACCTCGTCGACAACGCGTGCAAGAACGCGACCAGGCGCGTACGCATCTCCTTATCGGAGCCATCGAAGAGGACGCGCGTCGCGGTCGTGGTGGAGGACGATGGAGCCGGGTTGCAGCCGGAAGCCTACGAGGTCGTTTTTAACGTGGGCGAGCGGTGGGATAGTCAGAAGCCAGGCTCAGGCCTGGGGCTGGCAATCGTGCGTGACCTTGCGAGGCTTTACGGCGGAGATGTGCAGCTCGTCAAGTCCGCACTCGGCGGGCTCGCCGCGTATCTTGAGCTACCCAGAGCCGCTGAGCCTCCCTGACAGCCGCCACACGTGAATTTCTATGGCGGGTGACACTCCCCACCCTCAAACTAGATCACTCCCGAATTTTCTTAAGCGTTGCGAGAGCTAGGTCGCGTTCCCGCCGCGGGCGATTGGCGCTCGTTAGACGAAGCAGCGGAACGTCCGCTCTTCACTTCGACCCAGACTTTTACGCCTCGACGCTGAGCCCGTGCCGACTGATGGTGTCGACTTCCGCTTCTGGGACGACCGGCCGAATGGCGCGTTAGCAGCTTAGTCCCAATTGCAGACATTAGTCTGGCGAAGACTCCAGCGTTGAGTATCAGCGCTTTGGCGTCCGCGATGCGCTGAAGAGCAGACGTCGATCTGCTAACGACGACAAACTACCCCAAGCGGATTTGAGAGCACGCGCCGCTCCGTCGACGCGTCATTCAAATGTCGTCTTAAATATCGCGTCTACGTCGCCGGCGAGGCAGATAAGGTCGCCGCTGACGCGATGCGTGTAACCGTTCTCTTGCTCGAACAAATAACACTCCTGAAATTCCAGGAAGTCCTTAGCCCGAAGATCGAGGTTGAGCGGCATCAGCACTTCATAGACGTCGACGGCGACGTTGAAGATGCAAGGTTGAATGTTCACCACCCGACCATACCACTTTAATGTTCCACGCGCGCGAAGGCGATCCTCTGTGGGCATCTTGTCGAAGGCCTGATCTACTAGCACGCGGTCCACCAGACACAAGATCAGCAGGTCCGTCGAAATCGGAAATTGCGCCGCCGGAACAATCCTGATTCGATGCAGCAACTCCTTCTCGTGATGAAATAGGTTGCGAAGGGCCTTTAGCGCTGTGAACTCCGCCGATCCGAACAGACTTGTCTGCTCGCCCTTGCGGAGTTTGTCGTTTAGCCCGTGCAGGCTTTCCAGCAACGCGAGAAGGCTGTCCTCGTCAGGCGACAGGCACTGTTTGGCGTAAAGGCGGAAGAAGCGTTCGGCCGCAGATGCAACGGCGCTCTTTTCGCTTTCCATCAGGACGACTTTGTAACTGAGGGTGTAGGGAGATCCGCTCGAAAACTGATGCCTAAGGCAATGGTATTCCGCCCTTTGCATGACGGACAGATCCATGTCGAACCTGGCTTGAATTCGCGATCAAGGATGTGGATCACATGCCCGCAGTCAGGATTGGCACAGCTAACATCCGTCACGTCTATCTGCCATGTAAGTTGGCCGGACCCAGCATCGGTCACGGTGTAGGTCGTCGCACACCCGAAGCATTTGGCACTCAGCCTAGCTACGCCATGTGGCACGCGCTTTCTTATTGTCGCCGAGCACTCCTCGCATTTGATTTGTGCAAATCTGCCCAGAGTTGCGTTCCATACTTTAGATGCGAGGACCTCATCGATATACATAGCTACCTCTTTGCACCGTTCCCGGAGCTTCAGATAGTCAACTCCGCCGCAGGAGGTCGCTTGTTTGATACTAGGCATGTGGAGGTAACTGCCGATAGCGCCGTAGTGCTTCTTGAGATGCGCAAGGTTGAAAACCCTCTCAGTTCCCAACGCCCGCATGACCTTCGACGGAACGCCAGGCCTCTCTTCCATCCCAACAGCAATGGAACTGTCTTTGTCAGCATTGGGATCAATTTCTAGAAGTAGCGCCATCAGCTTGCGCGGCTGCCAGGTGTCGTATTCTTCAGGAGGGAGTTCGGCCTTATATGCGAAAGCCCGATCGTAAGTCAGCGCCTCCATAGCGAATCGAAGCTCGAGAGCTGCGTATTTGAGGCGTTGATCGTTGCTTGTGGCCAACTCAACATTCGCGCGCTTCAACGCCTCACTGGCATCGTGTCGATACTTCATTGGCTCCTCTTATGCCGTGCAGATCTAAGCCCGAAGGGCCGAGACAAGCGGCGCGCGCCGGCTCCTGGTATTGCTGCCAGTGCCTTGAGATCCTCCCACTCCCCGGGCGTGACCTCTCGGTTCACCAGAAATGCAAAACCCTCGGCTCCGCATCTACTACGAGACCGGATCGGATGCCCTGTTTGTGACCTTCCATGGAGGGCTGCTCTACTGGTGCTGTGCAAAACCCGGCGTCACTGTCGACCCTGCCGACGACACGCGCGTGAGGCAGACTGTCGACGGCTGGCACAGCACGAGCATTGGCGGCGAGCCTTTACGCACCGACCGACTCTCGGGAGCTCTTCTTCGCGTCCAGGGATTTCGGGGGACGATTTGCGCTGTCGAGCTGCTGTCTTATCTTCTTGGCCGCATCAATGATGAGCTTCCTCCTGCGGTGACGGTCGCCGATGAGGCGCGGGCTTCCTATCTTGCCGCGATCGAAGACCTGATTGACCTCCTGACCTGGCAGGACTTCGAGCTGCTTGTTGATCTGATATTCGCCGGCAGCGGATGGCGGCGGCTTGGATCTCTTGGCAAAACGCAGAAGTCTCTGGACCTTGAGCTCCAGCTTCCGACGACGGGCGAGATCGCCTTCATTCAGGTCAAGAGCGAGGCCAGCACATCCACTCTTCAGGACTACCTGCAGCGGTTCGCTTCTTATGACAAATATGACCGCATGTTCTTCGCCTGGCACAAAGGAAGCGTTGAGCGCCCAGCCGAGTCTGCGGATGTCGTCCTTCTCGATCGCGCACGTATTGCGTCCATGGCGCTCGATGCAGGTCTTGCATCGTGGCTGAGAGACAAGGTCTCCTAAACGTCAACTCCGGTGTGGACATGTCGCAGAAATCGCTCCGAAACCGGCGCGCTCTGTGACTCAATTAACGCTGCGTTAATCGCAAATCACGTGTAGAATGAATAGAGACCAAGAGCCGCTGAATCATGCCCACCGCCGACCAGCTCAAAGCTCTGCTCGCCTCCCACGCGGAAGGCGACGAGGCCCAGTTTTTTGCCGTCGCGATGCAGATCGCGGCCACGGAGGCGCGCGCCGGCCACGGAAAACTCGCTGAAGAGCTACGAGGCCTCATAGACAAGAGCAAGAGCCGGGTTACCTACGACCGCAAGGGACCAATCCCCCTGGCTCGCCCCCGCGGCGAGCTGGCCGATTTTCTAAGCGCCTCCTACCCGAATACCAAGCTGGCGGACATGGTGCTTGGCGCTTCCCTCGAAAAGCGGCTCGGCCGCGTCATCCGCGAGCACAAGGCGGTTCGGAACATCCGCGCCCGCGGGCTTGCGCCACGGCGCAAGCTTTTGCTTGTCGGGCCTCCGGGCACGGGCAAAACGATGACCGCTTCGGCACTTGCCGGCGAGCTGGGGATGCCTCTGTTCGTTATTCGTCTTGATGGTCTCATCACAAAATTCATGGGAGAGACATCGGCCAAGCTGCGGCTCGTGTTTGACGCGATGAACCAGACGCGCGGCGTCTACCTGTTCGACGAGTTCGACAGCATTGGATCGGAGAGGGGGCTTGGCAACGACGTCGGAGAGATCCGCCGCGTCGTGAACAGCTTCCTGCAAATGGTCGAGCAGGATAATTCGGACAGCCTGATTGTCGCGGCGACGAACCATGTAAAGCTGCTCGACCGGGCGCTGTTCCGCCGCTTCGATGACATTATAGAATTCGATTTGCCCGATCTGGCGAGGATCAAGCTTGTGCTTCACGCCAAGCTTGCCGGCGTAAGAACGCAAAAGATCCGATGGGCTGCCGCAGCCAAAGCCGCCAAGGGCCTTAGCTTCGCCGATGTCGTGCGCGCTGCCGAAGACTCCATCAAAGATGCGGTCGTGGATGAGCGGGAAGCCATCACTCACGCCGATCTTATGGGAGCAATCCGTGAACGGCGCGGCTCTGCAACAGGCCGGGAGGTCACCGGCTAATGGCGCTCGCACCCGTGCGGCTCCATCCCCATCTGTTTGACCCGAACGCCGCTGCCTCCTCAGATTTTCGCTCTCCTCTTGCCGTTCCGCGCGAGCATCGCCTTGCGCCGGTTAACCGCGCACAGCACGCCGCCGCTCTGAAACGCAAGCTGGAAGAAGCAGCGGAAATCGGCCAGACGCGCGCGGACGAGCAGCAGGCCGCAGGCATCGACGGCGGACACGGCATCGTGCTGCAATTCCAAAGCACGGCGAATTTCGAAATGAAGTTCGAAAGCCTCGACGTCAGCAGAAGTGGCATCGAACTGCTGAATGTGCGCACGATGCCCAACGGCGTTGTCATAGCGGCCGTGTTTGTGCCCGATGGCAAGCTCAAAACATTTCTCAAGAAAGTCGAGGACTACGCCACCAAACAGACGAAGCCTCGAAAGGAGGGTGGGAAGTCACGCCCGAAGAACGAGGACCTGGTTGCCAATATCGCCGATATCCGGGTAGCTGCCCTGGAGGCACTTTGGACTGACACCGTGGCGATGCCCGGGCTCGACGACGACACAACATGGGAAGTCTGGCTGCGCAAATCCGAAGACATTGATCACCTCGCTAGACTTCGCGCGATCGCTGAAGATCACAACCTCAGCATCAGCGACGAGGTAATTGAATTCATCGATCGGCAAATCGTGCTGGTCCACGGCAAAGGCCGTGATCTGGCGCGCTCAAACGATCTCATCGGGGCCGTTGCTGAACTCCGACTTGCCAAGACGACGGCTGACCTGTTTACGGCCATGGACTCAAGCGAGCAGGGCGACTGGGTCGACGATCTTGCAAATCGTCTGCAGGCGCCGGGAGCCGGGGCACCGGCCGTCTGTTTGCTGGACACGGGCGTCAACCACGAACACCCCCTGGTCAGACCTGCAACGGATCCCGATGACCTGCACTCGTATAAGCCGGCATGGGGCGTGGATGATCGCCAGGGCCATGGTACGCCAATGGCCGGGCTCTCAATTTATGGCGACCTGGTCGACGTGATGGCCAAGAACGGCCCCGTTATTCTTCAGCACGGTCTGGAGTCGGTCAAACTTATCAATCCGGATGGCCCTCACAAAAAAGAACTGTATGGCGCCGTCACCGTCGAAAGCGTCAACCGCGCCGAGACGAGACCGGTCCGCAAGCGCGCGTACTGCATGGCAGTGACAGCCACAGATGATCGTGACCGCGGCCGTCCGTCCTCCTGGTCTGCGGCCGTAGATGATCTTACCTCCGGACGAACCGATGGGGTTCGCCGCCTCATGCTGGTTTCTGCCGGTAACACTGATCCCGGTGCGCGGCGCAACTATCCTGATTCGAATATGACTGACGGCGTGCATGATCCCGCGCAGGCCTGGAATGCGCTCGCGGTGGGTGGATTCACTGAAAAAGCGCTGATCGATCAGACAAAGTACCCCGGATGGCAGGCGCTCGCAGCCTCTGGCGATCTGTCACCCGCGAGCTGCACGTCCATGACCTGGAAGAAGTCCCGCTGGCCGATTAAGCCGGACATTGTCCTTGAGGCTGGCAATATGGGACGTCATGCGGACCACGCTGATCCGGACTATATCGACGATCGCTTGCAGCTTCTCAGTACAGCACCAGACTTCGCAACCAACAAGCCTCTCGCAACGTTCGGCGATACGAGCGGCGCCACCGCGCTTGGGGCGCGTCTTGCCGCCATGCTGTGGGCCAAGTATCCCGAGCTAAACCCTGAAGCCGTACGGGCATTGATGGTCCACAGCGCTGCCTGGACGCCCGCCATGCTAGCCCGTTTTACAAACGCCAAAGGTTTTGTGGACTATGAGGGATTGCTGCGCTGCTTCGGCTACGGCGTACCCAATCTCCAGCAGCTTCTTTCGAGCGCAGACAACTCTCTTACGCTCATCGCGCAGGACAGCATCACACCGTTCCATAAGGACGGTACG
>ERZ795041.183-NODE-183-length-24629-cov-4.200374_pt1 | contig 24629 bp, 24 predicted proteins | sample MGYA00375125_ERZ795041 | MGnify/ENA primary metagenome ERZ795041 (study PRJEB30170, sample SAMN03074214) | activated sludge metagenome | biome: Common Effluent Treatment Plant; feature: Wastewater; material: Activated sludge; isolation source: activated biomass in...
TGTCGCTCGACTACGCCGACTTTAAGTTGATGCCCGCGAATCAGGATCTGGTCGCGGCCGAAGTCGAGCTCATGGGCAAGCCTGGCTGCGAGGCGCGTTTGCGCGATGCGCTCAAGCAGGTGCGCGACGATTTCGACATCGTGCTGATCGACTGCCCGCCGTCGCTCAACATGCTCACGGTCAATGCGCTGGGCGCCTCCGACGGGGTGCTGATTCCGATGCAATGCGAGTACTACGCCCTGGAAGGCTTGACGGCGCTCGTCAACACCATCGAGCAGATCAAGGCCGGCCCCAACCCGGATCTGCAGATCGAAGGCATCCTGCGCACGATGTTCGATCCGCGTAACAATCTATCGAACGAAGTTTCCGCGCAGCTGATCGAGCACTTCAAAGACAAGGTGTTCCGCACCATCATTCCGCGCAACGTACGGCTCGCGGAGGCGCCGAGCTTCGGCAAGCCGGCGCTGCACTACGATCGCGAATCCAGGGGCGCGCTCGCCTACCTGGCGCTCGCGGGCGAAATGATCCGGCGCGAAGAGGGCAATTTAGACCAAGTCGCGCTGGCGACTTGAACACACCGCCAACCGCTATCCGCTTGCCGGCGCCTGCTCTACTATTCGCCTCCTTCCCATCACGGCACGCACCATGGCGACGAAACGACCAAGTCTCGGACGAGGACTGGGCGCATTGCTCGGCCAGCCCGTGGTTGCCGCGAACGAAGGCGCGACGGTTACGGCGCTGCGCCCGGATGAAGAGCTGCAGAAGATCCCGGTCGATCTGCTTCAGCGCGGCAAGTATCAGCCGCGCATCGACATGCGACAGGAAAGCCTGCAGGAGCTGGCCGAGTCGATCAAAGCGCAAGGGCTCGTGCAGCCCATCGTCGTGCGTCCGATCAGCGAGCCCAGCGCAACCCAGCCGCGCCGCTATGAAATCATCGCCGGCGAGCGTCGCTGGCGCGCCGCGCAGCTCGCCGGGCTGCAGGAAATCCCGGCACTGGTGCGCCGCGTTCCCGACGAGGCGGCCGTCGCGATGGCCCTCATCGAGAACATTCAGCGTGAGAATCTGAATCCGCTCGAAGAGGCGCGCGCGCTGGGCCGCTTGATCAGCGAATTCGAAATGACGCATGCCTCGGCCGCCGAAGCAGTCGGCCGGTCGCGCGCGGCGGTATCCAATCTGCTGCGTTTGCTCGAGCTCGCGGACGAAGTGAAGGCGCTCGTCGAGCAGCGCGAGCTGGAAATGGGCCACGCGCGGGCGCTGCTCGGCCTGGAGCACAGGCGCCAGCAGGTGGAAGTCGCCATGCTCGTCGCGAAGAAAAAGCTCTCGGTGCGCGAGACCGAGGCGCTCGTGCGGCGGTTGCAAACCGGACCGCAATCGCTCAAGGAAGAGGCGGTGCGCACGGATCCGAACATCGCCAAGCTCGAAACCGAGCTGGCCGAAAAGCTGGGTGCGAAAGTACGCTTCCAGCACGCCTCGTCGGGCAAGGGCAAGCTGGTCATCAGCTACCATTCGCTCGATGAGCTCGACGGAATTCTCTCCCACATACGCTGATGGGCAGGCGGTAATGCCGATGAGCACGGAAGCAACATGCGAATGCGCAACGCGCATTCACTGAGCCGACGCCAATCCTCTACTTCGTGCCGTTTCTTCGCCTCCGTCTGGTTGTATACAGCGATATGGCTGGGCGCGAGCGCGCCGCTCAAGGCCGACATCGTCGTGGATGGTTACGCGCAAGAACCGGAGTGGGCCCACGCGGTCGCGTGCACGGATTGGCTGCGCGTTGAGCCATTCGCGCTCGATGAGCCGCGCTACCGCAATCGCATGTCGATCGTCGCGACGCGCACCGGTCTGGCGGTGTTCTTCGCCTTCGAGCATCCGCCGAGCGAGCGGCGCATCAAGCCGCGCTCGCCGCGCGACGCCGAGCGCATCATTGGCGAATCCCTGATGCTGGTCGTCGATTTCGATGCATCGGGGCAGATCGCCTATGAATTCTCGCTCAGCCTGGGCAGCTCCGTTCGCGATGGGCAGGTGACGAACCAGAATCGATTCGATCGCGATTGGGATGGCGTCTGGCATCACGCCGTGCGCGAAACCGAGGATGAATGGTTCGCGGAGCTGCTCATTCCGTGGTCGAGCGTCACGATGCGCAACTCCACCGCGGCGACGCGCACCATTGCGGTATATGCATCGCGCGGCCTGTACGACCGTGCGGAGCGCTACGCCTGCCCCGGCCTCGACAGCGAAGGCGCCACCTTCCTTTCCGATTTCATGCGCATGGAGATCGAACAATACGACAGCGATGCGCTCATCGACGTGGTGCCGTATGCGTCCTTGAATTTCGACCAGCTCAATGACCGTACGCATTTCAAGGCCGGCGCCGATTTCGGTTGGAAGCCGTCGGCGCAGTTCTGGCTGGCGGCGACGCTCAATCCCGATTTTGGACAAGTCGAAAGCGACGAGCTCGTCATCAACTTCACCGCCATCGAAACCGTGTTCACGGACAAGCGGCCGTTCTTCACCGAAAACCATGCGGTCTTCGACTTGCGCACGCCCGCGAACGGGCAGCTCATCTATACGCGCCGTATCGGCGCCCAACGCGATGACGGCAGCGGCCGCGCCGCCGACATCGATGCGGGATTGAAGCTCACGGGCGCGGCCGGCAAGTGGGTGTATGGCGCGTTCGCGGCCCAGGAAGCGAAGCACGAATCGGATCTGGGCCGCTCGTTCATGGCGACGCGTCTGGCGCTGCCGTTGGAATCATTCCGTATCGGCCACCTGGCGACGTATGCGCAACGGCCATTCCTGCGGCGCGACGCCCTGATCAATGCGATCGATGTGGAGCTCACGCCAAGCGAATCCTGGCGGTTCGCACTGCAGGGCGTGCGCTCGGACATCGATGTTGCGGGCGTCGGCACTGACGGCTATCTCGCCTGGGCGGAATTGAACCTGGCTCGCTCCGCCCCGCTCACTCACTCGCTCCAGTGGCTGTACGTGGATCGGCGCTTCGATTTGAACGACATGGGCTATATGGAGCGCAATTCGCTGCGGCAATGGGAATGGGAAACCAAACGCCGCATCGCATCCGAGCGCGACCGCGAGCGAGTGAGCGGCGAATCGCAGCGTTTCTACGCGCAGTATCGCGAGAACATGGAGGGCACGCGGCTGCCTTCGCGGGTGCAGCTGTCGCGCGATGTGATGTACACCAGCGCCTGGCGTGCCTATCAGGAGCTGCGCTACCTGCCCGGCGGCGTCGATGACCTGATCTCGCGCGGCAACGGGCCGGTGAAGCTTCCTGACCGCTATGCGTTCTATGCGGACATCGCCACGCCGCGCCTCGGCGATTGGGTGTGGCGCTTCGGCACCTATGTGTTTCAGCAGGGGGTCGAGGGTTTGTCGGCTTACCTTCAATTGATCGCCGCCTGGTATCCGAGCGAGATGCTGACGGTGCGAGCCGTCGTCCAGCCGCAGTGGACCGAGGACTGGCTGCTATGGGAGCGCGACAATGCTTTCGGCAGTTACGAAGCCCAGCGGCTCGACCTCGACCTGCGCATCGATTGGATTCCCATGCCGCAACACGAGCTGCGCCTGAAGCTGCAGTGGATCGGTGTGGATGCGGAACAACGCCGTGCGTATCTCGCCACACCTCGAGGCGATCTCGCGCGCCGGAGCGACGCCTCCCCGCCGTTTACCGTGAGCAATTTCGGTCTGCAGCTGCGATATCGCTTCGAGCTCGGCCCCATGTCGGAATTATTCGTGGTGTACGGCCGTGGCGGCTTCCAGCAAATCCTCGATGACGAGCGCGATCTCGGCGGATTGTTCAGCGATATTCCCAAGGTACGGGATGCGGATCAGTTCCTGATCAAGTTCCGCTACCGCCTTTAGTCGTATCCCCGCGCACCGGGCGCATTCTGTCGCGTCGAAATTGCTGCGCAGTGTTGTTGAAGCACTGCAAAACGAACCGTATAATGCGCCGCCTTTTCCGGCCGAGCCGGGCTTTCGGCTGGAATTTTCGCGAGTTTTTCAGATGCCACACGTCGCCGAACACTCGGACCACGGGGTGGCATTTTTGTTGTCCATCTCCTAAGTGAGCAGGAACGTTCTTGCCGACGCCGCGCGCGAGTCGCTGCGGATATTGGCGTGGCAGATGGGATGGGTCGTCGCGTGCGCCCTGGCCGGCGCGGCACTGTTCGATTCGAAAGTTGCGCTCGCCGTATTGGTTGGAGGCGCCATCGGATCGATTTGGACGATCTACATGGCGATGACGCTCTTCAAGCACAGCCTGACGCACGGCGTGCGGATGAGCGCTGCAAGTTTCGTGGTGGCCTGGGTCGTCAAGCTCGCGCTGACGGTCAGTCTGCTGGTGATCGCGTTTCGATCCAAGGTATTCGAACCGTTCGGACTGCTGGGCGGGTTGTTCGGTTCGATGCTGGCGTATTGGGGATGGATGGTTTTCCGGGTGAAGCATGCGGATAGGGCTGATGACAGCAAGTGAGAGCGGCGACCACAGCTTCGCCGGCTATATCTCGCATCACTTGGAATTCTTGAGAAGCGGCGAACAGACCGCGCTTCTCGACTTCTCCATCGTCAATCTGGATACGACATTCTTCGCGCTGTTGTGCGCAGCCATCGTTCTGTTCTTGTTGCGGCGCGCCGCCAAGAAGGCCACGCCCGGCGTGCCGGGCCGCTTCCAAGCCGCCGTCGAAATGCTCGTCGAGATGGTCGAAGAGCAGGCCAAGACGATGGTGCACGGCAATCTCACCTATATCGCGCCGCTCGCACTCACCGTGTTCTTGTGGGTTGCGCTGATGAACGCGATCGATCTGATTCCCGTCGATTTTTTCCCGTGGCTCGCCCTGCATTTGTTCGGCATCGAATACCTGCGCCCGCTGCCCACGGCCGATCTCAACATGACGCTCGGCATGGCGCTCGGCGTGCTCGTGCTGTCCTTCTACTACAGCATCAAGATCAAGGGTTTCGGCGGATTTCTCCATGAGTGGGTTGCCGCTCCCTTCGGCCAGACGAAGCTGTCTTTCAATCCGCTTTCCTGGGTCGTGGTGCTCTTGCTTGCGATCGCGAATCTCGCGATGAATCTCATCGAATATCTCGGCCGCACGTTCTCCCACGGCATGCGATTGTTCGGAAACATGTACGCGGGCGAGCTCATCTTCTTCTTGATTGCCGGCCTGGGCGGAAGCATGACCGTGCTCGGCATCACGTTGCACCTCATCACGGGCACGGCGTGGGCGATCTTCCACATCCTGATCGTTCTGCTTCAAGCCTTCGTATTCATGATGTTGACGCTCGCCTACCTGGGCCAGGCGCATCAGCATCATTGACGGTTACGGGTTCAGATTGCTTTTGAGTCACTTCCTCGGAGAAATGTCATGACGGATATCGGTCTCGTTGCTCTCGCCTGCGGTTTGATCATCGGCATCGGCGCGCTGGGTGCATGTATTGGCGTCGGCATCATGGCCGCTAAGTACATCGAATCCTCGGCTCGTCAGCCCGAGCTGATGAACGTGTTGCAGACCAAGGTCTTCCTGTTGCTCGCCCTCGTCGACGCGTCGTTCATCATCGGCGTCGGTATCGCGATGTGGTTCGCGACGGCCAACCCGTTCGTTGGACAGTGATCGCGCTCTGCACATCGAAACGCGTAACTGAGCGAGGCTGCGGCACATGAATTTGAATGCGACATTGATCCTCCAGATGGTCGTTCTGATCATCCTGGGCACGATCACGATGAAGTTCATTTGGCCGCCGCTGATCGCGGCGATCGACGCGCGTCGCAGCAAGATCGCCGAGGGTCTTGCCTCTGCGGAAAAGAGCGAAAAAAGCCTCGCCGAGGCCAAACAGGCGGCGGCTGAAATCCTCAAGGATGCGCGGGCGCAGGCCGGCAAGATCGTCGACCAGGCCAACCGCCGGTCGAACGAGCTGGTCGATGAGGCTCGTGGCACCGCGATCGCCGAAGGTCAGCGTCTGGTGGCCGAAGCGCGCCAGAACGTCGCGCTCGAATCCACTCGCGCTCGCGAGCAGCTGCGCAGGGAAGTGGCCACCATCGCCGTCGCTGGCGCGGGCAAGCTGCTCGGCCGCGAAGTCGATGCGAAGGCGCACGCCGATCTGCTCGACAAGCTGGCGCTCGAAATCGAGCGCGGTTGACCCGGCGGAGCACGCATGGCCGAAAAAGTCACGATCGCTCGACCCTACGCGAAAGCGGCGTTCGAGTACGCACGCGAGCACGGCGCGTTCGCGCGCTGGTCGGAAGTGCTGGGCGCCGCATCGACGATCGTCGTCGATCCGCAGGTCACAGGCTTGCTGGCCAATCCGCGCGTCACGCCGAGCCAGCTCGTCGACCTCATCGCCGGCATTCTGGGTGACACGCTCGACGAGCATGGCAAGAACTTCTTGAACACGCTCGCACAGAATCGTCGCTTGAGCCTGCTGCCCGAGATCGCCGCGATCTACGAGACGCTGCGTGCGGATATCGAGCAGATCGCCGATGTGCACGTGACGTCCGCGATGGCGCTCACCGACGAACAGCGCAATCGCCTCGCGGCCGCATTGAAGAAACGCCTGCGCCGCGAGGTTCGCCTGCACGAGCGGGCACACAGTTGGCACACGACGCTGGTGGGCGGCGCGGTGGTGCGTTCTGGCGATCTGGTCGTCGACGGCTCGTTGCGGGCGGGGCTCGAACGGCTCGCGACCGAGCTGACGCACTGACGAAACCTGCTGGCGAAATACCGGCGAAACATCGGGCGGCGTTGACCGCCAACGGAAATTGCTGAGAAGCGCGTTGTGCGCTTCTCGAACGAGGTAGCGGAAATGGCCATCAAGGCATCTGAAATCAGCGATCTCATCAAGGCTCGCATCGACAAGTTCGCGAGCGCGACCGAAGAGCGCAACGTCGGCACCGTAGTCACGGTGACGGACGGTATCGTGCGCATCCACGGTCTCGCCGACGTGAAGTACGGCGAAATGCTGGAGTTTCCGGGCGGCAGCTTCGGCCTCGCGCTGAACCTCGAACAGGATTCCGTCGGCGCGGTCGTGCTGGGCGAATACAAGCACATCGTCGAAGGCGATACCGTCAAGACGACCAACCGCATTCTCGAAGTGCCGGTCGGCGAAGGCTTGCTCGGCCGCGTCGTCGACGCACTGGGCAATCCGATCGACGGCAAAGGTCCGATCAACGCCGCGCGCAACGCGCCGATCGAACGCGTCGCACCGGGCGTCGTGTTCCGCAAGTCGGTGAGCCAGCCGGTGCAAACTGGTTACAAGGCGATCGACTCGATGGTGCCGATCGGCCGCGGCCAGCGCGAGCTGATCATCGGCGACCGCCAGACCGGCAAGACCGCCGTCGCGGTCGACGCGATCATCAACCAGAAGGGCCAGGACATGTACTGCGTGTACGTGGCCATCGGCCAGAAGGCCTCGACCGTCGCCAACGTCGTGCGCAAGCTGGAAGAGAACGGCGCGATGGAATACACCATCGTCGTCGCCGCCACCGCGTCGGAGTCGGCCGCCATGCAGTACCTGGCCGCCTACGCCGGCTGCACCATGGGCGAGTACTTCCGCGACCGCGGCATGGACGCCCTCATCGTCTACGACGACCTCACCAAGCAGGCCTGGGCCTATCGCCAGGTTTCGCTGCTGCTGCGCCGTCCGCCGGGCCGTGAAGCCTACCCGGGCGACGTGTTCTACCTGCACTCCCGCCTGCTCGAGCGCGCCGCGCGCGTGAACGCCGACTACGTCGAGAAGTTCACCAACGGCGAAGTCAAGGGCAAGACCGGCTCGCTGACCGCGCTGCCGATCATCGAGACCCAGGCCGGCGACGTCTCCGCGTTCGTGCCGACCAACGTGATCTCGATCACCGACGGCCAGATCTTCCTCGAGACCGACCTCTTCAACGCCGGCATCCGCCCGGCGATGAACGCCGGCATCTCGGTGTCGCGCGTCGGCGGCGCCGCGCAGACCGGCATCATCAAGAAGCTCGGCGGCGGTATTCGTCTCGCGCTCGCGCAGTACCGCGAGCTTGCAGCGTTCTCGCAGTTCGCTTCAGACCTCGACGAAGCGACCCGCCGTCAGCTCGAGCGCGGCCAGCGCGTCACCGAGCTCATGAAACAGAAGCAGTATGCACCGATGTCCGTCGCCGAAATGGCGCTGTCGCTGTACGCCGTGAACAACGGCTACATGGACAAAGTCGAGCGCAAGAAGGTCGGCGACTTCGAAGCGGGCCTGCAGTCGTTCGCCAAGACCAGCTACAAGAAGCTGATCGACGGCATCAACGCCAAGCCGGAGCTGACCAAGGAAGTCGAAGCCGGCTTGAAGAAGCTGTGCGAAGAGTTCGTGGCGACGGGAACGTACTGATGCAGGGCCATCCGGCAATCCGGCCAGCGGGCGATGGGTCAGAGGCTCATGAGCGAATTCTGGCCAGCAACCCAGCTTGCCAGTTGGCCAGCTAGCCTGGAGCGAAGCGACACATGCCTGGCGTAAAAGAAATCCGCATCAAGATCGCGAGCTTCAAGAGCACGCAAAAGATCACCAAGGCGATGGAGATGGTCGCCGCGAGCAAGATGCGCAAGGCGCAGGATCGCATGCGCCAGTCGCGGCCGTATGCCGAGAAGATCCGCCGCGTGATCGGCCACTTGCGCAAGGCGAATCCGGATTACAAGCATCCGTTCATGGTCGAGCGCGAGGCGAAGTCGGTGGGCTTCGTGGTGATCTCGACCGATCGCGGTCTCGCCGGCGGTCTGAACGTGAATCTGTTCAAGACCACGCTGGCCGCCATGCGCGAGTGGCAGCAGAAGGGCGCCGAAGTGTCGCTGTGCCTGATCGGCTCGAAGGGCGTGCAGTTCTTCCGCCGCCTGGGCAACGTGAAGACGCTCGCGACGATCACCCACCTCGGCGATCGTCCGCATGCGGCGGACCTGATCGGCACGGTGAAGGTGATGCTCGATCTCTACAAGGAAGGCAAGCTGGATCGCCTGTTCGTCGTGAACAACGTGTTCGTCACCACGATGAGTCAGCAGCCGACGGTGCGGCAGCTGCTGCCGGTCGTCACCGAAGACGAAGACAAGCTGCAGAAGATGTGGGACTACATCTACGAGCCTTCTGCGGCCGAGCTGCTCGATGGCGTGCTGATGCGCTACGTCGAGTCGCAGGTTTATCAAGGTGCCGTCGAAAACGTCGCCTGCGAAATGGCGGCCCGCATGGTTGCCATGAAGAGCGCCACCGACAACGCCGGCAAGTTGATCGATGAGCTGCAGCTCATCTACAACAAGGCTCGCCAGGCCGCGATCACCAAAGAGATCAGCGAGATTGTCGGCGGCGCGGCAGCCGTCTAGTGACCGCACTGCGGTCGCGGCCAGCTGGCCCTCGGGCGAGCTGGCATGTGGCCAGAAGGTTTCAAGCATCGGATCGAACGTCCGATGCAGATGCATTGAGTAAGTTTGGTTTGAAATTGAGGCGTTGCGTTTGCTGCTCTGGCCCGCTGGCCAGCCAGCCAGCGGGCCAGCTAGCCTGAGGATCAGAAATGTCTACCGGCAAGATTGTCCAAATCATCGGCGCGGTCATCGACGTGGAATTCCCGCGCGATCAGATTCCGAAGGTGTACGAAGCGCTGAAGCTCGAGGAGGGCGGTTTGACGCTCGAAGTGCAGCAGCAGCTCGGCGACGGCGTCGTGCGCACGATCGCGATGGGCGTATCCGAAGGTCTGAAGCGCGGCCTCGCCGTCAAGGCGACCGGCGCGCCGATTTCGGTGCCGGTCGGCAAGGCCACGCTCGGCCGCATCATGGACGTGCTGGGCGACCCGCAGGACGAGCGTGGTCCGGTCAATGCCGAAATCCGCTGGCCCATCCATCGGCCGGCGCCGGCGTATGACGAACAGGCGGGCGGCCAGGATCTGCTCGAAACCGGCATCAAGGTCATCGACCTGCTGGTGCCGTTCGCGAAGGGCGGCAAGATCGGCCTGTTCGGCGGCGCGGGCGTGGGCAAGACCGTGACGATGCTCGAGCTCATCAACAACATCGCCAAGGCCCACTCGGGCTTGTCCGTATTCGCGGGCGTCGGCGAGCGTACTCGTGAAGGCAACGACTTCTATCACGAGATGTCGGAGGCCGGCGTCATCAACCTGAAGAACCTGCCGGAATCGAAAGTGGCGATGGTGTACGGCCAGATGAACGAGCCGCCGGGCAATCGCCTGCGCGTCGCGCTCACGGGCCTGACGATGGCCGAATACTTCCGCGATGAAAAGTCCGAAGGCGGCAAGGGTCGCGACGTGCTGCTGTTCATCGACAACATCTACCGCTACACGCTGGCCGGCACCGAAGTGTCCGCGCTGCTCGGCCGCATGCCTTCGGCGGTGGGTTACCAGCCGACGCTGGCTGAAGAAAAGGGCGTGCTGCAGGAGCGCATCACCTCGACCAAGACCGGCTCGATCACCTCGATTCAGGCCGTGTACGTGCCGGCCGACGACTTGACCGATCCCTCGCCCGCAACCACGTTCGCGCACTTGGACGCCACCGTCGTGTTGGATCGCCAGATCGCGGCGCTGGGTATCTTCCCGGCCGTGAATCCGCTCGATTCGACCAGCCGCCAGCTCGATCCTCTGGTCATCGGCGAAGAGCACTACAACGTCGCGCGCGGCGTGCAGGCCGTGCTGCAACGCTACAAGGCGCTGAAGGACATCATCGCCATCCTCGGGATGGACGAGCTCTCCGAAGAGGACAAGCTGGTCGTGGCCCGCGCGCGCAAGATCCAGCGCTTCCTGTCGCAGCCCTTCCACGTCGCCGAAGTGTTCACCGGCAACCCAGGCAAGCTCGTGCCGCTGAAGGACACGATCCGCAGCTTCAAGGGCATCCTTTCAGGCGAATACGACGCGCTGCCGGAGCAGGCCTTCTACATGGTCGGCACGATCGAAGAGGCTGTCGAGAAGGCGAAGACGTTGCAGTAAGACTTAGGTGATCAGGTGATCAAGTGATCAAGTGATCGAGGTCAGAAGCTTCTCTGGCTCCGATCACCGGATCACCGGATCGCCGGATCACCTCGCAATCCCGAGCGGAGCGAGTTAAATGGCCACCATCCACGTCGACATCGTCAGCGCCGAAGGCGAGATCTTCTCGGGCGAAGCCTCGATGGTTTTTGCGCCTGCGGTGCTGGGCGAGATCGGCATCGCGCCGCGGCATGCGCCGCTGCTCACCACGCTCAAGCCGGGCGAAGTCCGCGTACAGACGGCAGGCGGCGACGAGCAGTTCTTTTATGTATCCGGCGGCGCCATCGAGATCCAGCCGCAGCTCGTGACGGTGCTTGCCGATACGGCCCTGCGGGCGAAGGATCTCGACGAAGCCGCGGCGTTGCAGGCCAAGCAGCGTGCGGAAGATGCGCTCAAGAATCGCACCGATGCGGTCGATGCGGCCGAGCTGCAAGCCGAGCTCGCCCGTCTGGCGGTACAGGTGAAGATGATCGAGAAGCTGCGCAAGATCAAACAGTAGGTCAGTGGACGGTTTGCTGGTTTTCCAGCGGCCCACGGCGATCCGTGAAGCCATGAAAGCGCGGCGTTCTGACGATCCGCCATCCGCTGTCGGCCCATCGCTTTCTTTCTTACTGGCCATTCGGCCAAATGCGAAATGCGCCCTCAAGGGCGCATTTTGCGTTCTGGTAAGGTGCGACCGCTTCGTGAGTTGGATTCGAATCGGCGACGTTCTCTGGCCAGCCCGCCAGCTGGTCCATTAGCCAGCAGGCCATTATCAATGCCTCTCTCCATCGTCATTCTCGCTGCCGGCCAAGGCAAGCGAATGAAATCCGATCTGCCCAAGGTGTTGCAGCCATTGGCGGGCCAGCCCCTGCTGGGTCACGTGCTCGAAACGGCGAAGGCGCTGAACGGCGAGGCAATTCACGTCGTGTATGGGCATGGCGGCGATCGAGTGAAAGAGGCGCTCAAAGACGAACCCGTGAGCTGGACGCTGCAAGCGCAGCAGCTGGGTACCGGGCACGCCGTCGCCCAAGCGATGCCTGCCATTGCGGACGATCATCAGGTGCTCATTCTCTACGGCGACGTGCCACTGATTCGCGAAGCAACGCTGCGCCAGCTGGTCGAACAATCCTCGGACCAGTCGATCGGATTGCTGACGATCGTCTTGCCCGACCCCACCGGCTACGGTCGTATCGTTCGCGACAACGCGGGCAATGTCGTGCGCATCGTCGAAGAGAAGGACGCAAATACGAAGGAGCGCGCGATCAAGGAAATCAACACGGGCCTGATTGCCGCACCGGCTCGCGCATTGCGCAAATGGCTCGGTGATCTCGGCAACAACAATGCGCAAGGCGAGTACTACCTGACCGACATCATCGTCATGGCGGCGCGCGAGCGCATGCGGATCGGCACCGTGATCGCGCCGACCGAAGCCGAAGTGCTTGGCGTGAACGACAAGATTCAGCTCGCGCAATTGGAGTCCACGCTGCGTGCACAGCGGGCCGAAGCGCTGATGCTGCAAGGCGCGACGCTCGCCGATCCGACGCGTATCGACATCCGCGGCGAGGTGAGCGTCGGACGCGATGTCTTCATCGATGCGAACGTCGTCTTCACCGGCCGCATCGTCCTCGGCGATCGCGTGCGCATCGGCCCGAACAGCTTCTTGCGCGATTGCGAAATCGGTGCGGACACCGAGATCCATCCGAACTGCGTCATCGACAGGTCGAAGATCGGGCCGCGCAACTCCATCGGCCCGTTCGCGCGCATTCGGCCGGACAGCGTGCTGCACGAAGAGGTGCACATCGGCAACTTCGTCGAGGTCAAGAAAAGCGAGATCGGCGCCGGTAGCAAGGCGAATCATCTGACCTATCACGGCGACACGACGCTCGGGCGCAAGGAAAACATCGGCGCCGGTACCGTGACGGTCAACTACGACGGCGTGAACAAGTGGCGTACGGAGATTGGCGACAATGCCTTCGTGGGCTCGGGCTCCATGCTCGTTGCGCCGTTGAAAATCGGCGCCGATGCCAACACCGGCGCCGGCTCGACGATCACCAAAGACGCCCCGCCGGGAAAACTCACCGTCGCCCGAGCCCGACAGATCACCATCGACAGCTGGAAGCGGCCACAGAAGAAATAGCCTGTAGCCAGATAAAGAGTCAGAGAATCCTGATGAGCCTTATCATTCGCGAGCCTTTCCCAGCCGTTCTTTGCGTGAGATGCGCGCCAGCGCGTTCTGGCTACAGCCTACGGTCTACAGCCTAAGGACTTCTTGCATGTGCGGAATCGTCGGTGCAATCGCCGGTCGCGATATCGTTCCCATCCTGATCGAAGGTCTGCGTCGCCTCGAATACCGTGGCTACGATTCGGCAGGCCTCGCGGTGCTCAATCCCAGCGGGCGTTTGAGCCGGCTGCGTGCCGTCGGCAAGGTGAAGATGTTGCAGGATGCGCTCGCTGACACGCCGACGTCCGGTCATTTGGGTATCGCGCACACGCGCTGGGCGACGCATGGCGTGCCTTCGGAGCGCAACGCGCACCCGCACATCTCACGCGACGGCATCGCCATCGTTCACAACGGCATCATCGAAAACCACGAGGAGTTGCGCGAGGAGCTGACGAAGCTCGGCTATGCCTTCACCTCCGAGACCGATACCGAGGTCATCGCCCATCGCATTCATCATCACAAGCAGAAGCTCGGCGACACGTTTCGCGCCGTGCGCGCCACGGTGGCCGAGCTCGAAGGTGCGTATGCGCTCGCCGTGATTTCCGAGGATGCGCCCGAAAGCATCGTCATCGCGCGCGCCGGTTGCCCGGTGGTCATCGGTGTCGGCAACGATGAAAACTTCGTCGCCTCCGACGTTGCGGCGCTGCTGCCCGTCACGCGCAAGTTCATTTTTCTCGAAGAAGGCGACGTCGCGGAAATCCGCCGCCAAGGCGTGCGCATCCTCGATACCGAGGGCAACACGGCGCAACGCCCCGTTCGCGAAAGCGCGTTATCGGCCGATGCCGCGGAGAAGGGCGACTATCCGCACTACATGCTGAAGGAGATCTGCGAGCAGCCGCGCGCGATCGCACAGACGCTCGAAGAGCGTGTCGCCGGCGGCAAGCTGCTCGAAGCGGCGTTCGGTCCGCTCGCCACCGAAGTGTTCGGTCGCACGAAAGCCGTCCAGATCGTCGCGTGCGGCACGAGCTACCACGCGGGTGCGGTCGCGAAGTACTACATCGAGCAGATTGCGCGCCTGCCCTGCTGGGTCGAAATCGCCAGCGAATATCGCTACCGCAATCCCGTGGTGCCGCCGAACACCCTGTTCGTCACCATTTCGCAGTCCGGCGAAACCGCGGACACGCTCGCGGCGTTGCGCATGGCGAAACAATCCGGATACCTGTCGACCCTCTCGATCTGCAACGTTCCCGAAAGCTCGCTCGTCCGCGAATCGGAGCTCGTGCTGCTCACGCGCGCAGGCCCTGAGATCGGCGTCGCGTCGACGAAGGCGTTCACCACCCAGCTCACCGCGCTCGGATTGCTCGTGCTCGCGCTTGCGAAGTTCAACGAATCCGACAGCGAGCGCGAGCGCGGCCTGGTGCAACGACTGATCGAAATCCCCGGTATCGTCGAGAAAACCCTGCATCTCGACGCCACCATCAAGGAGCTCGCGAAGCGCTTCGCCCACAAGCGTCACGCATTGTTTCTCGGCCGTGGCCAGATGCATCCCATCGCGATGGAAGGCGCGCTCAAGCTCAAGGAAATCTCCTATATCCATGCGGAAGCCTATGCGGCGGGCGAGCTGAAGCACGGGCCGCTCGCGCTGGTCGACGCCGACATGCCGGTGGTGGTCGTCGCGCCGAACAACGATCTGCTCGAGAAGCTCAAGTCGAATCTGCAGGAGGTGCGTGCACGCGGCGGCGAGCTGTTCGTCTTCGCCGATCCTGATTCGGGGATCGAGTCATCCGAAGGCGTCACGGTCATCACGATGCCCAAGCACGTCAGTCATTTCCAGGCGGCGGCCGTTTACAGCATCCCCTTGCAATTGCTTGCTTACCACTGCGCCATTCTGCGCGGCACCGATGTCGATCAGCCGCGGAATCTGGCGAAGTCGGTCACGGTTGAATAGCCCATCGAAGTTGCGGAGAACCTCATGCAAGTCGCCAAAGACGCCGTCGTCACCATTCACTACACCTTGAAGAACGATGCCGGCGAAACGCTCGACTCGTCCGTGGACAGCGACCCGCTCGCCTACCTGCAGGGCAACGGCAACCTGATTCCAGGACTCGAGAATGCACTGGAAGGCAAACAGGCCGGCGACAAGATTTCGGTGAAAGTGCCGCCAAGCGAGGGCTACGGCGAGTACGACAAGTCGCTGGTGCAGCAGGTGCCGCGCCGCTCGTTCAAGGGCGTTTCGAACCTGCAGGTCGGCATGCAATTCCAGGTGCAATCGAACCACGGTCCGCGCGCCGTGACGGTCACGAAGGTGATCGGCGACATGGTTACCGTCGACGGCAATCACCCGCTCGCCGGCCAGAATCTGAACTTCGATGTCGAGATCACGAGCGTGCGTTCGGCCACCGAGGAAGAGCTGGAGCATGGACATGTCCACGGGCCGGGCGGGCATCATCACGGTTGATTCACGCACCTCGCCGGTGCGGGCGCCTCATCGCTGCGCCTGGAATGGGAGCTTCCGGGCTCCGCTTGCAGACTTGCGAAGGCGCGCGGCCGCCGGCGCGCACGTAGGGGGGCGGAGTTCTTCGCAGGAAAATCCCTTCATGCGGTTGTCAAAGTGCGGGTGTACATTGACGCCTCATTCGCTGGCACGTCCTGTGCTTGTAGCGAGCAGTGATTCCCGTTAATTCCGGAGGACGCCAATGGACGCTACGCCCGCCACACCCGCTACGAAGCGTATTCGCACGAAAACACAGGAAGCCAAGCCCACTCGCAAGACACTCACGACCTCACGCCGGAAATCAGGGGCGAGGCAGGTCGCTTCCGAAGTGGCGATGCACAGCGAGATACTCAGTGAAATGGCCAGTGAAATAGCCAGGGAGATACCCGGCGATTTGCATTCGATGATCGAGCAAGCCGCGTTCTACCGGGCGGCGGAACGCGGCTTCGCGCCCGGCCATGAGCTCGACGATTGGCTCGAAGCCGAACGGCGGGTCAGGGCCCTGTATTCGATGTAATACATCCCTACCCGCAATGCCGGCCGCCTGTTTTAACGGCATTCCCTGATTGCGCATGAGGGCATTGTCCAGCAATCCTCCGTCCGGACTGCTCGGAGGTAGGCATGCTGCGCATCAAGTATCTACTGGCGAACAAGAGCAATACCGTGTGGTCGATCGCTCCGGATGAGCCGGTGCTGCATGCGATCCAATTGATGTCCGACAAGAGCATCGGCGCGCTGCCGGTCGTGGATCGCGACCAGCAGCTGATCGGCAGCGTTTCGGAGCGCGACTACGCGCGCAAAGTGATCCTGAAAGGCCGTTCGAGCGCCGAAACGCCGGTCTCGCAAATCATGGCGACGCCGGTCATCACCGTCACGCCCGAGCACAGCGTTCACGATTGCATGGAAATGATGACCGAGAAACGAATTCGCCATTTGCCCGTCATCGAAAAGAACCAGCTGATCGGCATGATCTCGATCGGCGACCTCGTCAAGGCTGTCATCGAAGAACAGCAGCAGACGATCACGCAGCTGGAGCGGTATATCGCGGGCTGATATGGCGCTATTCGGCTTGGGAGCGTTGGGTCAAGTGATAAGAGAGAAGAACCAGTCGGTCGTTACCCCAGAACGCCTCGTCGCCAATGATGAATGTTGGAACACCGAACACACCGAGACGATGAGCCTCGTCGATCGACTGTGAAAGCTCCGCAGCGGTTGCCGGATTGTCCAGCTCCGCTTCGAAACGCGAGGAAGCTATCGAGCATGCCTCGGCCAGGCGAACCAATTCGTTCCGGTCGATGCTTCTGACGGCTGGATCAACGAACATCGCGCTGAAAACCGCACGACTGTAACCTTCCGCGTGACCGAGTCGCTTCGCGGCTACTGCGGCGATGGCCAGCTGCTGTGGATCGAACTCAACGCGACCGCGTGGCTCCACGAAGGGAACACCGTAATACGCTGCCCACCGCCTTGCATCGCGTTCCCGATAGAGCCATTCGTACTGTCCCGAAACAGGCGATCCGCTGAAGGGGCCGATGCCCCGGCGGGCAAGGAGCGTCACGCTGTTGAGCGGATGCCAATCGACCTGGCAGCCCGTGCTCTCCTGCAACTTGGCCAGTTGCGTCATGGCGAGATATGAATAACGGCTGCCGAGCGAATAATAGAACTGGACAGTCGTCATGATCCAAGTCGAGACGGAATTCAAAAAGAACGACCGTCGACGGCCTTGCGCTCGATCGACGAAAGATCGACATCTTCGAGGCAACGGACATTGATGGCTGCCATTTCGGCGCCCTGCGAAACGCCGAATCCGAATGGCGCGCAGCCGCACTTGGGGCAGAAATGATGCTTGATGACGTGCTTATTGAACGTATAAGTGGACAGCGACGATTCCGGGCTGCGAAGCGCGAGCTGTGCGCGCGGCACGAACCAGAGCAAATAGCCTTTGCGGCTGCAATGCGAGCAGTTGCACTCGATGGCTTCGCTAAAACTACCCTGAACCTCGAACTGAATCTGTCCGCAGTGACAACTACCTTTGTGGCTCATCTCAGCTCTCCTCGAAGAAACGGTCTGCTCTTCACGTGCGCCTGGCGCGCTCAATTACAGTAGGACAGGTTCGCGTGGTCCATCCCATATCTGCGGGAACAGGCAGAAAGCCGCGTGACGAGCTGACGTGGTGTTAAACATGCAGCTATGGAAAGCTCTGATTAACCTCTTGTTCGTCATTCCGGCGGAAGCCGGAATCTATGCCGTTCAAGAAGATAGATCCCGACTTACGACCAACGGAAGTCCCTGTGGGACGTCGGGATGACGGTGAATCAGAGCCTCCCTAGCTGACGGCGGTTTGCATATTGACTCGTGCCTGATGTTCATAAAGCTCCCTGAAGCGACAGGTGCTGTAGATCTGCTCACGGATAAGAAAGCTTCTCAGAACGTCCTTGCGTTTCATGTTGTACAGGAAGCTTGGAACCCAGCTGTACTCAGTCCTCACTTGTTCGTCATATTCGTTGAAGCGCGCTGGCGTGGCTCCGAGGATCGCCAAGTCGATGTCTACGATCAGCTGCTGATCTGAATCACGAGGAATCGCATCATGGCGGGTGGCCATGATGAGGCCATGCACTCGCTGTTGAACGCCCGTGCCGGCTCCGGCTTGAATGAGGATCTGCTTGGCCCATTCTGCGCTTCGAAGCTCGTTGTGTTGGCCGCGAATATCATAGATTGCGTCGTGAAACCAAAGTGCGAGCTCGACTTCGCCAGGCTGGACAGCCAGATCTATCGCTTCGGAGAAGTGTGCGACGCACTCCTTCAGGTGTTGCAGCGAGTGGTAGCTTCGATGAGGCTCGTTGTAAGCCGCGATAAGCGTGCTGAATAGGTCACCGGGTGGCGATAGCTGGAGATGCTCCCAGGCTCTACTCCACGACTGTTCTAGCGATGTCATGTCTGGCTGTTCTCCTTTCGCCAACAGACGAATTCAGCGCATTCCCTGTCGATGAGGCTGTTGGCGTGCGAATTCAGCGAGACTCATGCTAACGGCTGGACGCCACCGGCATGGAATCATCCAGGCAGCCGCGTTGCAGTGCGCGATTCACCGCGCTCAGCACCGCGAGCAGCGAGGCCGTCACGATGTTCTCGTGAATGCCGATGCCGAACAGTGTCGTGCGTGTGGGCGTGGTGATCTCGACGAAGGCGACCGCGCGTGCGTTGCTGCCGCTGCCCATCGAGTGCTCCTCGTAGGACAGCACGTCGCATTTGAAGCCGAGTGCGTCGATCAGGGCATCGATGGGTCCGTTGCCCGCGCCGTGCAGGAGCGCGCCCTGGCCGTGGCATCGTAGCCTGAGCGCAAGCCGCTCGACCTGCGGCTGCTCACGCGTGCTCGTCAGTTGATGCGACAGATACTCGTAGCCGCCGTCCTGCCTCAGGTATTCCTGCTCGAACAGCGACCAGATCTGCCCGGATGAAAGCTCCTTGCCGGTCGCGTCGGTCACGTTTTGCACGGCCTGGCTGAATTCGATTTGCAGCCGCCGCGGCATCGCCAATCCGTAGTCGCGCTCCAGCAAGTACGCGATGCCGCCTTTGCCCGACTGGCTGTTGACGCGAATGATGGATTCATACGTGCGACCCACATCGCGCGGATCGATGGGCAGGTACGGTATTTCCCACAGATCGCCTTCCTGGTGGGCGGCGAAGCCTTTCTTGATCGCATCCTGGTGCGAGCCGGAAAATGCGGTGAACACCAGATCGCCGACGTAAGGATGACGCGGATGGATCGGCAGTTGATTGCAATGTTCCACGCATCGCGCGGCTTCGTTGATGTTCGCGAAGTCCAACTGTGGATGAACGCCCTGCGTGTAGAGATTCAAGGCGAGCGTGACGATGTCGACGTTGCCGGTGCGCTCGCCGTTGCCGAATAGCGTGCCTTCGACGCGATCCGCGCCGGCCATCAATGCAAGCTCGGCAGCGGCAACCGCGGTGCCGCGATCGTTGTGCGGATGAACCGACAGCACGATGCAATCGCGCTTCGCGATGTGCCGCCCGAACCACTCGATCTGATCCGCATACACGTTCGGCGTCGCCATCTCGACCGTCGCGGGCAGATTCAAGATCACCTTGCGGTCGGGCGTCGGCTGCCAGACATCGTTCACCGCGTTACAGATCTCCACTGCGTAGTCGAGCTCGGTGCCGGTGAAGCTTTCGGGGCTGTATTCGAAAATCCACTCGGTCCCGGGTTGGCGCCGCGCCTGCTCGAGCACGCTGCGCGCGCCGGCGACGGCGATCTGCGTGATGCCTGCGCGATCGAGATTGAAGACGACGCGCCGTTGCAGCGTCGAGGTCGAGTTGTACAAGTGCACGATTGCGCGCCGTGCGCCGCGTAATGCCTCGAACGTGCGCTCGATCAATTCCGAACGCGCTTGCGTCAGCACTTGAATGGTGACGTCCTCGGGGATGAGATTGCGCTCGATCAGCTCGCGTACGAAATCGAAATCGGTTTGCGAGGCGGCCGGAAATCCGACTTCGATTTCCTTGAAGCCGGTGCGCACCAGCAGATCGAACATGCGGCGCTTGCGCACGGCGTCCATGGGCTCGATCAGCGCCTGGTTGCCGTCGCGCAGGTCCACGCTGCACCAGGTGGGCGGCGACGTAATGACCCGGTCGGGCCAGGTTCGATCGCGCAATGCGATGGGCGCGAAACTACGGTACTTGGTACTGGGGTCGGTCAACATGGAAGCCTCACCTTCATTGGTTCCACATACGAAACGAGGCGCTTCGCTACGCTGGAACCAGAACTCATGGATTGTGGGTCGCGCCGTGCGGCGCTCGAGGTATGAGTGCGCCTAGCGGCGCAGGTGCAGGCGCGCACCCAGCAGCGTGCTGCCGAGGGCGGGCAGAGCAGGCATTTGCTGGAGAGTGCGCATGGTCCGGAATCTATCAGCAGTTTTACGGGCAATGCAAGGATCGGCGTCGCGGCCGGGGTTTATGCAGAGCGACTTGTGCTTACGCCTGGAACAACGATCGCACCCAATCGCGCGATGCGTCCCCGAACGCCACGAAGCGGGGATTCAGCAGGCTGTCTTTCGTGTTGTAACGAAGCGGCTGGCCCTCCTGGTCGAGCACGGCGCCTCCCGCACCTTCGACGACCGCTTGCGCGGCTGCCGTGTCCCATTCGCTCGTGGGCCCGAAACGCGGATAGACGTCGGCCTGCCCGGCGGCGATCGAACAGAATTTCAGCGAGCTGCCGACGGCGACGAACTCGTGTGGACCCAGTCGCGGCAATGCCTTCGTGAGCTCGTCGCTGCCGTGAGAGCGGCTGCCGACGACACGCAGCGGCGATGAGGCGTGTGTGCGCACGTGAATCGATTCGACGGCATGGCCCTGCGTTTGCCGAAACGCACCGACGCCGGCGCCGCCCCAGTAGATCGCGGCTTTCGCGGGCACGTAAACGACGCCGAGCACGGGTGCGTGATTGTCGATGAGCGCGATGTTGACCGTGAACTCGTCGTTGCGCTTCAAGAACTCTTTCGTGCCGTCGAGCGGATCGACCAGCCAGTAGCACTGCCACGAGGCGCGCGTGGCATACGGCACGTCGCCCGATTCTTCCGAAAGAATCGGCAGCTCCGGCGTGAGCTCAGCGAGCCCGGTGACGATGAGTTGGTGCGAGCGCAGATCAGCGATCGTGAGCGGCGATTCGTCCGCCTTGCGCATCACGTCGAGTGGCTGCCGATACACCTCGATGATCGCAGCCCCCGCGCGCCGCGCCAGCGTGAGCAGCGGGGCGATCAGTGGCTCGAGATCGTGCGGCATGTGCAACGCCTACAGACCCGACAGCTCATCCGCCGGGTACAGCATGCCCGCATCGCGCAGCCTGGCCAGAATCTGCTCGGCGGCTTCTTCGGGCGAATACAGCGCCGTGTGCAAATGGATCTCCGGATGCTCCGGCGGTTCGTACGGCGAATCGATGCCCGTGAAGTTCTTGAGCTCGCCGCGGCGCGCCTTCTTATACAAGCCCTTCGGATCGCGCTTCTCGGCTTCTTCGATCGGCGTATCGACGAACACTTCGAAGAATTCACCGGACTGCACCAGATCACGCGCCAGACGCCGTTCCGAACGGAACGGCGAGATGAACGACACCAGCACGATCAAGCCGGCATCGACCATGAGCCTGGCGACCTCGGCGACACGGCGGATGTTCTCGACGCGATCCGCGTCCGTGAAGCCGAGATCCTTGTTGAGGCCGTGGCGGACGTTGTCGCCGTCGAGCGTGTAGGTGTGCCGGCCGAGAGAGTGCAGGCGCTTCTCGACCAGATTCGCCACCGTGGATTTGCCGGCGCCCGACAATCCCGTGAACCATAGGATGCAGGCGCGCTGACCCTTCTGTGAGGCGCGCGCGTACTTGTTCACGTCGAGCGCCTGCCAGTGAATGTTCTCCGCACGGCGCAGCGCGAACGAGATCAGGCCAGCGCCGACGGTGTCGTTAGTGATCTTGTCGATCAGAATGAAGCTGCCCATCTCGCGGTTGTCCGCGTATCGATCGAAAGGCACCGCGCGATCCAGGCTCAGATTGCACACGCCGATCTCGTTGAGATCGAGCTGTTTCGCGGCGAGATGCTCGAGCGTGTTGACGTTCACCTTGTACTTCGGCGCCGTGATGCTACCCGTCAAGGTGCGCGTGCCGAGCTTGATCAGGTAAGGACGGCCCGGCAGCATCGGCTCGTCGTGCATCCAGATGATCGTCGCCTGGAATTGATCGGCGACGCCGGGCGGCGCATCCGCGGTGCTGATGACATCGCCGCGACTGATGTCGATCTCATCGGTGAGCACCAGTGTGATGGACTGGCCGGCCACGGCCTGTTCGACATCGCCGTCGTAGGTCACGATGCGCGCGACGCGGCTCGTGCGTCCCGACGGCAGCACGCGAATCGCCGTGCCCTTGCGGATCGTGCCGCTCGCGATGGTGCCGGCGAAACCGCGGAAATCCTGATTCGGCCGATTGACCCATTGCACGGGCAGGCGGAACGGTTTGGCTTGCAGATCGTCTTCGATCTCGACGTTCTCCAGGTAGCCCATGAGCGTCGGGCCGCGATACCAGGGCATGCGCCTGCCCGGTTCGAGCATGTTGTCGCCGCGCAGCGCCGAGAGCGGGATCGGCGTGATGTCGGTCAGGCCGATCTGCTGCGCGAAGTCGCGATACTCGCTGACGATCGCATCGAAGATCTCCTGCGAGAAATCGACCAGATCCATCTTGTTGATGGCAAGCACGACGTGACGAATGCCCAGCAGCGAGACGATGTAGCTGTGGCGGCGCGTCTGGGTGAGCACGCCCTTGCGGGCGTCGATCAGAATGATCGCGACATCCGCGGTGGATGCGCCGGTGACCATGTTGCGCGTGTATTGCTCATGGCCGGGCGTGTCGGCGACGATGAACTTGCGCTTGTCGGTTGAAAAGAAGCGGTAGGCAACGTCGATGGTGATGCCCTGCTCGCGTTCCGCGGCCAGCCCATCGACCAGCAGCGCGAAATCCAGCTCGCCGCCCTGCGTTCCGACCTTGCGCGAATCCGCCTCGAGCGCCGCCAGCTGATCCTCGAAGATCATCTTGGATTCGTAGAGCAGCCGCCCGATGAGCGTCGATTTGCCGTCATCGACGCTGCCGCAGGTGATGAAGCGCAGCAGGCTCTTGTGCTCGTGCGCCTTCAGGTACGCATGGATGTCGGACGCGATGAGATCGGATTTGTGGGCCATGAGAATTAAAGTGATCTGGTGATCCGGTGATCGAGGTCAGAAGGATTGCGATGATCTTGCAGGGATCACTTGATCAGAAATACCCTTCCTGCTTCTTCTTCTCCATCGACGCTGTGCTGTCGTGGTCGATCACTCGACCCTGGCGTCCGGAGCTCGTGGTCAGCAGCATTTCCTGAATGATCTCGGGCAGCGTGGCCGCGGTGCTTTCGATTGCGCCGGTGAGCGGATAGCAACCGAGGGTGCGAAAGCGTACCGAGCGAATTTCCGGTTTTTCGCCGGGGGCGAGCGGCATTCGCTCGTCGTCGACCATGATGAGCGTACCGTCGCGTTTCACGACCGGGCGCGGGGCGGAGTAGTACAGCGGTACGATCGGAATGTTTTCGAGATAGATGTATTGCCAGATATCGAGCTCGGTCCAATTCGACAGCGGAAATACGCGCAGGCTTTCGCCCTTGTTCTTGCGCGCGTTGTACAGCTGCCAAAGCTCGGGGCGCTGCCGCTTCGGGTCCCAGCGATGCTGCGCCGAGCGGAACGAGAACACCCGCTCCTTGGCGCGCGATTTCTCTTCATCGCGGCGTGCGCCGCCAAAAGCGGCGTCGAAGCCGTATTTGTCGAGCGCCTGCTTCAGGCCCTGCGTCTTCATCACGTCCGTATGCACGGCCGAGCCGTGCGTGAACGGCCCGATGCCGCGCGCGATACCTTCTTGATTGATGTGCACGAGCAGGTCGAGCCCGAGCTTCGTCGCCATCTGGTCGCGGAAGGCGATCATGTCGCGGAACTTCCAGGTGGTATCGACGTGCAACAGCGGAAACGGCGGCTTGGCGGGGTAGAAGGCCTTCATCGCCAGGTGCAGCATCACCGAGCTGTCCTTGCCGATCGAATACAGCATGACCGGACGTTCGCACTCGGCGACGACCTCCCGCAGGATGTGGATGCTCTCGGCTTCGAGTCGTTGCAGGTGGGTCAGTCTGGTCATATTCGACCGCTCGCCCATACGCAAGGCGGCGGCTGCATGGTTACATTCGGGTCAAAGGGGGTGCGATTGTGCGCGAACGCGCCGCCAGTGCATATCGCTGTAGATGCGTGCGAGCGCACGCTTGGTTATAAGCGACCCGAGCTGGAAATTACCGTTTTTTCATATACATATGGTTACGACCCAATGACACTTCTTTTCCCAGGTGCCCGATGAACTTCTTCATCATACCGCCGCACTAAAGTGACACCTTTTGGCGACTGCTCCTTGCGCTTCTGCCGGCAGTCTTGCGCGAAATTCAGGAGCG
>ERZ795041.186-NODE-186-length-24560-cov-5.362457_pt1 | contig 24560 bp, 25 predicted proteins | sample MGYA00375125_ERZ795041 | MGnify/ENA primary metagenome ERZ795041 (study PRJEB30170, sample SAMN03074214) | activated sludge metagenome | biome: Common Effluent Treatment Plant; feature: Wastewater; material: Activated sludge; isolation source: activated biomass in...
GCGGCTTCGGTGGCGCGGGCGGGCCGACCCGGCTGCGCGCGCTGCTGGCGCTCGGCCCGGCGGTGTTCGCCGCGGTCGGTCTGGGCACGCTGCTCGGCGGGCGCGCCTTTCTCGACTACCCGCCCGCCATCGCCGGGGGCCTGATCCTGGCCATCGAACTGGCGCTGACGCTGTCGATCGCGCTCGCCCTGTTGTCGCTGTTCCGCCTGACGCCGCCGCAGTCCGACCTCGAGCGGCTGCCGGACCGTCGACGGAGGCCACGCGAATGAGCGCCGCCGTCATGGACAGCGCGAGCTTATACGCCTGGCTGGGCGTGCTGCTGTGCGGCCTGGGCCTGTTCGGCTTCGTCGCCCATCGCCACCTGCTGCGCCGCCTGCTGGCCTTCAACATCATGGGCAGCGGCAGCTTCCTGTTGCTGGTCGGACTGGCGCAGGACGGCCGCGGGCCCGACCCGGTGCCGCAGGCGCTGGTGCTCACCGGCATCGTGGTCGCGGTCGCCTCCACCGCGCTGGCGCTGGTGATCTTTCGGCGCTGGCATCGGGTCAGCGGCGAGAGCACGCTGCCGGAGGACGTATGAGCGCGCCCGCACGGCCGCCCGGAGGGCGCGTGCGCCGCCCTCGGGGAGGCGGTCGCCTGAACGACGGGGGGATAAACCGGTGAACCTGCTGCCCGCACTGGTCATCGGGCCGCTGGCCGCGGCGCTGGCGAGCGTCGTGCTGCCGCTGCGCTGGCGCGGCCCCCTGGCGGTGGTGCTTGCGCTGGCAACGTCCGCCGCCGCCATCATGGTGATGGGCGAAGTGGTCGGCGGCGGGCCGCAGACGCACGCGCTCGGGGGCTGGGCGGCGCCACTGGGCATTACGCTGATGGCCGACGGCCTGGCCGCCGGCATGGTCGTGCTGAGTGCCGCGGTCGCCCTGCCGTGCGCGCTGCACGCCGCCCTCGGCCTGCGTGATGCGGCCACGGAAGAAGGCTTCTGGCCGCTGTTCTGGTTCCTGTGGGCGGCGCTCAACGGCATCTGGTTGTCGGCCGACCTGTTCAATCTGTATGTGGGGCTGGAGCTGCTCGGCCTCGCCGCCGTGGGGCTGGTCGCGCTCAGGGGCTCGGCTGCGGCGCTCGCCGCGGCGATGCGCTACCTGCTGGCGGCGCTGCTCGGCTCGCTCGCCTACCTGATCGGCGTCGCCCTGTTGTACGCGGCCTGGGGCAGTCTCGCGCTCGCCGATCTGAGCCGCCTGATCGCCACGGTCGGCCCTGCCGGCCTGGCGGAGGCGGCCGGGGCGGCTGCCGCGGGCGATCTCCACGCGCACGCCACCACCCTGGTCGCGCTCGCCCTGATGACGGTCGGCCTGCTTCTGAAGACCGCCCTCTTCCCGCTCCACGGCTGGCTGCCCCCCGCGCACGGCGGCGCCCTGCCGCCGGTGAGCGCGCTGCTGTCGGCGCTGGTGGTCAAGGCCCCGCTCTACCTCCTGATCCGGTTGTGGCTGACGCTCGGCCCGCACCTGACTCCGTTCGCGCTCGGCTGGCTGCTCGGCGCGCTGGGCGCCGCCGCGGTGTTCTGGGGCGGCTGGATGGCCTTGCACCAGACGCGGCTCAAGCAGCTGGTGGCCTACTCCACCGTGGCCCAGATCGGCTACCTGTTCCTGTTCTTCCCGCTCTTCAGCGTCCCCGGCACCGAAGCCGCCCGCCTCGCCTGGGACGGCACGCTGCTGCTGCTGATCGCCCATGCACTGGCGAAGGCCGGCATGTTCCTCGCCGCCGGCAACCTGGTGCTGGCGGTGGGCAGCCCGCACATCGCCGACCTCACCGGCATCAGCCGCTTCCGGCCGCTGGCGCTGATGAGCTTCGGGCTCGCGGGCGTGAGCCTGATGGGCCTGCCGCCGAGCGCCGGCTTCACCGCGAAGTGGCTGCTGCTGCAGAGCGCGCTGGCGAGCGGGCAGTGGCTTTGGATCGGGGTGCTGCTGGGCGGCGGCCTGCTGAGCGCGGCCTACGTCTTCCGCGTGTTCCGCCACGCCTTCGTGGAAGGCCCGATCCGCGACCGCTTCGCCTCGCCGCCGCTCGGGCTGGAGCTGGCGGCCCTGCTGCTGGGGAGCGCGAGCATCGGGCTCGGCCTCGCGGCGCAAACGCCGCTCGCCTGGCTGCGCGTCGGCAGCATCGTCGCCGGAGCGGCGCCATGAGCCCGATCGCCACGCTCGGCCCCACCGTCACCGCCGATCCCGGCCTCGGCGCGCAAGGCCTGCTGCCGCTGGCGGTGATCGCCACCTCGCTGCTGGCCGCGCTCGGCATCTTCCTGCTCGCCGAGCACCGCCAGCGGCTGCGCAGCGGCTTCAACCTCGCCGCCGCGCTGCTCAAGCTCGGCCTGGTGGTGTGGATGGCGCTCCGGCTGCTCGAGGGCGCCCGCTTCGATCTGCGCTACAGCCTGGTGGAGGGCGTCGCCTTCGTGCTGCGCGCCGATGCGCTCGGCATCATGTTCACCGGCCTGTCCTCCGTGCTGTGGCTGTTTACCACCCTCTACGCCATCGGCTACCTGGAGAACGCGCCCAACCGCAGCCGCTTCTTCGGCTTCTTCAGTCTGTGCGTGGCCAGCACCGTGGGGATCGCGCTCGCCGGCAACCTGTTTACCTTCTTCCTCTTCTACGAGCTGCTGACGCTGTCGACCTACCCGCTGGTCGTGCATCGCGGCACCGCGAAGGCGCTCGCCGCCGGGCGGATCTACCTCATCTATACGCTGGCCGGCGGCGCCCTGCTGCTGCTGGGCATCGCGCTGCTGCACGCGCTCGCCGGCGACGTGGAGTTCGGCGGCGGCGCCACCCTGGCGGCGTTGGAGGCGGCCTCGCAGCCGCGGCTCATCCTCGTCTTCGTGCTGCTGGTCGCCGGCCTGGGCGTGAAGGCGGCGCTGTTCCCGCTGCACGGCTGGCTGCCGACGGCGATGGTCGCGCCGGCGCCGGTGAGCGCACTGCTGCACGCGGTGGCGGTGGTCAAGGCCGGCGCGTTCGGTATCGTGCGCGTGGTGTATGACGTGTTCGGGATCGAACTCGCCTGGCGGCTCGGCCTGCTCGGGCCGCTGGCGGCGATCGCCTGCTTCACCATCCTGTACGGCTCGCTGCGCGCGCTGGCGCAGACCGACCTCAAGCGTCGATTGGCGTTTTCGACGGTGAGCCAGGTGTCCTACATCGTGCTCGGTATCGCGCTGTTCGGCCCGCTCGGGACCGCCGGCGGGCTGGTACATCTGCTGCACCAGGGGCTGATGAAGATCACCTTGTTCTTCTGCGCCGGGAACTACGCCGAGACCCTGGGGGTGCATCGGGTCGACCAGCTCGACGGCGCCGGACGCTGCATGCCGGCCACCAGCGTCGCCTTCACCATCGGCGCCTTCGGCATGATCGGCGTGCCGCCGCTGGCCGGCTTCGTCACCAAATGGTACCTCGGCCTCGGCGCACTGGAAGCCGGCATGGGCTGGGTGGTCGCGGTGCTGGTGGCGAGCAGCCTGCTCAACGCCGCCTACTTCCTGCCGATCCTGCACCGCCTCTGGTTCCGGGCGCAGCGCGGGCCGTGGCCGCATGAGCGCTTCCAGCACTGCCGCGACACCCACCCGCTGCTGCTGTGGCCGACCCTGGCGACGGCGGCCCTCAGCGTCGTCGCCGGCCTGTTCGCCGGCCTGCCCTTCTCCCCGCTGTACTGGGCGGAGGTGGTGGTGGGGCGGGAGTACCTGCCGTGAGGGCCGCCAACGAATCGGCGAGGACACGCGCGGCGTTCGACCGGGGGGCGCGCTGATGGATCGCGCGATCGACGCCTTCGGCCTGGTGCTGGCGCCGACGCTGCCGCTGGCGATGATGCTCGCCTGGTGCGTGCCGGGCTGGCGCTGCCGCATCGAGTGCTGGACGCCGTGGGCGGCGCTCCCCGCACTGCTGCTGGCGCTGAGCGGCGCGCCGGGCGTGAGCGTGCATCTGGATGCGCTGCTGTTCGGCACCGTGCTGGCGCTCGATGAAGTGAGCCGGGTGTTCCTCGCCTTCACCGCGCTGCTGTGGCTCGGGGCGGGCTTGTACAGCCACGGCACGCTGGCGGGCGACGGCCGGGCAAGCGGCTTTCGGCTGTTGTGGCTGGCGACGATGGCGGGCAACTTCGGCCTCATCCTCGCCCGCGACGTGGCCAGCTTCTATGCCAGCTTCGCGCTGATGAGCTTCGCCGCCTATGGCCTGGTGATCCACGACCGCAGCCGCGCGGCGCTGCACGCGGGGCGAGTGTATCTGGCGATGGCGGTGATCGGCGAGGGCCTCATCATCGCCGGCCTGCTGCTCGCCGCCGACGCCAGCGCGGCGCCCAAGGCGCCGCTGCTGGCCGATCTGCCCGGGGCGATCGCGGCCTCGTCGAGGCGCGACCTCACCATGGTCTGCCTGCTCGCCGGCTTCGGCGTCAAGGCCGGCCTGCCGCTGCTGCACATGTGGCTGCCGCTGGCGCACCCGGTGGCGCCGGTACCGGCGAGCGCGGTGCTGTCGGGGGCGATGATCAAGGCCGGCCTGCTGGGCTGGCTCAACACCCTGCCATTCGGCGCGCTGGCGCTACCGCAGTGGGGTGGCGCGCTCATTGCACTGGGTCTGTTCGCCGCCTTCGGCGCCGCGGCGATCGGCATCCAGCAACACAAGCCCAAGACCGTCCTCGCGTACTCCAGCATCAGCCAGATGGGGCTGATCACCATCGGCGTGGGGGCCGGCCTGCATCAGCCCGTCCTGTGGCCGGCGTTGGGACCGGCGATCGCGCTGTACGCGCTGCACCATGGACTGGCCAAGGGCGCGCTCTTCCTCGGCGTCGGCGTCGCGCCGGCGCTGGCGAGCCTGCAGGGTGGGCGCAGGCGCGCGCTGTGGGTGGCGCTCGCGCTGCCCGGCCTGGCGCTGGCCGGGCCGATGGTGAGCGGCGCGGCGGCGAAGATCAGCCTCAAGACCGCGCTCGACGCGGGCATCGTCACGCCGGCGTGGTGGCAGCACCTCCCGCTGGCGCTGAACCTGGCCGCGATCGGCACCACCGCACTCATCGCGCGCTACCTGTGGCTGCTGGCGCACGGGCTGCGGGCATCGGGCCCGCACGAGCGCCACCCCGCGCCCGCCGCCGCGCTGTGGCTGGGTTGGGGTCTGGTGCTGGCGGCCAGCGTGGCGGGGCTGATCCTGCTGCCCTGGGTGCCCGTGCCGGCGGGCCTGCCGCCCGACCCGGCCTATCTGCCCGATCTGGTGTGGCCGGCGTTGCTCGGCGTCGCACTCGCGGTGTTCGCCGCCCGCAGGCTGCGCGCCTGGCCGGTGCCGGCGGGCGATGTGCTCATTCCGCTGCTACGCCTGATCCGGGCAGGTGCGGTACAGGCGACTCGCGTTCTCGCCGGCATGCGCGCGCGCCTTGCGCGCCCTCGCCGGCAGGCAGCGCAGGCGCCCGCCACGCGGACCGACGCCATCGCCCCGCCGCCCGGGAGCCCCCTGGAACTGGCGATGCGCCGCCATGCGGCCCTGCTCTTCGTGCTGCTGGTCGCGGCGAGCGTGGTGCTCGTTCTGGCCTGGCTGGCTGCCTCGCGCTAGACGCGCGTTCGTGAATCGTTGTTTGCGCGGTTGTGTGCGCGCAGTGAGCGGGTTTCGGGGGTGCACCTGGAGTGCTCCCAGTGATTCACCCCCGGGCACGGCAGGCACTATTGGCGCCACTTGCCTTGTTGCTGAACCGGCGGACAGGGCACGGATCCAAACGAATAGAAGACGCAGCAGTCGCCCCGCTTGGGCCGCAGCAGCGCCTTGCATTGGCTGCACTCGTAGAAGAACAGGCAGGCATCCGTGGGCATGGTTTCCCGCCTGGCGTAACCGCAGTGCGGGCACGTCAGTACGGACTCTAAAATGACGGCGCTCATGATGCGATCACCCGGCCCGCGCGGACGTGTTGCCTGCGCTCGCGCTCAGCTCCCGTCCGACCACGTCCGCCCCGCAAACACGTCATCTTGTATTCCGCAAACATCGTTCTCTCCTCGAGGGGTAAGGGGGGCTCGGCTCGGGCTGGGGTTAACCAGCGACGTCTTGCGCTTCGCCCCAGTACAGGCTGCGGTAATCAAACCCGCTCGCCAGGCTGGGCTTCACGATCTCGAAATACGGCGATACATCGAAATCGCGCGGGGTGAACAGGCTGTGGTGGCGCACGTGCAGGATCTCGTTCATGCAAGCCGGACACTGCGGGTCGCCTGCAGACTGGCTTGAGACCACCGGAAGGATCGGGTACTGAACCGACTGGAAGGCCTGCGCGATCAGGGTCGAGCAGATGGCCCGCGTCGGGTCGCCGCTGCCGAGCGCGATCATCCGTCGCCGGAAGCGTTGCGGCACGGGCGGAGTCGGGAACAGGTAGCGCGCCAGATCGAGCACGTTGCGCAGGTCGTACTGCAGGCCGATGCGCTCGACCGCGAAGGCGACCACGCGGGCGCAGTCCGCATCGGTGAGACCGCTCGGGCGACAGATGCGGGTGAGCAGCCCATCGAATGCGCCCACCCCGACGCTGCGCACGCCCTCGACGATGTCGGCCTCGATGAAGCAGTGCCGCTCGGACGCGCGCCCGGCCACTGCGTCACCGACGAACAGCGCCGCGTGCGACCAGGTCGACTGGGTGAGGTACTTGATCGCGCTGCTGATGCGCGAGTGGCCCTCCGCCAGCAGCACGTCCCCGGGGCGCAGGCAGGCCAGCAGCACATCGGGCGGCGTCGGCTGCGCGGTACCGTGGACATGGACCGGGCGACTGAGCCTGCGCCCGAGCCAGTTTCCGAGGCGATCGAGAACGAGTCCCATGAAAGCATCCCCTCACGCGCAGCACGCCTATTTTTCGCCGCCCGCATTGCCCTCGCGCAAGCGTGCCGTGGCCTTGCGCAGCACCTCGAGATGCTTGCCGTAGTTGGTGCACCCGACGCACATGGCGGTGTGAACCTGAAGCGACATGCGCTCGCGCAGGCTGAGCGTACGTTCGTAACGTTCGGACATGAGCCGCGTCACGTCCTTGCAGTTCATCATCATCTTCATCTGGCCTCTCCCTGGAACCAGCGATTCTCGAGACACTCCCTGAGTCCGAGACGCGCACGATGCAGGATCACGAAGCAGTTGCTGCTGGTGATGCCCAACCGGGCGCAGATCTCGGCGGTCTCGAGTTCGAGGAACTCTCGCATCGTGTAGACGCGGGCGATGTGCTCGGGCAGGTTGTTCATGCAGATGTCGAACACGGCCCAGAACGCCGCCTGTTCGAACGAGGCTTCCGGGTCCGACCAGGTCGCGGGACGATCGTCGGGGTTCCAGAAGCCGCGGCGGTCGAATAGCACGTCGAAGTCTTCGAGTTCGGCATCCTCGCCCGCACGCCCGATCAGCGCCGACGCGCAGATCTCACGCGACGAGGCGCGGATGTGATCCACGATCTTGTTTCGCAGGATGGCGAACATCCAGGTCTTGAAGGCGGCTCGACCCTCGAAGCGCTTGGCGCTGCTCATCGCCGCCATCAGCGCCTCCTGCACCATGTCCTCGGCCGCGCCGCCGTCGCGCAGCTGCATGCGGGCAAAGCGCAGCATGTCGCGCCGGATCGCGGCGATCGTCGCGTCGTCCCACGGCGGGCTGCCGGCCTGTGCATCTGCATGGGTCATGGGGGGCTCCTGTCGGGTGGCTCCGGCTCTTCAAGCCGCACGCCGCCGAACCCGGTCTGCAGCGCCGTCATCAGCGCCGGCACCGAAACCGGCAGGTAGCCGGTGATCTCGAGCGCGCGATCCTCGAACACGTCCGTCCCAGGGTAAGCGCGCCGCCACGCGTCCACCGCCGCATCCCGATGCCGCATCAGCCCCTCGATCCACGGCCGGTACAGCCGCAGCATCGCCCCCAGCCAGCGGTTCGCCGGCCATGACGGCCACGCGTGGTCGATCTCGAAGCGGTCCAGCATGCGAATCACGTCCTCGGCAGCGTACCAGGTCTCGCCCGTCACCCAGCGGTTGCAGGCGAAGAGCCCGATCGGTTCGCCCCAGGCATCCATCGAGATGGCGATGAGGTGGCTGATCGCCTCGTCGCCCTCGGGCCAGGGTTCGCTCAGCGCCACCGCCCGCACTGGCGCCACGCCGGCCGGCATGCCCCCCGCGCGCAGGAAGGTATGAAAGTGCCCGTGCTCGGCCGCGCCGCGATGCGCATGGTAGTAATACTGCGCGTGGCTGTCGGCATCGAACACATCGTCCGGCGGATAGTGCGCCATTTCGACGAAGTCGTCATGGCCGCGCAGGATCTCCCCCACCACATTAAGTCCGACCCGGGCGAGCACGCGCCGGCACTCGAGCACCTCCGTGCCCGCCTCGAACAGCGCGAGCCGGGTGGTGTGATCGAGCGCGCCCAGCGCAGGAAGGAAGTCCTCCAGTGCCGGCAGTGCGGGCGCCCCGGACGCCGAAGCGGCCTCCGGGGCATGCGCGGTGATAGCCGGAAACGCTGCCATCATTTCGCCGCGCAGGGGTTCCTCGCCGCACACGGGTTTTTGGCGGCGCACGGGTTCTTGGCAGCGCAGGGGTTCTTCGCGGCGCACGGGTTCTTCGCGGCGCGAGGATTTTTCGCGCTGCAAGGCGCCTTCGCTGCGCAAGGGTTGCGCGCCCCACAAGGATTTGACGCCCGCGTTGAGCGCGTTCCGGCCGCGCAAGGATTTGCCTGGGCGACGGCTGCCATTGGCAAGCCAAGCATGGCGCTTACGAGGCCTGCCGACAGCAGGGCCTGGCTGGTTCGGTGGTGAGTGTGACGTTTCATGGTGGACTCCTCCGGTGACGGTTCGTTTGTTCTGCAGCGGAAGCGGCTGCGATTCGGCGCTTCACGAACGCTTGGTCGGGCTGGGCACGAGGTTCTTACAAAAATCTCGGCGGGTTTTGACGCCAGGGGCCGACGCTGGCTAATCGGGCACAACAGCGCACCGCGCCCACGGGCTGCCGGGCGCAACGCGCCGCGTCACGGCTCGAGAGCGGACTGCAGTTGAAGTTCGATCTCGTCGTAGCTGGCCTCTCCAAGGTGGCGCCACGCCACCCGACCGTCCCGGGCCAGCAGGACCAAGGTCGGCGTACCGATGATGGAACCGAGCACCGCTCGGTGCGCCGCAGTTCTCATCGCTACCGGAAAGTCATAGGGATTGGCGGCCAGGAAGTCCCGCACATCGGCCGCGTCCTCATCGACCGAGAGCGCCAGCAGCTCGAATCCCTGCTCGCGGTAGGCTTCGTACAAGCGCGCGTGCTGAGGCAGGCTCGCCAGGCAATTCGGACACCAGGTCGCCCACATCAGCACCAGCACCGCCTTGCCCTTGAAATGCGCCGGTTCGAGGACGCGTCCGTCGACGAGCTGCGTTGCGGGAAGCGCGATGACGCTGCCTCCCTGAGCGCGTGCTGGCGCCACGAGCAGCAACGCACTGATGACGAGCGTGGCGCACGCAAGGGCCATCAAGGTCAAAGCTCTGCGCCACATCATTCAGCCTCCCGGAGCGGGGTGGTCAATGCGCCGATCGCCGCGGTTTGCCATCGGCCGGAGACCTGCGGCGTTGCAGGGCTCCGGGCCGTACGGATTCGACCCGCATCCACGCGGTGTCACGGTCCAGGATAGTTGCGGCCGAACAGCTCCCAGATGTCCTTGGCGCCCTCGGAGACCTCCTCGAACGTGCAGTACCCCTTCGTTCCTGCGCGCTTGTCGAACTGCGTACCCATGTAATCGAGGTACTCGTCCCGATCGATCTTGCCGTCCTTGTTGGCATCCATCACCGCCACGTTGCGTGGCTCCTTGGGCAGTTCCGCATGCACCGGGCTCGCAAGCAAACCTGCGCCCAGCAACATCGCCAACGCCACCGTGGTGAATCTTCGTGTCGTGCTCATGATCGGCTCCGTAAAGCAGCTTGTTGGGCGGGCCCGGGAATGGATTGATGCGCCCGGCCACTCCGATGTCGTCGCGGTCAGAAAGCGTTTTCTCAAAACCGCATCGACACTGCTTTGTCGTCTGACCGGCTCCATTCCTTACCGAGCCCAGCCGAAAAAGAGTGAATTCATTCGGCCGTCGCATCGCGCACGATGCGCTCGAAGATGGGGTCGAGCTCCTGCGCCATCGCATCGATGCGCGCGTTACCGTAGGGACGAAAGACGGCGCTCGGAAGGGGATAGCTCACCCGCGTGCCGCCGTCGGCCCGCTCGGTCACAACCAAGACGAACGCCATGAAAACCACAATCCTGAAATCCGCCACGGCCGCAGCCATCTTTGCGCTCGGCACGATGATCACGATGCCAGCCCAGGCCGCTGACTGCCCGGCGCACGCCGCTGCGCCCGCGGCCAAGACCGCGAAGGCGGACGTACGCAGCACCGCTCATGAAGAGCAGCGCCTGTGGTATCGGATGTATGGCGGCGGCAATTGAGACGGGGTAAGGGCCGGCGCCCGGCACCGATCAATTCGGAACCGGGCGCTTTCCGGTGCCGTCTGTGTCGCCCCCTGCCGGGGCGTGGGGGCGACCTCGTCGACGCCGGCACCGGCTGGCTCAAGTCCTGCCAAAGCCCTGATACCGCCTCATGAAGCGCCGGTCGATCCAGTCCTTCCATCGCCACGCGAGCCCGCCGCTCGCCGAGAATGCCCCCCACGAGACGATCGCCTCCCGGGGCCCCGTGGCCAGCAGGTAGAGGCTACGACGTTGCGGCTGATAGGGCTCGAGGGGACGCCCCGCGAGCGCACGCTGCAGGTTCCCGGTCAGCACCGGTCCGGCACGCACCGCATAGACGCCGGACTTGGCATGCGGTGCATCGATGCGCGAGGCGACATCGCCCGCGGCGAACACGTTCGCATGCGACACGCTCTGCTGGCCCATCCCCACCGCGACGAACCCGTCCGGCGCCAGCGCCAGCCCCGATTGCGCGAGCCAGCCCGGCGGGGCCACGCCGGTTGCCGCGATCACCCACGCAGCGGCAAGCGGCACCCCCGCCTCGGTCTCCAGCGCGGACGCGTCGGCCCGCACCCGCTGCTCGAGCAGTTCGACGCCTTGCCGCACCAGCGCCGCGCACGCGCGCCGGACGACGCCAGGCGCGTGCCCGGGCAACAGGCCACCCCCACACGCTAGCGTCACCCGCGGCGCGCTGACGCCGGTTTCACGACGTAGCCGGTACGCGACCGCGAGCGCGAGCTCGACGCCCGCCGCACCGCCGCCGATCACCGCCACTCGCGCGTCGGCGTCGCCAACAAGCATCGGCAGCGCCTGCGCCCATTTCGCGACGAAGGCCTCGAGCGGGCGCACCGGCAGCAGCCGCGGATGATTCGCAAGGCCTGCGTCCATGGCGAGCCGTGCGCCGGTGTCGAGCGACAGCACGTCGAATGCGATGGTGTCTCCGTCCGCCAGCGTGACATGGCCCCGGTTCGCATCCAGCGCACACACGGCGTCCTGGACGACGCGCACCCCCGCCGCGCCTGCCAGCGGCAGGACGGGCGCCACGCATTCCTCGAGGCGGTAGTGCCCGGCGATCCAGCCCGGCACCATTCCGGAATAGATCTGGCGCGGATGCGGTGTGACGAGGACGACCTCCACGCCCGGCCATGGTGCCTCGCCGAGCGCGCGCAGCACGTGCAGGTGAGCGTGCCCGGCGCCAGCGAGGACGAGCCGCTTCATGCCCGCCCCGACGCGGCGAGCACCGAGCGCAACACCGGAAACCGTGCGGCCAGCCGCTCGAAATCCGCCGGGCGGTCGACATCCCACAAGGGGGCTGTTTCGTGCCAGTCGAGGCCGAGCGCGCGCAGGCGCTGCCGCGTCTGCGCCAGGACGCGATCCGTGCTCCAGTCGATGGCCTCGAACACGCGCGGATCCGCGCGACGCAGCGCGATCAGCACATAGCCTCCATCCTCGGCCGGGACCAGCACCGCGTCGTGGCGGTCGAGGGCGTCGGCCACCTGCCTGATCAGGCCGGGCGTCAGCAGCGGGCAGTCGGTACCGATGACCAGCGTGCCGGCCGGCGTGCGCGATGCGGCGACGGCGGCCTGCATGCGCGCGCCAAGGTCGGCCCGAGGCTGGGGCTGCAGACGGATGTCCCCTAAGCCCCGGCAGCGCCGGAAGTCCGGATGCGTCTCGTCAGGCGCACACCACAGGCTGACCGGCCCGATGTCGGCCGTCACCGCGGTGGCCACGGTATGCTGCAGCAGCCAGCCTTGCAGCGCCGCCGCGCCAGCCGCGCCGAGGTGAGGAATCAACCGGGTCTTGCACAGGCCGGGCAGCGGCGCCTTGGCGAGGATCGCCAGCTCGACGCGCCTCGCGGTGTCGCCGTTCATCGGGGGGTGTATCCGTAGGCGCGCGCAAGCGCATCCGGCGAGGCGCCGAGCCAGAAGCGCAGCCGCAAGCACCACATGGTCAGCACCGTGCGCACCAAGCCATGACGCGCCCAGCGCCGGCCGGACGTCTCCACCCGCTGGCGCAGGCAGGCCGGGCGCGAGATCGCACGCAGCCGCTGCGACAGCACGATGTCCTCCATCAGCGCGATCTCGGGAAAGCCGCCCACCGCGGTGAAGGCCTCGCGCGTGCAGAACATGGCCTGGTCTCCGGTCGCAATGCCGGTCGCGCGCGAGCGCAGGTTCATCGCCCAGGCGACCACCGCGAGCCCGGCAGGCCCATCCACGATGCGAACATCGAAGCGCCCCCACGCGGCACCGCTGGCGAGCGCCTGGCGCACGGCCGAGTTCGCATCGGGAGGCAGCGCGGTGTCGGCATGAAGAAAGAGCAGCCGGTCGCCGCGCGCGCATGCCGCACCGACATTCATCTGATGGCCGCGCCCACGGCCTGTGGCCACGCCCCGATCCGCCAGGGGCCGGGCCAGCGCGACGGTATCGTCCTGGCTGCCGCCGTCGACGACGATCAGCTCGACCCCCTGCCCGCGCAGCGGCTGCAGCGACTGCAGGCGCGCGACGATGCCGGCGGCCTCATCGAGCACCGGCATCACGATCGACAATCCCGCCTGGGCGCCATTGCCCGCGGACGTCGCCGCCCAGCGCGGTTCCTGAATCCGATCACTCACGTCTCAGCCTCCATGCGCGGCCCCCGCCCGCGGGGTCTCGCATTCGCCCGCGTCGGCCACGAAGCGGAACTGCGCAAAGCCCGCACGGGCGATGCTCCCCGTATTGTCCGTATCCGAAGCCAGCGCCCGCCCGCTGAGCCTGGCCGGCAGGTTGCCGTAGATCGCGCGCGAGGGCCAGCTTGCTCCGGGCGGTGGTCCCTCCCCGCCGAACCGCCCCACCCAGACGGACGCGGACAGCGCGGCCGGGGCGACCAGCAGAAGCTGCAGGCCCGTGGCCCAGGGGACGTGAAGGGGTCGGTTCATTCGATGACCTCGCTATGCGTGTTCCAGGGTTTTCTCGCTCGAGCTCAAACAGCAGCTGCGCCCTGACGCTTATCCACGGCGCCAGGCATGGAAGCGTTCCACCCACTGCAGCAGGCGCTCGGGCGCATGGGCTCGCTTCCACTTGCCGGCGACGTACTTGTTGGCCTCCGCCAGGGTCGGATAGATGTGGATGGTGCCGAGGATGCGGTTCAGGCCGATGCCCTGCTTCATCGCCAGCACGTACTCGGCAATCAGGTCTCCGGCATGCTCGCCGACGATGGTCACCCCCAGGATGCGGTCCTTGCCCGGCACCGTCAGCACCTTGATGAAGCCATGCGCCTCGCTGTCGGCGATGGCGCGGTCGAGATCGTCGATGCCGAACGTGGTGAGCTCGTACGCGATGCCCTGCGCACGCGCCGCCTGCTCGTTGAGGCCGACGCGGGCGACCTCGGGCTCGATGAAGGTGGCCCATGGGATGACGCGGTAGTCCGCCTTGAAGGTCTTGATCGGGTCGAACAGGGCGTTGACCGCCGCGTACCAGGCCTGGTGCGCGGCGGTGTGAGTGAACTGGTATGGTCCGGCAACGTCGCCTGCGGCGTAGATGTTCGGGTAGTTGGTCTGCAGCAGCGCATTGGTCTCGATCGTGCGCCCGCAGCGCACGCCGAGCTCCTCCAGCCCGTAGCCTGTCAGGTTGGCGCTGCGTCCGAGCGCGACCAGCACGGTGTCGAAGGGGATGCGCACCGCCTCGCCCGCATGCTCGGCGATCAGGATCTTCTGCTCGCCTTCCTTCACGAAGGCCTTGGCCTGGTGCTCGAGGCGCAGGTCGATGCCCTCGGCGCGAAAGCGCTGCCTCACCAACTCGGAGACGTCGGCGTCCTCGCGCGGCAACAGGCGCGGCCCACGCTGGACCTGGATGACCTGCGCGCCGAAGCGGGCGAAGGCCTGGGCCAGCTCCGAGCCGATCGGCCCGCCGCCCAGCACCAGCAGGCGGCGCGGCAGCGCGCGCAGCGACCAGACGGTGTCGGAGGTGAGGTAGTCCATAGCCTCGATGCCCGGCAGCTCGGGCACCGTCGGGCGCGCACCGGTGGCGATGACGATGGCGCGCGTGGTCAGGCGCCGGCGCTCGCCCTCGGCGGTGTCGATCTCGACCTCCCACGGCGACACGATGCGCGCGGCGCCTTGCACCACGTCAACACCCAATCCCGTGTAGCGCTCGGCCGAATCGTGCGGCTCGACCTGGGCGATGATGCGCTGCACCCGTTCCATGACCTCGGCGAACTCGAAGCGCGCATCGGCCGCGGCGATACCGAACTCCGGGGCGCGGGAGACGTGCGACAGGAACTTCGCCGAACGGATCAGCGCCTTCGACGGCACGCAGCCGGTGTTGAGGCAGTCGCCGCCGAGCTTGTGGCGCTCCACCAGCGTCACCTTGGCCTTGACCGCCGCGGCGATGTAGGACGTGACCAGGCCCGCGCTGCCGCCCCCGATCACCACCAGGTTGCGGTCGAACCGCTTCGGCCGGGACCAGCGCGCATTCACCCGGTTGCGGCGAATGCGCTCCACCCCGCGCCGCGCAATCAGCGGGAACACGCCGAGGATGGCGAACGAGCCGAGCAAGGCGGGCGACAGGATGCCGCCCAGGCTGTCGATGCGCGCGAGCTGGGTGCCGGCGTTCACGTAGACCACGGTGCCCGCCAGCATGCCGAGCTGGCTGACCCAGAAGAAGGTCCAGGTGCGCATCGCCGTCAGCCCGAGCAGCAGGTTGACGAGGAAGAACGGGAATACCGGCACCAGGCGCAGCGTGAACAGGTAGAACGCACCCTCGCGCTTGATGCCCTCGTCGATGGCCGCCAGGCGCTGACCGAAGCGCTGGCTGACCCAGTCGCGCAGCAGGAAACGCGCGATCAGGAAGGCGGCGGTGGCGCCCAGGGTGGAGGCGAAGGAGACGATCAACGTCCCCCACAGCAGCCCGAACACCGCGCCGCCCGCCAGCGTCAGCAAGGCCGCGCCGGGCACCGACAGGGCCGTGGCGACCACGTAGATGACGAAATAGACGGCGAGGCTCGACACCGGATTCTGCTCGCGGTAATCCGCGATTGCGGCCTGCTGTGCCTTGAGCGTCTGCAGGTTGAGGTACTGGCCGAGATCGAACCAGAAGAAGCTGCCGATGGCGGCAGCGAGGATCACGAGCAAGGCAAGTTTGCGGGGATTCATCAAGGGATTACCGGTTGGGCCACGCCAGGCCGACGCGGCGTCAGATCTTGGTCGTGCCCTGCAGCCAGAACTTACGCCCGCGCGAGAAAAGGCCGGCACTGGGCGTACCTTCGGGCGAGCGGGTCCGGATGGGGGCGCAGCGGATGTTCGCGCAGTGTGCCGTGATCTTGCGAAACCGCTGCCGCGCTCGGGCACGGTGCTCAGCCAACTCGATCGTGGCTGACGGCCGGCTCGCTGCCGCGCGCCTGCTCCAGTGCACCGCCGCAACTGCTGCCCTGCCCGGCGGTACAGCCGTAACAATGGTCTGCGACACGAATCGCGCCAGCAGCGAGCTCCATATCGAGCAGGTCGGACAGGTGGGTCGGCGTCCGCGCGCGCGCGCCGAGGGGCAGCCCGAGCATCTGGTTGAAGTCGCAGTCGAACACCTGCCCCTGCCAGCTCACCGATACCAGCGAACGGCACATCACGCCAGCGAGGTTCTCGTGGCGGTACCCCCCCTTGAGCAAGGCCATGTAGTCCTCGAACTGCCCGCGAGAAAGGAGCTGGCTGCCGAAGCGCTGGATCGGCATGTTGGCAAGCGCGAAGAGCTGATTGAAGACCACGCCGTAGCGCGCGGCCAGCTCGCGCTTGTAGCTGCGCTCCAGCGCCCGTTGCTCCGGCGGGAGGCTCGGTCCGAGCGGGTTGTAGACCAGGTTCAGCACCAGGCCGGAGTCGGGCTGGCCATAACCGAGCGTGTTCAGGGCACGCAGGCCGTCGAGGCTGGCGCGGAACACGCCGGCGCCACGCTGGGCATCGACGTTGTCCTCGAGATAGCACGGCAGCGAGGCGGTGATCTCGACCCGGTTGTCGGCAAGGAAGCCGGCCAGCCACTCATAGCCCGGTTCGCCGAGGATGCTGAGGTTGCAGCGATCGATCACGCGCAGGCCGATCGCCCGCGCTTCGGTGACGAGGCGGCGGAAGTGCGGATTCATCTCCGGCGCGCCGCCGGTGAGATCGAGCGTGGCCACGCGGTGACGACGCGCCACCTCGAGCAACAGCGCCATCGTCTCCCAGTCCATCTCCTCGGTGCGGCGCGGACTTGCCGCCACGTGACAGTGCAGACAGGCCTGGTTGCATCGGTAACCGAGATTGGCCTGCAGGGTTTCGAGCCGAGCTCGCGAGATCGCCGGGAAATCGCTCTCGACCAACAAGGGAAAGGTGTCGCGCATGGATGGGCTCCGTCTCCGTGTCGTCCTTTAGTCGGAGCATGCACCCAATCCTTACATCCGGTCAGTACGCAAGACGCCCCCTTGGCCGCTCCCCGGCGCCACATTTCCCCATCCAGACCGGAAACGGTCGCTGAGCTGCGTCAAGAAGCATGTCATGTTGCGGTGCTACCATCGGGCTGCGTCGGGACCATCGCCCCGCCGGCCACGCGCGAACCCTCCCCGCCTTCCCCGCGGACTCGCGGTGCGTGCCGGCGCCCACGCGCATACTCGATCCGGACCGGCGATCCGACGTCTCGGAGGCTGTCAGCCCATGAACATGAACCTCGCTTCCTTCTGGCCCACCCTGGGCGTCTTCACCATGGGCCTGTTCCTCCTCGGCATGGGTTTTTCCCTGCGCGAAAAGGACTACGGCGTCTTCATGCTGTGGGCCGGGGTGATGGCGGTGTTCGCGGTGATCGTCTTCAACATCCTGCAGGCGATCGGCGCGTGACCCCGCCCTCCTCGGGCGACGCCGCGCCGCCCGAGGGCCGCCGCGCTCAGTGCCAGACGCCCGGCTCGATCCGGCTGCGGATCTCGGGGTACCGGCTGGCGTCGAAGCTCGGCAGCTTGCCCGCGGCGCGCTGGGCGTCGTAGTCGCGCGCCAGCTTCACCGCCAGGTTCGAGAGCAGCAGGATGGCGATGAGGTTGGTGATCGCCATCAGGCCCATCGCCACGTCGGCGAGGTTCCACACGAAGGGCAGCGAGCCGATCGCGCCGAACATCACCATCGCCAGCACCAGCAGCCGGAAGATCAGCAGCCCGGCCGGGTGGTTGTGCTCGAGGAAGACGAGGCAGTTCTCCGCGTAGAAGTAGTTGGCGACGATGGAGGTGAAGGCGAAGAAGAGCACCACCACGGCGAGGAAGTACTTGCCCCAGCCGCCCACTTCGGCCGCCAGCGCGTTCTGCACCAGGCCGATGCCGGTGCCCTCGACCGGGCCGGCGAGCAGGATGATCGCGGCCGACGCGGTGCAGATCAGCAGGGTGTCGATGAACACGCCCGCCATCTGCACGTAGCCCTGCGAGGCGGGGTGCGGCGGATACGGGCTGGCGGCCGCGGCCGCGTTCGGCGCCGAGCCCATGCCCGCCTCATTGGAGAACAGGCCGCGCTTGAAACCGTTGAGGATCGCCGCGCCGATGCCGCCCGCGGCGGCCTCGTGCAGCCCGAACGCGCTCTTGAAGATCAGCGCCAGCGCGTCGGGCACCGCGGGAAGGTTGGTGAGGATGATGCCGATCGCCACCAGCAGGTAGCCGACCGCCATGAAGGGCACCGCGAGCTCGGCGAAGCGCGCGATCGCACGCAGGCCGCCGAAGATGATGAGGGCGGTCATCGCCACCACCGCCAGGCCGATCGCCAGCGAGGCGATGCCGACCTCGACACCGGCGACCGTCATCGTGCCCATGTCGAGCCCGAAGGCGCCCACCATCGCGCCGGTGATCGTGTTCGACTGCACCGAGTTGAAGGCGAAGCCGAAGGCGATGATCAGGAAGATCGAGAACATCACCCCCGCCCAGCGCTGGCCGAGGCCCTTCTCCATGTAGTAGGCGGGGCCGCCGCGGAACTGGCCCTTGTCGTCGCGGATCTTGAACAGCTGCGCGAGGGTAGCCTCGGCGAAGCCGGTCGCCATGCCGACCATCGCGATCACCCACATCCAGAAGATCGCCCCCGGCCCGCCCATGGTGATCGCCACCGCCACGCCGGCGATGTTGCCGGTGCCCACCCGCGCGGCGAGCGAGGTGCACAGCGCCTGGAAGGATGAGATGCCCGAGGCGTCGGCATGGCGGCTGCCGCGCAGCACGCTGAAGATGTGGCCGAAGTGGCGCAGCTGGATGACGCCCAGGCGCGCGGTGAAGTACAGCCCGGTCCCCACCAGCAACCAGATCAGGATGTTGCCCCAGAGGAGGCCGTTGAGCAGGTCTACGACCTGGTTGGCGAACGCTTGCATCGGAAACCTCCGGACGCGAAGTGGCGGGAGGCGGATTGTAGCGCAGCGACCGGGCGCAACCACGGCGCCGAGCGCGTCGGCCATTCAGCCCCGCGTTCGGCAGCCCCCCGCAGCGCGTCGGCCGTGCCGACTACAGGAGTTCCTTGCGCAATTCGGCGGGGTCCTTCGGCGACAGCAGCCCGGGCGCGACGTCGAACACCGTCCTCGCCCCGACCTCGCCCTTGCGGTTGAGCCGGAACGCCGCGCGCGCATACGCCATCAGCACGCTCGCGGTGAACTCGGGGTTGCTGTCGAGCTTGAGCGAGAACTCCATGATCTGCGAGCTATCCGCCCCGGTGGTGCCGCTGCGGATGACGAAGCCGCCATGCGGCATCGCGGCATGGTCGCGCTGCAGTTCCTCGGCGCTGACGAAGTGCACCGTGGTGTCGTAATCGGCGAAGTAGTCCGGCATGGTCACGATCGCCTGCTCGACCGTCGCCGCGTCGGCCCCCGGCGCGAGCACCACGTAGCACTCGCGGGTGTGCTTCTCGCGGGTGCTCAGCGCCGGGCGCGAACCGCTGCGGACGCGCTCCATGGCCTCGGGCGAAGGGATCGTGTACTGCACCGCGCCCTGCACCCCCGGCACCCGGCGCAGCGCATCGGAATGGCCCTGGCTCAGCCCCTTGCCCCAGAAGGTGTAGGTGACGCCGTCGGGCAGCACCGCCTCGCCGTACAGGCGGTTGATCGAGAACAGGCCCGGATCCCAGCCCCCCGAGATCAGCGCGGTGTGGCCGCCGCGCCGCGCCTCGGCATCGACCGCGGCGTAGTAGTCGGGAATCTTCGCGTGGGTGTCGAAGCTGTCGACCGTGTTGAAGAGCGCGGCCAGCGCCGGCCCCTGCGCGGGCAGGTCGGTCTTCGAGCCGCCGCAGAGGATGAGCACGTCGATCGCATCGACGAAGTCGGCGATGCCGTCGATCGCATGCACCGGCACGCCGGCGCTCTGCAACGCGAGCTCGGCCGGATTGCGCCGGGTGAACACGCCGACGAGCGCCATGTCGGGGCTGCGCGCGAGGGCCGCTTCGACGCCCCTGCCCAGGTTGCCGTAGCCGGCGATACCGATTCTGATCTTGCTGCTCATGTGGGAATCCGTCATGTCGTGGAAGGGAGCGGTTCGCCCCAGAGGGTGAGGTCAAAGTCCGCCATTATCGTTTATCCCGCACGCGATGTCGTCGGGCGGCGAGCTCGCGGAGCTCGGCCCCCGGGGTTCCATCCGTGCCACACCGCCTTGCCGATTCATCCGGTACGATGCGCCCCCAACCCACTTCCCCACCCCCCGCCGACAGCCGCGGCACCCGCGCCGCGCTGCTCTTCGCCCTGACCGCCGAGCGTCTGTCGCGCTACTACGAGCACGGCCAGTGGCCTACCGCCGCACAGGGTGCCAGCCTCGTCGCGGACTGGCTCGGTCGCACCGGGCGCAGTCTGGCGCTGGACGATCGGCGCCGCCTGTCGGCGCTCAGTGACGACCTGGCGCGCCAGATCGCCGGTTCGCTGTCGCGCGAGGCGGGACTGCGTACCGCGCACGAGATGATGGAAGCCCTCGACCCCAATTACGAATCCGACCTCACCCGCACGCTGATGGACGCGTGCGTGCGCTTGCTCGACGCGGACTGACTTCCGGCCGCCGGCAGGCCCACCGGCACGCCCACCGACACACCTATTCGCTCACCTTCCCCCGCCCCGCCTTCACCGACGCGCGCCGCGCCTTGCCCTCCAGCCGCCGGGTGACCGAGGCGCGCGTCGGGCGGGTGGCGCGGCGGGTCCGCGGCGCCGCCGCGACGCGGTCGATCAGTTCCTCCAGCCGGCGCAGCGCCTCGGCGCGGTTCTTCTCCAGGCTGCGGAACTTCTGCGCCTTGATGATCACCACCCCGTCCTTGCTGATGCGCTGGTCGCCGAGCTGCATCAGCCGCGTCCGCACCTCCTCCGGCAGGCTGGAGGCGGCGATGTCGAAGCGCAGATGCACCGCGTTCGACACCTTGTTCACGTTCTGCCCGCCCGCGCCCTGGGCGCGGATCGCGGTGATCTCGACCTCGTCGGGGGAAACGCTCGGATGGGTTCGCATGAGGATCCGCGCTGCGGTTCGGTCAGCGCCCACCGCCGCCCGGCCTGGTCGCCGCGCGCAGGCTATCGAGATAAAGCGCCTCCACCCGCTCGCGCGCCCATGGCGTGCGGCGCAGGAACTTGAGGCTGGAGGCGATGCTGGGCTCGTGATTGAAGCAGCGGATGTCGATTCGCCGTCCGAGCGCCTCCCAGCCGAAGCGCGTCACCAGTTCGTTCAGGATCCGCTCCAGCGTGAGGCCGTGCAGCGGGTTGTTGGGCTGTGGCGTCGTCATCGGTGCTCCCGCGTCCGGGCTGAGGGTTGTGCGGACCGCTTGCCGCAGGGGGACTGACTAGTACTCCCGACGAGCAGGCGTGTCAATTCGGCATGTCTCCGCCTTCCTGTCCGCCGGGCGATGCGATCTGCGCCGGCACGAGCGCAACGCCCCGCTCGCGCAGCGCGGCGTCGACCAGACTGAAGACCTCGTTGCGGCACACCGGCTCGCGGTCGTACTGCGGCACCCAGTACTTGACTCGATAGCTGATGCCCTGCGGCCCGTAGCGCACGACCTCGACCTCCGGCGGCTTGCCCTCGACGATGCTCTCGGCCGCGGAGAGCGCCTGGCGCATCAGCGCCTTCGCCTCGGCCACCGGCAGATCCACCGGCAGGGTCAGTTCGGCATGGTCCCGGTACTCCTTGCGCGGCGCGCTGAAGTTGGTGATCCGCTGCCGCGAGATCTGGCTGTTGGGCAGGATCACGTAGGTGCTGTCGCGGGTGACCAGCCGCGTCGTTCGCCAGCCGATTTCCTGCACCCGACCCTGCGCGAGGGTCTCGATGCGGACCCAGTCGCCGATGCGGAACGGCGCCTCGATGCCGAGCGCGATGCCCGACAGCGTGTCGGCCACCACGTTGCGGATCGCGAACCCGAGCACCGCCAGCACCAGCCCCGACCCGGTCAGGATGCCCGAGAGATCCTGCCTGAAGAACAAGGACAGCGCGACCAGGATCGCCAGCGCGTAGAGGAACACCCGGAACAGGTCCAGCAGCACCTTCGGCACCGGCCGCTGCCCCTTGCGGCGTTGCGAGAGCCGGGCCGTGAGCAGCGCATCCACCAGGCGCGCGCCGGCGAACACCGCCAGCGCCATCGCCGCGTTGCGCGCCGGGTCGCGCCAGGCTTGTACCAAGTGATCCGCGGGGATGAGCCGGAACAGCGGCTCGGCGAAGGCGGTTGCAAGCACCAGCAGGACGAAGCCGCCCGCGGCGCGCAGCCAGGACGGGATCGGCGTGACCGCGTCGGGCGCCTTCAAGGGGCAGGCCTTTGGCGTAGACGATCCAGGCGAGGCCGTGCCCGCTCAGTGCGCATGATGAATTTCACAGCGCTGAAGCTCCTTGTCGTGCGAAATGGGAAGGGGTTCGGCAGAAGTGTGCCGCTGCATGACACAGATGGGATTCTTTTCCTTAATTTCAAGCACTTGAAAATCAAACACAAGGAAAGTTCGAACCTGCCTCATGCGCATGGAGTGGCGATCACGAGCCCGCGCGGTCGCAGGCGCCCCCACTGGCCCCGCCCTCCTCCCCGCCTCAATCATCGGGCTGAGCGGCAAGACGTCGACGCGCCTGGTCGCGATCGCCGACCTTGGGCTGAATGGCCGGCGACACTCGGCACGACGACCTCCCATTGCGCGCATTTCACCGTGTCGATGAACTCGGGGTCGGTCTCTTCCTTGTACCGGACGACGATGGCGGCGACCTCGCACTTTTCCGGTTCGAGCGAGAGCCTGAAGGCCTTCGCCGTGCGTCCGACCAGGTTGCCACCCACATCGAAGAGCGCATGGCGATCACCGTCGCCGCGCAACTCGAGCGGATCACCGGGCTCGAGCCTGCTGATCGCCTCATGCACCTGCGCGTCGGGACGCTGACGGCCGGCGAAGCCGATGTCGACATCGGCCAGGCCCAGTACCTGATACCGGACATCCAGCGCCGGGTCGTGTTCGCCATCGAAACGGCGGTACTGCACGCACGCCCCGAGCGACGCGACGAAGGCGTTGCCCGGCTCGAACTCGCACAAGGTCAGGGTCTCTTCCGCCCGCGTCATGCCCACGTAATAGAGCCTGCGGGTCTCGTCGATCTGCTCGGGCGACGCCTCCCAGTGGCCGTCCAGCACGACGACATGGCGGAACTCGAGCCCCTTGGCCGAATGAACCGTGCCGAGAAACAGTCCCGGCCGCGCCTGCTGGCGAATCTCGCGGGCATAGTCGTAGAGCCAGTCGACCACCGACCGCGGCGCAAGCAGGCAATCCCCGTATTCGACGCCGAGCTGCTCGAGGGCGGTGGTGAAGAAATCCCGCCAGAGCGGATCGGCGCTCCACTCGCCGGCGATCTCCGCCACCTTCGAGACCGCGAGCGCGGGCAAGGCGAGCGCGCGCAGCTGCGCGACCAGCCCGACGAAGGGGCGCTGGCGGGTGAGCGGCAAGCCGTTTTGCGTGTCCGCCGCGAGAAAATACGGGATGCCCTCGCGCTCGCACAGGGCCTGCACCGGCCACAGGTAGCGGTGGCTGCGCGCCAGCACCGCACAGCCCTGCCAGTCGTCGCGCGCGTCGAGCCTGCGCAGCCGATCGAGCTCCGCGATCGCGGCCTGGGCCTGCAGGTTGCCGCAGGGCCGATCGGACCCCGCCACGCGCAGCCGCAGCACGCTGCCGCGCCGTTCGGGGTCGAGCGCCTGCCACCGTCCCCCGGCCGGACCTGCCGCCCGCGCCTGGTCGATGCGGATCGGCTGCGCGGCCTTGAGCCGTTCGGCGTTGTGTTCGATCAGGCGATTGGCTGCGACGATGATGGCGCGGCTGGAGCGGTAGTTCTCGACCAGATAGCTGATCTCCGCGCCGTACTCCGCGCAGAAGCGGGCGATGTGGCGGTTGCTGCCGCCGCGCCACTGATAGATGTTCTGGTCGTCGTCGCCGACGGCGAGGATGCACAGCTCGCCGTCCTGCTCGTCGTGCCGCCCGGCCAGCGCGCTGACCAGCCGGTACTGGCGGTCGTCGATGTCCTGGTATTCGTCCACCAGGATGTAGCGATAGCCTTGCAGCAGGCGTTCGCGGAGGTCGTCCTCGCCCTCCACCGATGCACGGCCCTCCAGCAGTTCCGCGGCGCGGTCGAGGACGGCGTCCAGCTCGCCCTCTTCCACCTTGTCGCGGCGATCGAAGCTGGTGCCGGTGAGCCGCATCGCCATCGCGTGGTAGGTGAGCACCGTGATGCCGATCGCGTCCTTGCCGACGAGGGCGAACAGGCGCTTGCGGATCTCGTTGGCCGCATGCCGATTGAAGGTGAGCGCGATGATCGCCGCGGCCGGCACGCGCCGCACGCGCAACAGGTAAGCGATGCGATGCACCACCACCCGCGTCTTGCCCGAACCCGGGCCGGCGAGCACGAGGCGGTTGCGATCGCGGTGATCGGTGACGATGGCCTTCTGCGTTTCGTTGAGCGTGCCGATGATCGCCTTCCACGAGCCCTCGCTGGTGGCGAGCTGGAGGATCTCCTCCTTGCCCGCGAAGTAGCGGCGCAGGAAGTCCTCCTTGCTGCGGGTGAAGTAATGCATCACCAGGCGCAAGGCGTCGGCCATCTCCCTGAGCGCGATCTCGGCGTATTCGCGCATCACATGCACCTGGATGCGGCGCTCGCGGTAGTGTTCGTCCAGGCGCTGGAAGTCGTCCTTGACGTAGCGCTGGCCCTGCTTGTCCGGGTTGATGTCGATCGTCATCGCCCG
>ERZ795041.188-NODE-188-length-24500-cov-5.870076_pt1 | contig 24500 bp, 15 predicted proteins | sample MGYA00375125_ERZ795041 | MGnify/ENA primary metagenome ERZ795041 (study PRJEB30170, sample SAMN03074214) | activated sludge metagenome | biome: Common Effluent Treatment Plant; feature: Wastewater; material: Activated sludge; isolation source: activated biomass in...
GCCGAGAGGTGCTTCGGCTCCTTGCCGAAGTAGGCAAGGGAGGCCGCGCGCACGCCCTCGATGTTGCCGCCGAACGGGGCGAGGCGCAGGTAAAGGCGCAGGATCTCGTCTTTCGACAGCGTCTCCTCAAGCTGCAGTGCGCGGGCGATCTGGCGGAGCTTGCCGGCACCGGTGCGCTCATGCTTGCCGTCGAGCAGGCGCGCCACCTGCATGGTCAGCGTCGAGCCGCCGGACAGGATCTCACCGTGGCGCGCCAGCAGGTAGCTCGCGCGCAGGATGGCGCGCAGATCGACGCCGCCGTGGTCGTAGAAGCGCTTGTCCTCGTAGGCCATGAGGATCGCGAGGTAGCGCGGATCGACCTCGCTCACCTCGAGCGGCAGGCGCCAGCGGCCGTCCTTGGTGGTAAAGGCGCGCAGCAGGTGGTTGTTGCGGTCGAGCACCGTGACCGATTCCGCTTCGGCGGCCGCGAGCGGAAGCGGGCCGATGTCGCGTTTCACGATCTCGAGCGTGACGCCTGCGGCGGCGACCGCGAGGGCCACCGCCGCGAGGGCACAGGCGGCAAGCCGCAGAGGCAGGGGGAGCGGCGTTCTCCATCGCGAGGTGCGATCGGGGGTGGCGGAGACAGCCTTCTCTGCGACTTGCCGCTTCTTGGGGAACGAGAAAATCATTTCTCGTTCTCTAGCTCTTCGGCTTCACGATCAGGGTCCCCGCACCGGTGCGCGCGTAGCGCTCGGGCCGGTACATGTCCTCGATGGTCGCGGCCGGGTGGACGAAGGAGCCGGGCGTCACGGCGCGCACGACGTAGGCAACGGTCGCGGTGGCGGCGGGCGCCGTAGCACCCTTCGAAGCCCTATTGCCTTCCTCCTCGCTGGCTGTCTCGTCGGACCCTTCCTCGGACTCGCTGCTGCTGCTCTGCGCGCCCCAGAGGTCGAAGGCGGCGACGAAGCGGTCGTCGCGGAACTCGGTGTGCTCCGGGCGGCGCGTCGTCCGCAACCAGTCGAGGCTCTTGATGTCGCCGCTGTCAACGAGGCGCGGGTTCTCGATCTCGAGCCCGGCCGGCAGGCGGTCGACGAGAAGGACGCGACCGGCGGCCTCGTCGCTCTCGATCTTGAGGACGGCGACGAGGCGCTCGTTCTGCGCGATCTCGCTCTTGCCGCCGGTGGCGCTCGCGAGGTCGATCTCCTTGCCGTCGAGCGTGTAGTAGGTGCGCATGTTCTTGTAGCCCTTGGCGACTGCGTGCGCGGGTGTGTGCGTATCGCCGATCACGGAGACGTCGTCGTCGGTCTCGGTGTCGCCGCTGTTGGTGATCGTGACGCCATTCTCGAGCTCCTCGGGCGACAGCGCGCGGATGAGGGAGCCGTCCACGGGTGTGCCGTTGACGGTGAGCCTGGCGCCCGCGGCCTGCTCGCCGAGCGCATGTGCGGCCAGCAGCATCCAGGCCTGCTCCTGTGTCGACGTGTAGTTGCGGGCGAGGTACGCCTTGGCGATCACGTTGACGAGGCGCGGGGTCTCGGACTTCACGATGTTGGTCTCGGAGGCGAGCGTGACGAGGGCTGCGCCGTCGCGGATATCGGAGCCGTAGTCGGAGCGGGCGAGGCGAAGCTTGTCCTCGTCGGCGAAGGCGTCCAGGGCAGCTTTGAACGCCGTCTCGGCACGTTCCTTGTCGCCGACCATGGCAAGCGCGGCGCCGAGCTGCGCCCTAGCGAGCGGGGTCGAGAAGCGATCAAGGCGCGTGTCGGCGTAGTAGCGCAGCTCGCCGACCGGTGCGCGGCCGTTACGGGCCAGCACATAGAGGGCGTAGGCGCGCTCCTCGCCGCCGGTCGAGAAGTCCTCGCCGTTCAAGGCGAAGTTCTGCAGCCGGTCGAGCGCCTGGTTGAAGGGAAGCTGGCGCACGTCGTAGCCGGCTTCGCGCGCGCGCGTCAGGAAGTCGGTGACGTAGCTCGTGAGCCAGAGGTTGGCGTTGCCGGGGCCCCAGCTTCCGAAGGCGCCGGATGAGTCCTGCATGTCGAACACGCGGGCGATGGCGCCCTGCACGCGCTCCTTCAGGGCCTTGTCGGCGCCGAGGCCAATGCGGGCGGCAACGGCGTTGGCGTAGACGAGGGGCAGGGCACGGGAGACCGTCTGCTCGGCGCAGCCGTACGGATAGCGGTCGAGCGCGGTCAAGAGGCCCGGCACGTCCATGCTCGCGGCCGGTCCGACCGAAAGATTGACGGTCGTGCGGTTCCTGATCAGGCCCGCGAGCAGGTCCTTCGACAGCGTGAGCTTGCCGCCGTTGCCCGCGAGCTTCGCGACCGTCGTGCGCTTGATGTCGCCGGCCGGCGGTTTCACGTCGAGCGTCAGGCGGCGTGACAGCGAGAGGCCATCCGGGCCCGCGACGCGGACGTCGTAGAGACGCAGGCCGACGTCGGTGGGCTTGAAGGTGACGACCTGCGACTTGCGCTCGCCGCCCTTGAGATCGACGGCTTTCTCGGCGAGCGCCGTCTCGCCTTCGGTCTCGTCGATCAGCTTGGCCGTGTAGGTGCCGGCGGGGCCATCGACGTTGTGCAGCGAGAGGTCGACGCGGGCCTCGTCGCCGAGCGTCAGGAAGCGTGGCGCGGAGGCGGTGAGGGCGACGCTATCGCGGACGATGACGTCGCTCGTGCCGTGGCCGAGCTTGTCCTTGGTCCAGGCGACCGCCATCACGCGCACGGTGCCGTTGAAGCTCGGCAACGGGAAGGTGACGTTGGCGGTGCCGTCGGCGCCGACGGTGACGATGCCGGAGTAGTAGGATACGGTTTCCTCGACGGGCGGGGTGCCCTGCAGACCGGCGCCTTCCATGCCGTCGCCGCCGGAGCGCAGCGTGCCGCGCTCGGCACGCATGCCGTCGATCAGGCGGCCGTAGAAGTCGCGCAGCTCGAGGGCGAGCTTGCGCTGGGCGTAGAAGTGGGCTTCGGGCGCGGGGACCTGGTAGCGCGTCAGGTTCAGGATGCCGATGTCGACGGCGGCGACCGTGACGCGCGCGTCCTCGCCGGCCGTGAGGCCGTCGACCTTGACGGGGATCGAGAGGTCGGACGCGCTTTTCACCTTCTCTTCCGTCGCGACGCTGACCTTGAGCGTGCGGTTGGCTTGGTCGACGCCGATCCAGCGCACACCGATGGCGCGGCTCGGCATGCGTTTGGCGACCTCATCCATCGGACGATAGAGCAGCGCAGTGGCATAAGCGCCGGGGCCCCAGTTGTCGCCGACCTTGATGTCGACGTCGCCGCCGCCCTTCGGCAGCTCGATCTCCTGCGATGACAGGAGGCCGCGGCCGAGCACGGTCACGAGCGCCTTGCCGCCCTGCCTGGCGGCGATGCGCAGCTTCGCCGTCTCGCCAGGCAGATAGGTGGCTTTGTCGAGCGCAACGTCGAGCATTTCGGGGCTCTCGGCGGTCTCGCCGCCAGTGTACCAGCCGGCGTTGAAAACGACGCTCGACAGCGTGCCGCCGGTGTCGGCTGAGCTTACCTCGAGGCGATAGCGGCCGTAGTCGACGTCGGCGGAGATGGCGGCCGGCGTGTCGGCGGTGGCGTCCACGGCGCCGTCGGCGATCTTGCGCGTGATGGTCTGGCTCTCGTAGGTCCAGTAGCCGTCGCGGCGGTACCACTGCCACGAGGTGTCGAGGCGGACGAGGTTCCAGTCGAGATGCGCAGGCGTAGGCTTGCCGTCGGCGTCGAGCAGGACGACCTGGAAGTTGGCCTTCTCGCCTTCGCCAAGTGCCGTCGTGTTGAACTGCGGCTTGATGCCGATACGCGGCGTGTCGAGGCTGACGGGCAGCGTGATCGTGCGCTCGATCGTGCGGCCGCCGTCCTCGCGCAGGCGCACGATGACGTTGGCTTCGAGGGACTTGGCGGTCTTGGGCACGGCAGGCAGCGCGATGGTGAGCGCGGCCTTGCCGTCGGCGTCGGTCAGCGGCAGGCTCTCGAGCGGCTGGCGCACGGGGCTCACGGTCTCGTCGGCCTCGCCGAAGCGGTAGCCTTCGAAGCCCGCGAGATCCTTGGCGGACGGCTTGACGACGATGTCGCCTTCGAGGGCCATGCCGGCAGCCGGCGGGCCGTAGAGGAAGCGGCCGGAGACGTCGATGGTCTTGGTCTCCTCGGGCGCGAGCTTGCCGGCGCCTTCGGTGAGCGTCATGTCGAGACGCTCGGGGACGTAGTCCTCGACCAGGAACGAGACCTGCGTGATCGGGTCGGCGTTCGGATCGGCGTGCAGCTTGGCGCGCCAGGTGCCGGTCATGGCGCCGCCGCCGAGCGCAAGGTGCAGCGTGCGGCCGCCGATCTCGTTGTCGGTCAGCGCGTAGCGGCCGTGCTCGACGCCATCGGGGCGCACGACGATGACGGTCACGGGCAGCGTTGCGGCAGCGCCGGTCGCGTCGCGCACGAGGGCGGTGACGTTCACCTCCTCGCCGGGGCGATAGACGCCACGCTCGGTGTAGAGGTAGCCGTCGAGCGGGCCGGGTGCGTCGCGGCCTTTCACGCCGCGGTCGGAGAGGTCGAAGGCGTTGCTCGTGAGATCGAGGAAGGCGTACTCGCCGGAGCCGTTCTCGGCGACGAGGATGGCCGGCGCGTTGCCGCCCTGGCCCTTGGACTGGCCGGGCTCGAAGCGCACGTAGCCGGTCTTGTCGGACTTCGCGGTGGCGAGGATCTCGTTGTTGCGGGCGACGAGGCGTACGGTCACCGCGGAGACGGGCTCGGCGCTGGCGAGCGAGCGTACGAAGGCATGCACGCCGTCGTCGCCGGAGAAGGCGGTGAGACCGAGGTCGGAGACGATGAACCACTGGGTCGCCTGCTCGCGCCAGCTGTCGTTGTCGCTCTGCTCGGCGGGGCGTGCGATCATGGCGTAGGCGCCGGGCTTCAACTCGCCGATGGCCTCGCTGACCGGGAAGGCGACGGTGACCTCGGCGTTGAGCTTGCTCTGGACCTCCAGCTCGCCCTTGTAGACCTCGCTGCCGGTGCGGCTCTTCAGCTCCTCGAGCTGGTAGCCCTGGAGCTGACGGTCGAGGTCGCCGTTGCCGAGGGCATTGGCGAGGCTGCGGTCGCCGATGCGGTAGACCTCGATCGCGACCTTGCTCGTGTTGACGGCGACCAGCGGGATGCCGTTCTGGCCGCGCGTCGGCAGCACGTAGCTCTTGCCGGTGAAGTGCACCATCGGTTTGCGGTCGGGAACGTAGACGGCGAGCGTGATGGGCTTGGCAAGCGGCTCGTTGACGTCGGAGGGCAGGCCGGCGCGGACCTGGATCTCATAGCGCTCGCCGTGCTCGACGCCGTCGATGCAGAGCTGACTGCCTTCGACGGAGACGGACTGCGGGTCGCGGCCGTTGACGGAGACGAACTTGGCGAAATCGGTCTGGCCGCGCGAGAGGTTCTCGGAGAACTGGACGCAGACGCGCGGCTGAGCGGCGTCGCCGTCGGTGGCGTAATCCGTCATGCGGAAGCCGTGCTCGGCGCGCAGCTTCTCGTAGGCGTCGCGCACGTCGGCAGCCTCGACGAGGGAGAGGCTCGATTTCATCGCATCGATGGCGGGGCGCCAGTAGGAGCGGCGCTGCATGGCCTCGCCCAGCACGGCGAGGGCGCGTGCCTTCATGGCGGGATCGCTCGCGAGCTTGTAGGCGCGGTAGGCGGCGCCCGAGGCGTTCACCGGGAGATCGTAGGTCTCGGACTTGTCGGGGTCCGGCTTGATGGCGAGCAGGGCCTTGGCGAGGCCGATCCAGTTCTCGGGGCTCTTGCGGTCGGTGGCGACGGCGATGGCGAAGCTGCGCGAGGCGGCGCGCGGGTCGGGCCCGAGCAGGCGCTCGGCGGCGAGCCTGACCTCGGCCGCCTGGCGGCCGTCGGGGCGCCAGGTGTCGCGGATGTAGGTCTCGTAGCGCTCCGCGTCTTTCTCGACGCCCTTGTGCGCGAAGGGGCGCTCCTCGGCGCCGGCGGCGAAGCTCACGAGGAGGAAAAATCCGATCAGCAGGGATTGGAGGGCGCGCATTGCGGGTCACCTTGGGCTCGAAGCGGATTGGCCGGCTGCCAAATCTCGCTTGCGGACACTACCATTGGGGGGCCGGGCCGCGTGAAGCCCATCAGGGCCGAATGATCAAACGTTGGCGGAAAGCGCAAATTTACCGGCAAGTTCCGCCCGATGCGGGAGATTGACCGGGTCGGCGCGCAGCACGAAAAAAGCCGGAGCGCGGGCTCCGGCTTCGATTGGCTTTTTCGGGCCTTGAGATCGGTTCAGTGGCGGATGGGAAGCAGGTGCGGCGTCGCCATCGCTTCGGCACCGGCGATCAGCGAGGGGTCGAACAGGCTCGCCTGACGCAGTCCCGTCCACCTCGGCTCGGCCGCCAGGCTGCCGGACGGGCCGGTCGCGTGCCAGATCTGGGCGAACGAGCGGGCGGCATGGCCTGCCGTCGCCGGGTTGTCGGAATAGAGCTCGTAGGCATCGCGCTTCAGCGGATCGCGGCGCATGCAGTCGCCGATCCAGGCGGTCGCGCGGTCGAGCACGAGCTGCTCGTGCGCATCGAGGAGGCGGAGGTCGGTGACGAAGCGGCACTCGGCGCCCTCGATCTTCTCCGTTTCTGAGCGGCGCGCGAGGATGGCCTCGATACGAACGCCGGCCGCGGCCAGCTCGGGGGCGAGCTCGTTGAGCGCCCGGGCCGCTGGGCGCTCGGCCGACAGCGCGAGCAGGCGATACGCGGTGAGGCCGGACGCCACGCCCGAGGCGCGGAGCCCTTCCACGTGGGCCCTGATGAAGGCTTTGAGCCGCGCTTCCTTTTTCTCCCTGGCCATGACGTTCGGACGTGTGTTTGGAGCGAAGCGCATTCGTTTTGTCCTCGATGGGGAGCGAACCCAGGTCCAATCCCGTCGTGCAGTCGTGGCGTCATTTAGGCGACAAGACGGTTAAGCAAGTGTTTTCGTCGGCAGCGGTCGGACGGTCGCGCGCGCGCCGGACGCGCGGGCCTGCGGCGCCGGCCGTCGCGCCGTCTTTTGAGAGTTCTATCGAGCTTTCGTCTGCAATCGTCTCATTGCGCTTCATAACTTTCGATCGCCCATTTGCGACCGATGGGTCGTCCGATGCGGGTATGCGGACGGCTTCGGGCGGCCGCGCGCGCCGAGGTCGAGAAATTTTTTTCGAGGCGGCTGGAAACCGGCCGTACGCTGGCAAAGGGAGGCAGGGAAAGGTCGGTCGCCCGTGTCCACAGGCGCCGGTGTCGGCCTCGCCGGAGGCGCGTGACGCATCTCAGGCGCTGTTGCGCTCGCCGAACACGTAGCCCGAGCCGCGGACGGTGCGGATCGGGTCGCGCTCCTTACCGCGGATCAACGCCGTGCGCAGGCGACCGACGTGGACATCCACCGTCCGCTCGTCGACATAGGCGTCACGGCCCCATACGCCGTCGAGAAGCTGGGCGCGCGAGAGCACGCGACCCGGGCTTTCCATCAGGAACTCGAGCAGGCGGAACTCGGTGGGGCCGAGATGCACCTCGCGTAGGCCGCGCGTCACCTTGTGGGCTGGACGGTCGAGCTCGATATCGGCAAAGCGCAGCACCTCCGCCATGCGGTCGGGCGAGGCCCGGCGCAGGATGGCCTTCACGCGCGCCATCAGCTCGGGCAGCGAGAACGGTTTCACCACATAGTCGTCGGCGCCGGTTGAGAGGCCGCGGATGCGGTCGCCCTCCTCGCCGCGCGCCGTCAGCATCACGATCGGGATCGACCTGGTCTCCATCCGCGCCCGCATGCGCCGGCAGATCTCGATGCCGGAGACGCCGGGCAGCATCCAATCGAGCACGAGGAGGTCCGGCTTCTCCTCGGCGACCAGGATCTCGGCCTCCTCGCCGTTTTCGGCATGGGCGACGCGGAATCCCTCGGCCTCGAGATTGTAGCGCAGCATCTGGGCCAGCGGCGCCTCGTCCTCGATCAGCAGTATCTTTGCCGTCATCGTCGGTTGCCCATGGCTTAAGACCGCTCAATCCTTCGAGAACAGGGTCGAGCTGGTGTCGTCGCCCTTGGGGCGATCGTCGGTGATGTTGGTGCCCTTCACCAGGAAGTGGATCGTCTCGGCGATGTTGGTCGTATGGTCGCCGACACGCTCGATGTTCTTGGCACCGAACAGGAGGTGGGTCGAAAGGCCGATGTTGCGCGGGTCCTCCATCATGTAGGTCAGGAGCTCGCGGAACAGGGAATTGTACATGGAGTCGATGTTCTCGTCCTCGCGCCACACGGCGAGCGCGCGATCCGCGTCGCGGGCGGCATAGGCATCGAGCACGTCCTTGAGTTGCGCGAGCGCCAGCTCGCCCATGTGGCGCAGGCCCGTCATCAAAGGCTTCGGATGCGATTCGTGCGCGATGGCGAGCGCGCGCTTGGCGATGTTCTTGGCGAGGTCGCCGATGCGTTCGAGGTCGGTCGTGATCCGCAGCGCGGCCATCACGTGGCGCAGGTCGTCGGCGAGCGGCTGGCGGCGGGCGACCATCGAGATCACCTGCTCCTCGATGTCGCGTTCGAGCTGGTCGATCTGCTTGTCGGACTTCACGACCTGCTCGGCGAGCTGCGGGTCGCGGCGTTCAAGCGCATCGAACGACTGGCCGAGGATATGCTCGGCCAGCCCGCCCATCTGGGCGATCTTCCTGTCGAGGAGGGCAAGCTCTTCCTCGTAGGACTTCACAATGTGCTCGTTCATGGGCGCTGCTTCTCCTTTGGGCTTTCCCGCCGCGGCAGTCGACGCGGCTGTCGGCTCCGTGTGGCTCTCTGCGTCGGGACGCGGGCTCAGCGATGGCATGATGCCGGCAAAAAAGGGTTTCCGATCGATCCGCACTTAAGGCTCCTGGCCGTGGTGGAGCTCGTTTCCGAAGCTCCGGGTCGCACTCCGTCGCTAGCCGAAGCGGCCCGTGATGTAATCCTGCGTACGCTGGTCCTTGGGGTTGGTGAAGATGTCGCTGGTGGCGCCTTCCTCTACGAGGACGCCGAGATGAAAGAATGCGGTGCGCTGCGAGACGCGGGCGGCCTGCTGCATCGAGTGCGTGACGATGATGATGCAGAAGTTCTTCTTCAGCTCGTCGATCAGCTCCTCGATCTTGGCGGTGGCGATGGGGTCGAGGGCCGAGCACGGCTCGTCCATCAGGATCACCTCGGGGCTCACCGCGACGGCGCGGGCGATGCAGAGGCGCTGCTGCTGGCCGCCCGAAAGACCGGTGCCCGGATCGTTGAGACGGTCCTTGACCTCTTTCCAGAGGGCCGCCTTCTCGAGGCTCGATTGCACGATGTTGTCGAGCTCCGCCCTGTTTGCGGCGAGGCCATGGATGCGAGGCCCGTATGCAACATTCTCATAGATCGACTTGGGAAACGGGTTCGGCTTCTGGAACACCATGCCGACCCGGGCCCGCAGTTGCACGACGTCGAGGGCGGGATCGTAGATGTCCTCGTCGTCGATCGAGATCTTGCCTGTTACCCGGCAAATCGGAATGGTGTCGTTCATGCGGTTGATGCAGCGCAGGAACGTCGACTTGCCGCAGCCGGAGGGGCCGATGAACGCCATGACGCCGCGATCGGGGATGTCGACGGAGACGTCGTGCAGCGCGTGCTTCTCGCCGTAGTAGACGTTCACGTCCCTGGCGACGACCTTGGGGTCGAGCGTGTTGCCGAGCTTCATGGCGCGTTTCGGGTCGGGGATCGTAACGTTCAGCATGGTCACTCCAATGGAACGGGTCTACCAGCGGCGCTCGTAACGGCGGCGGAGGACGACGGCGGTCACGTTCATGCAGATGAGGAAGGCAAGCAGGATCAGCGTGGCTCCGGCCGTACGCTCGACGAAGCCGCGCTCGGCCGCCGTTGCCCACATGAAGATCTGAACGGGAAGCGCGGTCGAGGCATCGAGCGGCGTCTTCGGGAAATCGACGACGAAGGCGACCATGCCGATCATCAGCAGCGGCGCTGTCTCGCCAAGGGCCTTCGCCAAGCCGATGATGGTGCCGGTCAGGATGCCAGGCACGGCGAGCGGCAGCACGTGGTGGGTGATGGACTGCATCTTCGAGGCGCCGACGCCGAGGGCCGCCTCGCGGATGGAGGGGGGGACCGCGGCGACGGCGGCGCGCGTCGCGATGATGATTGTCGGCAGCGTCATGAGCGCAAGTACCAGTCCGCCGACAAGGGCTGCCGAGCGCGGGAGCCCAACGAAGTTTATGAAGATCGCGAGGCCGAGGAGGCCGAAGACGATCGACGGCACGGCTGCGAGATTGTTGATGTTGACCTCGATGGCGTCGGTCAGGAGGTTCTTGGGCGCGAATTCCTCGAGATAGACCGCGGCCGCGACGCCGAGCGGGACGGCGACCAGCAGCACGATCAGCATCATGTAGAGCGAGCCGGCAAGCGCCACGCCGACGCCGGCCGTCTCGGGCTTGCTCGAGGCACCGTACGTGAAGAGCCCGGTGTTGAAGTGCTTTGCCAACTGCCCCGAGGCGGCCGCCTTGTCGAGCCAGGCGAGCTGCTTGTCGGAAAGCTGGCGGCGACCCTCCGGAACGCTGCGGTCGAAGTGGCCTTTCATGAAGGTATCGACATTGCCGTGGGCCAGGAGATCGAGCTCGATCGTCTTGCCGATCAGCGAGGGATCGGCCTGGACGGCGTTGCGGATCCGGGTGTCGGCATGGGCCGAAAGCAGGGCCGCGGCCGCCTTGGCGTCCTGTCTGTTCCCGGGGTCGACGCCGAGGACCTGGAACAGCGCGCGGTTGGCGAGCTTCGTATAGTCGGCCATCAGGATGTCGTTCTCGGAGGGCGGCGAGGATGCGCCGAATGCGCCCTGGTCGAGGTGCACCGGAAGCGTGAAGGCCGACTGCAGGAACGCGGTGTAGCCGCGCATGAAAATCGTCGCGAAGAGGGCGACGAGAAACACCAGGCCGAACAGGATGGCGGCGATACCGTAGGCCCTGAAGCGGCGCTCGGCGGCGTAGCGCTTGGCGATGCGGGCTTGGGTCGCTTCGCGGATGCTGCGGGCGGAGAGGCCGGTTTCCGTTGCCATGGGAGCGTGTTCCATCGTCATCAGTCGTACTGCTCCCTGTACTTGCGCACGATGTAAAGCGCGTAAATGTTGAGGGCCAGGGTGAAGACGAACAGCGTGAGGCCGAGCGCGAAGGCAACCAGCGTCTGCGGCGAGTTGAACTCGAGGTCGCCGGTGAGCTGGCTCACGATCTTGACCGTGATGGTGGTCACCGGCTCGAAGGGGTTGAGCGTCAGGTTCGGCGCGATGCCGGCGGCGAGCACGACGATCATGGTTTCGCCGATGGCGCGGGAGGCGGCGAGCAGCACGGCGCCGACGACGCCCGGCAGCGCGGCCGGGAGGACGACGCGCTTGATGGTCTCGGACTGCGTCGCTCCGAGCCCGTAGGAGCCTTCGCGCAGCGACTGGGGGACGGCGTTGATGATGTCGTCCGAAAGCGAGGAGACGAAGGGGATCAGCATGACGCCCATGATGAGGCCGGCGGTGAGCACGCTGGTCGCCGAGATCGAAAGGCCGACGGAGGCGCCGAGGTCGCGCAGGAGCGGGCCGAACGTGATCAGGGCGAAGAAGCCGTAGACGATGGTGGGGATGCCGGCGAGAATCTCGAGCAGCGGCTTGGTCGTCATGCGAACCCGGGCGGAGGCGTACTCCGACATGTAAACGGCGCTGAAGAGGCCGACCGGCACCGCCACGAGGAGCGCGACCAGGGAGATGTAGAGCGTGCCCCACAGCAGGGGCAGGAGGCCGAACTCGCCCCCCGAGCTGCCGCTCGCGCCCGCGGCGGAGAAGCGCGGATCCCAGACCGTGCCGAAGAGGAAGTCGGTGAACGGCACGATCGAGAAGAAGCGGACGCTTTCGAACAGCATCGAGAGCACGATGCCGAGCGTGGTCAGGATGGCGACCATCGAGCAGCCGAGAAGCCCGGCGAGGGCCACGGATTCGACGGCGTTGCGGGATCTGAGCTTCGGGCCGACCTGGAACAGGGCGAATACCAGACCGAGCAGGGCGAGCGCGAGCGCGGAGATCGTGATCAGGACCCGGCTCGAGTTCTTGAGGGTGAGCTGGTAGCGGGCTGCGTCCACGGCGTAGGGCTCGGGCGTGACGGCCAGCGGCACGCCTTTGCTCAGCAGCAGGGCCTTGATGTCGGTTGCGGGGTCGAGCGTCTTCTCGAACTCCTCGGGCGAGAGCGCGGAGAATCCCTTTTCGATGAGGCGCACGGCGGACATCGTCAGTGTGCGGGTTTGCTCGGGGCCGCTCCGGACGGCCTCGGGCAGGCGGGAGTCGACCAGCGAGGTGATGACGAGTGGCGCGATGGCGGCCCAAGCGACGATCAGGGCCGCGGCCGGCAGCGTCGTCCAGAGCAGGACATAGGCTCCGTAGTAGCCCGGCCTCGAATGCAGTCGGGATGTCTTGCCCTCGACGGACGCGCGCGCGCGGCGATTTCCAAGAAACCAACCGATGCCGCCGAGGGCAAAAACGGAGAGAAACAGTAGGGGCGTCGACACTGGCTCTTTCCTGGTTCGGAAACGCTTGCTCGGTCAAACTGCGGGGCGGGGAAGCGGCAGATCCCGCCTCATTCCCGTCCCCGCTCCTTCGGGTCGTCAGAGGCTCATTTGCCCGCGGTCGTGAGCGTCCGGCCGGACTTTACGAGCTCCTGGACCTCGATGCGCTCGGCGTCGGGGAGAGGCACGAGGCCGTACTCGACGAGCGGGCCGTCGGCCGAGAGGATCTTATCCGAGGTGAAGAACGCGACATACTCCTTGAGGCCGGGGATCACGCCGAGATGCGCCTTCTTCACGTAGAAGAAGAGCGGGCGGGAAATCGGGTACTCGCCGGAGGCGATGGTCTCGAGCGAGGGCTCGACGCCGCTGATGGTGGCGACCGTGAGCTTGTCCTTGTTGTTCTCGTAGAACGAGAGGCCGAACACGCCGAGGGCCTGCCGGTTGGATTCGATGCGGGCCAGTATCTCGGTGTAGTCGCCATCGATGTCAACGGCGGCACCGTCCTTGCGGACCCTGCCGCACGCCTTGTCGGCCGCCGTCTTCCTGGCAGTCTCATCGGCGCCCTCGGCCTTGGCGAGGAGAAGCGCATCGGCGCCCGTAGCCTTGCAGCCGGCGTGCATGACCTTCTCCTCGAAGACCTCGCGCGTGCCGTGCTTCTCGCCGGGGATGAAGGCCAGGATCGGCCAGTCGGGGAGATCGGCGTTGACCTCTTTCCAGGTCTTGTGGGGGTTGGCGACCAGCGCGCCGTCCTTCGGCACCTGGGCGGCGAGCGCCAGGAAGAGGTCCTTCGGCTCGAGCTTCCACTGGCCGGCGCGGGCGTCCACCGCGAGCACGATGCCGTCGTAGCCGAACTTGACCTCCATGATGTCGTCCACGCCGGCCTTCGCGCAGTCGGCGATTTCCGACGGCCTGATCCTGCGCGAGGCGTTGGCGATGTCGATCTTGTCTTCGCCGACGCCGGCGCAGAACTGCTTGAGGCCGGCGCCCGAGCCGCCCGATTCGACCACTGGCGTTCTGAGGGCGGGGAACGTCTTGCCGAATTGCTCCGCAACGATGCTCGCGTACGGCAGAACCGTCGACGATCCTGCAACCTTGACCTGATCGCGGGCCAATGTCGTACAGGCAAACACGCTTATGCCGACGGCTGCGACCGTTGCCGAGGCGATGATCCTGCTGCTCACGTTGGTCTCCTGTCTCTGGCGGTTTCGAGCGTGGCCCTTCGCCAGCGCTCTCTCCTCCGAAGCTTGTCCCTGGCTTTTTTAGAGACCGGACGCTGTGGATTTATGACAGTACAACTATTTGTAATTTCATAGTAATTATTCGTTCTTTGGAATGTTGCACGCCGCCTGCGTCCGCGATCAGGGGTGTGCAGCCGTCATCGTCTGCGGGGAGCGACTTTTATGCGCAAGCCGCGATGCGGCGGGCTCTCTTCTCATTGCGACGGCGAAGGAATGCATGCCCCCGTCCGGGGCTTGCCGTTGACAGCCGCGGATCGCGGTCTCATGAACAGCGAGGCGTTGTTTTGTCTTTATCTGCAATCGCGAACGATGCGCTTTCCAGCGAAAGCGCCAGCACGGGGTCCGCACGGCATGGTTCAGCTCACGCTTCCCAAGAACTCGAAAATCACGACGGGCAAGACCTGGAATGCGCCCGACGTCAAGGGAACGTGGCGCGAGCTGCGCATCTATCGCTGGAGTCCCGATGACAGCGACGCCCCGCGCATCGACACCTACTGGCTCGACGTCGAGCAGTGCGGGCCAATGGTGCTCGACGCGCTGATCAAGATTAAAAACGAGATCGATCCGACACTGACGTTCCGCCGCTCCTGCCGGGAGGGGATCTGCGGGTCATGTGCCATGAACATCGACGGCACCAACGATCTCGCCTGCCTCAAGGGCCTCGACGAGGTCACGGGGCCGATCCGCATCTATCCGTTGCCGCACACGAGCGTGGTCAAGGATCTGGTGCCGGACCTGACGAACTTCTATGCGCAGCATCGCTCGATCGAGCCGTGGCTCAAGACGGAGACGGCAACGCCGCCCAAGGAATGGAAACAGTCGCGGGAGGATCGCGCGAAGCTCGACGGGCTCTACGAGTGCATTCTCTGCGCCTGCTGCTCGACCTCGTGCCCCAGCTACTGGTGGAATTCCGACCGCTATCTCGGGCCGGCGGCGCTGCTGCAGGCCTACCGCTGGGTCATCGACAGCCGCGATGAGGCGACGGGCGAGCGGCTGGACACGCTCGAGGACCCGTTCCGCCTCTACCGCTGCCATACCATCATGAACTGCGCCAAGGCCTGCCCCAAGGGGCTGAGCCCGGCCAAGGCCATCGCCGAGCTCAAGAAGCTGATGGTGCAGCGCCGGGTCTGAAACTGCGCAGGTTCGGCTCGTGCGGCCCTTGATGTCGGAGCCATCCCCTGCGGGGCACAAGGCGGCGCCCTTTTGGCGATATTCCGGATCTTTTTCGGGCCCAGAAACGACAAGACCGATGGCGCGTCTCGCTGCCATCGGTCTTCAAGTCGGAATTCTTTCCAAGACACCTCCGCCAATCCCCGCCCTGTTGCCCAGACAGGAGCGGGTCGGCGGATGCGCGACTTAGGCCGCGCGGCGCTTCTTGGCAGCCGTCTTGCGAGCGGCCGGCTTCTTCGCAGCCGCCTTGCGGACGGTCTTGCGAGCGGCGGGCTTGCGCGCAGCAGCCTTACGAGCAGCCGGCTTCTTCGCAGCTTTGCGGGCCGGAGCCTTCTTCACAGTCTTAGCCATGGTAATCTCTCCCTCTAACGTCCGAATCATTTCGGAACAAAAAAATCATGCGCAAGTTCGATCATTTTGTTGACATGCAAAATGGATTCAGCATGTCGATTTATCCGAATTCCGTGCAAAGTGTTGCGTGAAGTCAACAATCTCTTCCATATTCAAGACTCTACGCCGTCAATCTCGACTCCGTCTCATCATCGCGCAGCAGAAATGGATCGCGGAAATCAATCTCGCGAACCGTGGATCGGAAGAGATATGAGGTTGGGATCGGCTGGCCGCTAAGCTGCCTTTACGACGCGCCGCTGCAGATCGAGAACCGCCATCATGAAACCGACGCGATCCTCGACGGCCTCTGCGAGGAGCGAGAAATAGCTCGGCCCCTCGGGCACGATCTCGCCCACCACCTCGCCCATCTCGAAGCGCAGGTCGGCCTCGTGCTTGCGGGCGATGGCCTGCATCTTCGTATTGGAGGCGAGGCAGCTCATGTAGAGCAGGTGAATGCCGCGGTTGCGCGCCGCGCGGATGACGCGGCCCATGAGCTCCGAGCCGAGCCCGTGATCCTGATAGGCGGTCTCGATGGAGAACGCCGCCTCCGCCTCGCGGCCCCAGGTGTCGCCGAGCTTCTTCAGCTCGGCGGCGCCGCGCACCTCGCCGTCCTCGATGTAGGCGAACACCGTCGTGCCGGCGTCGGCCATGTGCCGCGCATAGTCCTCGATGAAGGAATCCGAGACGCCGTGCGCGAACCGCATGGCGCGGCTGGTCTTGTCCAGGCGCATCAGGTGGTCGCGAAACAGGTTCTGCTCGTGCGGCCAAAGCTTGCGGAATATGCCGCTCGTATGTGCATACTCGCTCATTGGATCGACCCTCCAGTCTGAACCGTCGAGAGAGGGGACCGGAACGCGCCTCGCGCAGTCCGTGCCGCTCTCCGCCGTCATCGGCGCTCCGGGATCCTGGAGCACCGTGCTCGATATAGGGTGTCTTGTGCGCCGCACAATGCGCCAAATAAGTGGCCGTAGAAACGATGTTTTGTCGCTTCTGGCGCGGTTGTGGGCTTTCGGCCTGTGTTGCGTCGCAAAAAACGCGGGGCTGGGTTGTGCGCCGCGCAAGGGAACCCGTGTCGGGGGCTTGCCGCCGGGCGTTGCCGGTCCTAATCGCCGGCTTTTCGAGGGTGCGAGCGGTTGCAGTGTGAAGGGCGCGCGGACTGACGGGGCTACGGCGGCGGGCCGAGGCGATCCGTGGTCGAGGGTCGTAGAATCGTTTCAGGGTGAGCATGGCGGAATCGGTACTGGATCACTACGAGGGGCGGATCGCGCGGGGGGAGATCGAGCCGGACGGCGCACAGCGCGAGGCCGCTCGCTCACTCGACCGCTTGGCCCTCGCGCTGGCCGGCTGGCGGCCAGGACGGGGCGGTCTCCTTGAATCGCTCTTTCGCGCGCGGAGCGCTGCGCCGCGCGGGGTCTATCTCCACGGCGCAGTCGGCCGCGGCAAGACCATGCTCATGGATCTCTTCTATGAGACCGTATCGTTCGCGCCCAAGCGCCGGCTGCACTTCCACGCCTTCATGAGCGACGTGCACGACCGCATCCGGCGCGGACGGGCGACGACGGACGGCGATCCGATCCCCTTCGTCGCCGCCGAGATCGCGGCCGAGGCCGGGCTCCTGTGCTTCGACGAGTTGACGATCACCGACATCGCCGATGCGATGATCCTCGCGCGCCTCTTCAAGGCGCTGCTCGCGCGGGACGTGGTGGTGGTGGCGACCTCCAACGCGCCGCCCGGGCGCCTTTACTGGAACGGCCTCAACCGGCAGCTCTTCCTGCCGTTCATCGCGCTCATCGAGAGCCATATGGACGCGGTCGAGCTCAAGGCCGCGAAGGACTTCCGGCTCGACAAGCTCGCCGGGCGGACGCTCTATTTCGCGCCCTGCGACGCCCGCGCCGCGAGCGGCCTCGAGGAGCATTGGGAGCGGCTCACGGGACATCATCCCGGGGCGCCGGCGGTGCTCGAGGTGAAGGGTCGAAAGGTCGCCGTGCCGGCCGCGTCGATGGGCGTTGCGCGCTTCACGTTCTCCGATCTCTGCGAACAGCCGCTCGGGGCGCTCGATTACCTCGCGGTCGCCCGCGCCTTCCACACCGTCGTGCTCGAAGGTATCCCGATGCTCACGCCCGACCGGCGCAACGAAGCCCGGCGGCTCATCCATCTCATCGATACGCTCTACGACAGCGGGACATGCCTCATCGCCTCGGCGGCGGCCGAGCCCCACCGACTTTACCCCGAGGGGGACGGGGCTTTCCTCTTCGAGCGGACCGCCTCGCGGCTCATGGAGATGCGGAGCGAAGCCTATCTTGCGCGGAGCGGGAGCCCGGCCGCTCAGCCGGACCCTCACCCAATTCCACACCCAAGCCCGCGCACGAGTCCTCCGGCCGATTGAGCCCCGTGGGCCGGTTCGGGCCGCGCTCGGCCTGCGCTCGCCGCACGGCTGCCTGCCCCTCGGCGGTCCGTCGGACTTGAGCCCCTACCCGTTTCGTCCTACCAAGGCGCCAGTTTCCTCACGCCGGAGGCGAGCCGGCCGCGGAGCCATCGGGAACGGATCAACCGCTCGTCAAGCACGCACCACCACCCCTCACACAATTTCAACACAACACAGGGCCCGTTGGGGCCCCTAGCCTCCAGGGAGAATGCTTTCATGGCGCGGACGAAGATCGCGTTGATCGGCGGCGGAATGATCGGCGGCACGCTGGCCCACCTCATCGGCCTCAAGGAGCTCGGAGACGTCGTAATTTTCGATATTGCCGAGGGGTTGCCGCAGGGTAAGGCGCTCGACATCGCCCAATCGGGGGCCGTGGAAGGGTTCAACTGCACGCTCAAGGGCACGAACGCCTACGCCGACATCGAAGGGGCGAGCGTGTGTATCGTCACCGCCGGCGTGCCGCGCAAGCCCGGCATGAGCCGTGACGACCTGATCGGCATCAATCTCAAGGTTATGGAGCAGGTCGGCGCCGGCATCCGCAAGTACGCGCCCAACGCCTTCGTCATCTGCATCACCAATCCGCTCGACGCCATGGTGTGGGCGCTGCAGAAGTCCTCGGGCCTGCCGCGCAACATGGTCGCCGGCATGGCCGGCGTCCTGGACACGGCCCGCTTCCGGCACTTCCTCGCCGAGGAGTTCCGGGTCTCGGTCGAGGACGTGGCCGCGTTCGTGCTCGGCGGGCACGGCGACGACATGGTGCCGCTGGTGCGCTATTCGTCCGTCGGCGGTATTCCGCTGCCGGATCTCGTGCGCATGGGGTGGATCCGCCAGGAGCGCCTCGATCAGATCGTCGACCGCACGCGCAAGGGCGGCGGCGAGATCGTCGCGCTTCTCAAGACCGGCTCGGCCTACTACGCTCCGGCCGCCTCCGCCATCGCCATGGCCGAAAGCTTCCTCAAGGACAAAAAGCGCGTGCTGCCATGCGCCGCGTATCTCAACGGCGAGTACGGTGTTAAGGGGCTGTATGTGGGTGTGCCGACGATCATCGGCGAAGGCGGAACGGAGCGGGTCGTCGAGATCGACCTCAACTCCGCCGAGCGCTCGATGCTCATGAAGTCGATCGAATCCGTCAAGGGTCTGGTCGATGCCTGCATCAAGATCAACCCGCAGCTCGGCGCCTGAGGGCGCGGCCTGCACTGCACCAGCCGACGCGGGGTACGGACGGGCCTTTTTATCATTAGTGTGCGGCCACCTCCTGGCCGCACGCCCCTCCGTGCCGCGCTCCCCGTTTCGTTTCGTTGAGGGATCACGCGGAACCATGAACATTCACGAGCACCAGGCCAAGGATCTCCTGAGGCAGTATGGCGTGCCGACCTCGGGCGGCGGCGTGGCCTTCACGCCGGATGAGGCGGAGACGGTCGCCGCCGGCATCGCCACCGAGGTGCGGGTGGTCAAGGCGCAGATCCACGCGGGCGGGCGCGGCAAGGGCCGCTTCAAGGAAAAGGAAGCGGGCGAACAGGGCGGCGTGCGTTTCGCCAAGTCGCCCGCCGAGGCCAAGGCGCTGGCCGGGCAGATGCTCGGCAAGACGCTCGTCACGGTGCAGACGGGCCCGGCGGGCCGTGTCGTGCGGCGCATCTACATCACGGAGGCGGCCAGCATCGACCGCGAGCTCTATCTCTCGGCGCTGGTCGACCGCGCAAGCTCGCGCATCGCCTTCATCGCCTCCACCGAGGGCGGCATGGACATCGAGAAGGTCGCGCACGAGACGCCCGACAAGATCCTGACGCTCACCGTCGATCCGGCGACCGGTCTCATGCCGTTCCATTCGCGCAAGATCGCGTTCGCCCTCGGGCTCAAGGGCGAGCAGGTCAAGGAGTGCGCGAAGATGATCGACGGCCTCTACCGGCTGCTCAACGACAAGGACGTGAGCCTCATCGAGATCAATCCGCTGATCGTGACCAAGGACGGTCACCTCTCGGCGCTCGACGCCAAGATCTCGTTCGACGGCAACGCGCTCTTCCGCCATCCCGACATCGCCGCGCTGCGCGACGAGACCGAGGAGGACCCGATGGAGATCGAGGCCGCCAAGCACGAGCTGTCGTACGTGAAGCTCGACGGCTCGATCGGCTGCATGGTGAACGGCGCGGGCCTCGCCATGGCGACCATGGACATCATCAAGCTCTACGGCGCCGAGCCCGCGAACTTCCTCGACGTGGGGGGCGGCGCGTCCAAGGAGAAAGTGCAGGCGGCGTTCAAGATCATCCTCTCGGACCCCTCGGTGCGCGGCATCCTGGTCAACATCTTCGGCGGCATCATGCGTTGCGACATCATCGCGGAGGGCATCGTCGCCGCTGCGCGCGAGATGGACATCACCGTGCCGCTCGTCGTGCGGCTCGAAGGCACCAACGTCGATCTCGGCAAGGAGATCCTGGCCAAGAGCGGGCTCACGATCGTTCCGGCCGACGACCTTGCGGATGCCGCCGCCAAGATCACGTCGGCGATCAAGGTTGCCGCCTGAGCCCCACCTATTCCCATCCCATTCGAATTGCCGCGATAAGAGACACAGCATGGCCATTCTCGTCGACGCGTCCACGGTCACCATCTGCCAGGGCCTGACCGGCAGCCAGGGGACGTTCCACACCAAGCAGGCGCGCAGCTACGGCACCCGGGTCGCCGGCGGCGTCACGCCCGGCAAGGGCGGCACGAAGGCCGCCGATCCCGAGCTTGCGGACCTGCCGCTGTTCAACACCGTGCTCGAAGCGAAAGCCAAGACCGGCGCCACGGCGAGCGCGGTCTACGTGCCGCCGCCGTTCGCCGCCGATGCCATCCTGGAGGCGATCGACGCGGAGATGCCGCTCATCGTCTGCATCACGGAGGGCATCCCCGTGCTCGACATGGTCAGGGTGAAACGCGCTCTCTCGGGCTCGAAGTCGCGGCTGATCGGGCCTAACTGCCCGGGCGTTCTGACACCCAAAGCGTGCAAGATCGGCATCATGCCGGGCAACATCTTCAAGAAGGGGACGGTCGGCATCGTCTCCCGCTCGGGGACGCTCACCTACGAGGCCGTGAAGCAGACGACGGACGCCGGGCTCGGCCAATCGACGGCCGTCGGCATCGGCGGCGATCCGGTCAAGGGCACGGAGTTCATCGACGTGCTCGAGCTGTTTCTCGCCGATCCCGATACGCATTCGATCATCATGATCGGCGAGATCGGCGGGTCGGCCGAGGAAGAGGCGGCCGCGTTCCTGATCAGCGAAGCGAAGAAGGGCCGCAAAAAGCCGATGGCCGGGTTCATCGCCGGCATGACGGCGCCGCCGGGGCGGCGCATGGGGCATGCAGGCGCCATCATCTCCGGCGGCCAGGGGCGGGCCGAGGACAAGGTCGAGGCCATGCGCCGGGCCGGCATCGCGATCGCCGACAGTCCTGCGTCCCTGGGGACGACTTTGACCAAAGTTCTAAAGGGCTAACGGTCTGTCCCGTATATAAGCGGGGCATTCGAGGCGCGAAGAATTGCCTAAAACGGGAGAGATGGTTACCTCATCTCCGGCGATGTCGCGCCGGAAGCTATCGCGGGGTTTCGCATGTCACGACAGGCCCTCAACGAGCATTTTCTTCGCACGTCTTTTCTGAACGGCGTCAACACGCCCTATATCGAAGAGCTGCAGAGCCAGTACGAGAAAAATCCGGGCTCCGTCAGCGACGAATGGCGCCTTTTCTTCGAGAGCATGCGCGATGGCGCGGCCGAGCCGTCCCCCGCGAACGGCGAGGGCGCTGACGGACGATCGTCCGGGCCGTCCTGGGCGCAACCGCTGGCGCAGCTTCAGGGAGCGCCGAGCGAGCTGGTCGCGGCGCTGACCGGCGATTATGGCGAGGTCGAGCGCGGACTGCGCGACAGGCTGCAGGCACGGGCCCACACCACGGGGTTCGAGATCTCGCCTGCGATCTCGCTGCGCGCCATCCAGGACAGCGTGCGCGCCATCATGCTGATCCGCGCCTATCGCGTCATGGGGCACCTGGCGGCGGATCTCGATCCCCTCGGCCTGACCGACCGGCGCGTGCACCGGGAGCTCAAGGCCGAGACGTACGGCTTCACGGACGCCGATCTCGATCGCCCGATCTTCATGGACCGCTACCTCGGCCTCGACACGGCGACGATCCGGCAGGTGCTGCGCATCCTCAGGCGCACCTACTGCCGCAAGATCGGATACCAGTTCATGCACATCACGTCGCCGGCTCAGAAGTCGTGGATCCAGCACCGCATCGAGGGCGACGAGAAGGACATCCGCTTCACGGAGAAGGGCAAGACGGCCATCCTCCGGAAGCTCATCGAAGCGGAGATGTTCGAGCGGTTCGCCGACGTGAAGTACACGGGCACCAAGCGCTTCGGGCTCGACGGCGGCGAATCCATGATCCCGGCGCTCGAGCAGATCATCAAGCGCGGTGGACAGCTCGGCGTGCGCGAGATCGTGATCGGCATGGCGCACCGCGGGCGTCTCAACGTGCTCTCGAACGTCATGGCCAAGCCGTTCCGCGCCATTTTCAACGAGTTCAAGGGCGGCTCCTGGAAGCCGGACGACGTCGAGGGGTCGGGCGACGTCAAGTATCATCTCGGCGCGTCGTCGGACCGGCAGTTCGACGGCAACAACGTGCATCTGTCGCTCACCGCCAACCCTTCGCATCTCGAGATCGTCGATCCCGTCGTGCTCGGCAAGGTGCGCGCGAAGCAGGATCAGCTCAACTGCGAGCCGAGCGAGCGCACGCCCGTCATGCCGCTCCTGATCCATGGCGACGCGGCGTTCGCCGGGCAGGGCGTGGTCGCGGAATGCTTCGGGCTCTCGGGCCTCAAGGGCCACCGCACGGGCGGCGCGATCCATTTCATCATCAACAACCAGATCGGCTTCACCACCAATCCGCGCCACTCGCGCTCCTCGCCCTACTGCTCGGACGTGGCGCGCGTGATCGAGGCGCCGATCTTCCACGTGAACGGCGACGACCCCGAAGCCGTGGTGCACGTGGCCAAGATCGCGACCGAGTTCCGGCAGAAGTTCCAGAAGCCGGTCGTCATCGACATGTTCTGCTACCGCCGGTTCGGACACAACGAGGCCGACGAGCCGGCCTTCACGCAGCCGATCATGTACGACCGCATCCGCAAGCACCCGACGGTGGTGCAGCTCTATTCGGAGCGCCTCATCGAGGAGGGCGTGGTGACGGCCGAGGGCGTCGAGGCCACCAGGGGCAAGTTCCGCGCGTTCCTCGACGCCGAGCTCGCCGCGGCGGAATCGTTCAAGCCCAACAAGGCGGACTGGCTCGACGGGCGGTGGAGCGGCGTCGGCCTCGCCGACGACGACGAGCGGCGCGGCAACACCGGCGTCCCGCTCGAGACGCTGAGAATGATCGGCAAGAACCTCACGACCATCCCGGCCGATTTCCGCGCGCATAAGACCATCGTCAAGCTGCTCGAACGGCGCCGCGAGATGGTGGCGAAGGGCGAGGGCCTCGATTGGGCGATGGCCGAGCATCTGGCGTTCGGCACGCTGGTCACCGAGGGATTCCCGGTTCGTCTTTCCGGCCAGGACTGCGAGCGCGGGACGTTCTCGCAGCGCCATTCGGTGCTCATCGATCAGGACACCGAGCGGCGCTATACGCCGCTGCGCCACATCGCACCCGGCCAGGCCCGATTCGAGGTCATCAACTCGATGCTGTCGGAGGAGGCGGTGCTCGGCTTCGAGTACGGCTACTCGCTCGCGGAGCCCAACGCGCTCGTCTGCTGGGAGGCTCAGTTCGGCGATTTCGCCAACGGCGCGCAGGTGGTGTTCGACCAGTTCATCTCGTCGGGCGAGCGCAAGTGGCTCAGGATGTCGGGTCTCGTGTGCCTCCTGCCGCACGGCTACGAGGGGCAGGGGCCCGAGCATTCCTCGGCGCGGCTCGAACGCTTCCTGCAGCTCTGTGCGGAGGACAACTGGCAGGTCGCGAACTGCACGACGCCCGCCAATTATTTCCACATCCTCAGACGGCAGCTCCACCGCGCGTTCCGCAAGCCGCTGATCCTGATGACGCCGAAGTCCCTGCTCAGGCACAAGCGGGTCGTCTCGCGGCTCGACGAGATGGGGCCGGGAACGACATTCCATCGCGTGTTGTGGGACGATACCTTCCGCAAGCCGGAAGAGGAGATCAAGCGCGTCGTGCTGTGCTCGGGAAAGGTCTACTACGACCTCGCCGACGCGCGCGACGCGGGAGAGCTCTACGACGTCTACATCCTCCGGCTCGAGCAGCTCTATCCGTTCCCGGCGCGGGCGCTCTTGCACGAGATCGGGCGTTTTCCGAATGCCGACATCGTCTGGTGCCAGGAGGAGCCCAAGAACATGGGTGCCTGGACGTTCATCGAGCCCAACATCAACTGGGTGCTGGATCGGCTCGCGCCGGCCGGCCGGCGGGTGCGCTATGCGGGCCGTTCGGCGTCGGCGTCGACGGCGACGGGGCTGATGAGCAAGCATATTCACGAGCAGAAGACCCTGGTGGCGGACGCCCTCAAGGGCTGAGCCGGTGCGTTCAAGCGAGAAGAGGCCGGGGCTTTATTGGCCCCGCGGCGAGGAAGGCGGGAAGAGATGATTGAGATCCGCGTGCCGACGCTCGGTGAATCGGTGACCGAGGCGACGGTCGGAAAGTGGCTCAAGAAGCCGGGCGATGCGGTCAAGGCCGACGAGGCGCTCGTCGAACTGGAGACGGACAAGGTGACGGTCGAGGTGCCGGCGCCGGCGGCGGGAAAGCTCTCGCAGATCCTCGCCGATGAAGGGG
>ERZ795041.190-NODE-190-length-24482-cov-4.830515_pt1 | contig 24482 bp, 22 predicted proteins | sample MGYA00375125_ERZ795041 | MGnify/ENA primary metagenome ERZ795041 (study PRJEB30170, sample SAMN03074214) | activated sludge metagenome | biome: Common Effluent Treatment Plant; feature: Wastewater; material: Activated sludge; isolation source: activated biomass in...
TTACCGTTTTCATTAATTTTCAGGCGCACACAGGTACTGCCTATAATATGGCCCGCATCCGTAAACATAACCTTTACGCCTTCCATTATTTCAAACCAGTCTTTATAGTCAACTTCAGTTAATAGCGGTAAGGCTTTGTTTACATCTTCAATCGTGTACAAAGGTTTCTCATAAGGAATGTCTTCTTTTGCTCTTCTTTTATTGATAAACTTTGTTTCATTTTCCTGAATTTCGGCTGAATCTTTTAGCAGTATTGTTGTCAATGCCCGAGTAGCGGGGTTGCAATAAATTTTTCCTTTGAAGCCTTCAGCTACGAGCCTGGGTATAAGCCCCGAATGATCGATATGTGCATGGGAGAGCACCATAACATCAATTTCTTGTGGGTTAAAACCAAAACTGCGATTTAGTTCTTCTGTTTCTTTACCCAATCCCTGAAACATACCGCAGTCTAATAATATCTTTTTTCCGTTTTTAATGGTAAGCAGATGTTTGCTTCCTGTAACCGTTCTGGCTGCGCCGTGAAAAGCAATTTTCATAATAAAAATATTTTTGAATCAAATGTGGATGACAATAAACAATTTCAATAAAAGTATTGAATAAACACCAAAGGAATTGATTTTGACCATTAAACAACATCTTATTTAAAAGTTCAAGTTTATAAATAAAAGATGACATTAGTAATTTTTCAGTTCAGAAGACGTAAATAAACAAGTAGCATTCGTATGAATACAATTGAGCATGTAAATACCATAGATTAAAAACCGCGAAATATTGCTCTTGTAAAAGCTTTATACCGATTCTATTTTTGTTCAAGTTGATTGGCAGAAGCCAGCACCCGTTGCATCCAATGTCCTTACACAAACCGTCCTGAACAAGATTTCCAAATCCATGCAAAGACTCTGCTGAACCCTATGTCAATCAACTTTTCATTATAAACATCAATGTAAATTCAGAAAAATAGCTTTGCACTCGCATAATCTAAAAACTCCGTTTTTATTTTTAGGATTTCTTGAATCTTAGGCTTATCCACACCTGTTAATAATTAGTAATATTTACAGAAAACATACGCTTTTACCTTTGGTATTTTTACGCAATATAGAGGGTGAATCTACGAGTATTTTCCCTAGTTTTAGTCTCAAATTTTAGGCATATTTGTATAATTTACAATGCTTTAGGCAAAAAAATGGGTGACTGCTTGAATTTCATTAATTGCATAAAAAAAACATCTTTTTGATATTTATGTGAGAATTATTTTTTAATAAGGCCTTAAAAACGTTACTGTTATGAAAAAAGTTTCAAGAGCTTGGGTTTTAGATCCTATTTACATTGATTTCACTGAAGAATAATCTTCAGAGAAATTCATTTTAATTCTTTAAAAGTTTTTCTATTTTTGGACAAAATCCAAAGCAATAGAAAAACTTTTATATTTTATAGTATCTTTTTCATACTTGCTTTTGCCAGTATGCTATCTTATTTTATTTCTAAATAAGAAGTTTAGTATAATACCTCTATTATTAGGGGTTTACGGAATTTTCTGCTTTCTTTTTCTTTTCTTCTTTGACGCCTTCCCTTTAGATAAAATAAAATACTATCAAACATTTTACACAACTTTCGAGTATTTAATTTTTAGTACGATTCTTTATTTTAATATTAGATCTCAGAAAACCAAAAAAATAATACTTTTCTTCAGCCTCTTGTTTATCGTTTTCCAAGTTATCTATGTTTCATCTTACAAAATATTAAGGTTAGATACTATTCCAATTGGAATTGAAACAATTCTTATTGCCTCATATATTATTTCTTTCTTACTTGAACTACTTAAAGATTCAAGAACACAATTCTCAAAACATTATTGTTTTTGGATAAATATTGGAATTTTGATTTACTTATGTGGCTCTTTCTTTTTTTATATATTAATTGATTCATTAAGCAGAGAAGAAGTTTTGGCCTTTGGCAAAATGACCTACATAGTTGAAATAATTAAAAATTTATTATTTGGGATATCCCTAATTATTTTTTCAAAAGCCGGTTTCAAAAAAGAGGTACAAGAGGAAATAAGACCAGCACCCTATTTAGACATCACCTAAATCTCCGAAACTAACCTTCCTATGTTTTTTTTGCAATCCACCGCACCATCTCCTACAATCGTTCTCATATTGGGTACTTTGTGTATGTTTATTTTGGTGGGTGGTATTATTATTTTTATGTTGCTTCATCAACGCAAAGTAGAAGGGCATAATAAACAAATAGAACAAATGGAAGCCGACCATCAGAAAATACTGCTGAACGCTTCTATTCGGCTTCAAGAGGAAGAAAGACAACGCCTGGCTGCGGATTTGCATGATGATGCCGGCCCACTTTTGGCTACTGCCCGGCTTTACCTCAACGAAAACCTTATTAATCAGGATAAAGCCGCTCTGTTGCAATCCATATTGCAAACCCGGCAGATTATTGACGAAACCATAATGCTCGTTCGCAATATCAGCCATAATCTGATGCCACCCACTTTGAAAAATTTCGGACTGGAATCGGCCGTAACTGACTTGTTCCAGAAAATTTCAGGTTCGGGTGTCGTCAATGCGAGCAGTCGTTTTCATGACTATCAAGAAAGAATGAATGAAGAAAGAGAACTGATCGTTTTCCGAGTAGTACAAGAGCTTATCAATAATATCCTAAAACATAGTAAATCCAGTTTTATACACCTCACCCAAAACCTGCAGGACGAAAAGTTTTTCATAAGAATCCATCACGATGGACGCGGTATTTTGCAAGCCGATTTTGACAGGCTTAATAAATCTTACGACGGGCTGGGTCTCAAAAATATCTCAAGCCGTATGCGCATTATGCAAGGACAAATTAGCTTTGAAAGAGATATTTCACAAACTTACTTCAAAGTAACGCTGGAATTACCCAAAGCAGACCCCAATGCCAAGCTAAAGCTAAGAAGCAATTAAGTTGATTTTATATACACTTCATTCTTTTTAATATAACCGTTCATAGGTTATGGTTTTTTGAGTTAGCTTTGCATTCTATCTAATAACTATGGGAAGTATTCATGTCGCTATTGCCGATGACCACAAAATTTTCCGAAAAGGTGTTATTCTTTAGCTTCGCCCCTTTGCAAATATTAAATTTATTCTTGAAGCAGAAAATGGCGAAGAGTTATTGAATGGAATAGCACAAAACAAACCTGATGTGGTATTAATGGATCTTCGAATGCCCGGCAAAGACGGAATAGAAGCTACAAAAACCATCAGTAAACTTTATCCCGAAATTAAAGTACTCGTTTTGAGCATGTATGAAGATGAAAGATTTGTTTACCACATGATGGAAAATGGAGCCAATGGCTATTTACTAAAAAACTCTGAACCCAATGAAATACGGCGGGCCATTATGGAAGTACATGAAAAAGGATATTACCTGAATAATTTTGTAAACCGTATTTTATTAAAAAAATCACATGCAAGGCAAAAGGTAATGCCATCACTCAACAGTGAAATTACACTTAGCGATAAAGAAAAAGATGTGTTGCGTTTTATCTGTATGGAGTTTACAGCCGCAGAAATTGCAAAAAAAATGGAAATAAGTGCACGAACTGTTGAAGCTATCAAAGACAGGCTAATGGAAAGATTTGGAAGTAAAAACACAGCCGGCCTTGTCTTCTTTGCTGTTAAAAATAATTTGATTGAATAGTTCTCCTGTTATCAAAAAATCATTTCCGGAATATCGCCATCTACAATTAATGTTCCGACTGTTTTTGATCTGATTTCATCAGCACTTACACCTGGGGCCCTTTCAATAAGTTTAAATCCATCTTCGGTTATATCTATTACGGCTAAGTCAGTTACAATTTTTCTGATACATTTTACACCCGTTAGCGGCAAGGTGCATTGGGGCAATAGTTTTGATTCTCCTTTAGGATTCGTATGCATCATAGCCACAATTATGTTTTTGGCTGCCGCCACCAGATCCATTGCGCCACCCATTCCCTTCACCATTTTTCCCGGTATCTTCCAGTTAGCAATATCACCGGCCTCGCTTACTTCCATAGCACCTAATACAGTAAGATCTACTTTGCCGGCTCTTATCATTCCAAAACTCATAGCAGAGTCAAAAAAAACTGAACCCGGAATGGTGGTAACCGTTTGTTTGCCTGCATTTATTAGATCCGGGTCCTCCTCTCCCTCGTATGGAAAAGGCCCCATTCCCAGAAGGCCATTCTCGCTTTGCAATGTCACATTAATTCCATTGGGAATATAGTTGGCCACCAGTGTTGGAATACCTATTCCCAGGTTTACATAGTAACCATCCTGAAGCTCTTTTGCAATGCGTTGTGCAATTTGTTCTTTTGTAAGTGCCATCTCAAAAAATTAATTCTAATAAGTAATTAAATAATAAACGCTAACCTCTTTTCCTTACCGTTCGGTTTTCAATCCTTTTTTCATAACCGGTTCCTTTAAATATACGATGTACATAAATACCCGGCGTATGAATGATATTCGGATCCAATTCTCCGGGTTCTACCAATTCTTCAACCTCGGCAATAGTAATTTTTCCCGCCATTGCCATCATGGGATTAAAATTGCGAGCTGTTTCTTTATAAATAAGATTACCCGCTTTATCTCCTTTCCATGCTTTTACAATAGCAAAATCGGAGTCGAATGCCATTTCTAATAAGTAGTCTCTTCCATTAAAGTTTCTTACTTCTTTTCCTGCCGCAACTTCAGTGCCCACACCCGCCAGTGTAAACACAGCCGGCATTCCATATCCGGCAGCCATACATCTTGTAGCTAATGTGCCCTGCGGAATTAATTCTACATCCAACTCCCCGCTTAATAATTGCCTTTCAAATTCACCATTCTCGCCAACATACGAGGCAATCATTTTCTTCAACTGCCTGTTTTTAAGCATAAGGCCTATTCCAAAATCATCTACTCCTGCGTTGTTGGAAATACATGTAATATTCTTTACATCTTTCTTTACTAAAGCTGCAATACAATTCTCCGGAATTCCGCATAGCCCAAAACCACCCATCATAATAGTTGCACCATCAGCAATGTCTTTTACCGCTTCTTCAGCATTATTAACAACCTTATTCATACTAATATATTTAAATAGTAAAGTTACAAAACAAAACCGGAGCAGTTAATATTTAAGCTTTTGAAGCGCTTTACGTTTGAGTGGTTTTTGAAGTACTGAATCTACTTGAATTGTCGGTTTGATTGGCTTTTCCGCAGTTTGTACTGTATCTGAAACATCAATGGGGCTTACAATTTGTGTAGGTGCAGTTGCAATACTGATGGAGTCCATTACAGTTTTCAATTGTAGCGGATGGGTTTTATAATATGCGAAACTTTTTTGAAATGTTTCTTTTGAAATTTTATGAATAGCAAATACTTCGCTATATGAGGCTATCCGGACTGAGTCTTTGTTCAAAGCAGGGTTTCGGCTGATGACATAATCGTTTACAAAAATATCTGCCTGCATCATATCTCTGAGTAACTCTTTCATTTTCGCAACGGGCAAAATGTCTTTGGGCGTATTATCCTTTTTTTTACAGGCAATAAAAATAGATACCGGTATTAAGAAGATTAGTAATATCCTCATTTCAAAGTTTTGTAAGCAGCAGTATTGGTTACATCCAGTTTTATTAATAGTTCCCTGGCTCTGCTTTTTTGTTCGTCAGTAGCTTTGCTAAAAACCTTTACAAGTTCATTACTTTTCCCCTGAAAAAACACCTGTATTGCCATTGAATTTGGATTTTCGGAGTTTATCGTATTTAAGAAATTTAAACAGTTTAAAATACCCGTTCTTCCGGCATCCTCGTTTTCATAAAATAAATCCATCCCTGTGCGATAATAAGCATACAATACATCATGCATTAAAGCAAAACGATTGCTGTTCAGGTTTTCTGCAAGCCAGTATCTGTTGCGCAAACCATCAAAAGATTTCCAGCCACCGATATCACCATTTTCCGGAGCATTGTTTACAATATTCCATGCTTTTTGAAAATACTGGTCACCACTTCTTAATGCATAAGAATCATAATCAAGCCCCAAAATAATATTTACATAGTATGCAATGACTGCCGTTAGATTAGCTACGAGTGGATCATTTCCTTGAACTCTATTTTCGTTGAATTCTACCGGTTGAAATTCTATGTACTTAAAAGTAACATTATCATCCAGAAAATTTAGAATTGGCGAATCGTATGAAGAATTGAATACAGGTCTGGCTGCTTGTACAGTCAGTTTCCCTTTAAAAACATTTTTTCCAAGATCCTGCTCTATGGTAAGCAAAAAATTACATTGAATTTTTTCATTTGTCTGATAAGTATCGTTTGTCCAACGGCGATTATTTAAGAAATTGGCCAGTGAGCCTTGCAATGTTGTAAAGATTTTTTTATCTACCTGAGTACTTACCTTACTCGTGTTTACTGTAAACCGGGCTTGCAATTCCTGTGACTTTGTAGCCGTGACGCAAAATGTAAAAAAAAATCCTGCTAAAAATATTTTACGCATAATAAAGACGAATTATAGTGTCCACAATGTCTTTTGCAACTTCTTGTTTTGTTTTTGTTTCAAATTCAAACACCTGATCCTTACTGAAGATAGTTACTTTATTGGTATCATGATTAAATCCTGCTCCTTTATCCTGCATAGAATTTAATACAATCAAATCTGCATTCTTCTTAACTAATTTTTCCTTTGCATACTCAGTTTCATTATTTGTCTCAAGCGCAAAGCCTACCAAAATCTGGCCACTCTTTTTCCTTTCACCCATTGCTTTTAATATATCTCTCGTTTTTATGAGATCCAAACTAAGGCCTGCTTCATGCTTCTTAATTTTTTGTGTGGCTTGTTTTACTGGAGTATAGTCGGCAACGGCAGCAGCCATAATTGTCAAATCTGTAATATCAAATCGATTCTCAACAGCTTCATACATTTCTAAGGCTGTAGTGACTTTAATAATACTAATGCTACTATTGTTCACTGTTTCTTTTGTAGGTCCCAATATTAACGTAACTTCTGCTCCTCTATTGCATAATTCATTAGCAATTGCAATTCCCATTTTTCCTGATGAATAGTTCCCGATAAATCTAACCGGATCAATAGGTTCATAAGTTGGTCCGGCAGTTACCAGTACTTTTTTCCCTTGTAACTCATTTGCGACAGAAAAATGCTCTTTTATAAATTCAAGAATTTGTTCCGGCTCAGCCATTCTGCCTTCACCATGCAAGCCACTGGCCAATGCTCCGTTTCCAACAGGAATTATACTATTACCAAATGATTTGAGTCGTTGTAGATTTTCCTTAGTACTTGGATGTTTCCACATATCTTCATCCATAGCCGGGGCTACTGCAACCGGGCATGTAGCAGATAAATAAACAGCCAGTAAAAGATTGTCGCAACTTCCCTGAGCCATTTTAGCAAGCGTATTACAACTTAACGGCGCTATCACAAACAGATCGGCCCAACGTCCCAGCATGACATGGTTACTCCAGCTTTGCTCATCAAACAGATCTGTTAAAACAGGGTTTTTACTGAGTGTAGATAATGTAAGTGGTGTTATAAAATCTTTTGCTGCTGGTGTCATGATTACTTTTACTTCGGCACCTTCCTGAAGCATCAGCCTTAAGAGAAATACAGATTTATAAGCAGCTATGCTGCCAGTTATTCCCAATATTATTTTTTTCCCCTTCAACATTATTTCAAAAATACATATAAAAACAAATGCGGTTAGTATTCACCAACCGCATAAATTTATTGTTTAAATATTCTTAACTAAAGAGGTCATTATCCGCTTTGCGGAAATATACTTTGTCATCCAAAAACTCCTGAGTAGCCAATAATGCCGGATTGGGCATTCTTTCATATGCTCTTGAGATTTCAATTTGCTCTTTATTTTCATGAATTTCTTCCAGGCTATCGGTATGACTGGCAAATTCTTCTAATTTGTTGTGCAATTCTTCCTTTAATGAAACATTTATCTGATTAGCTCTTTTGCCAATGATGGAAATTGATTCATACAGATTCCCCGTCTTGGCTTTAATATCATCCAAATTACGGGTTTCTACATTATTGGTAATGCCTACACTAAGGTGTCGTCTTAATTTGCTCATTGCTTAACTTTTTAATATTGTTAGTTGATAATTTCAGATATTCTTGTGCTTCTCCTTTTAGCTTACTTTCCGGAAACTGATCGGAAAACTCATTACATTCTGTAATGACTTGTTCATATCTTTCTACCTGCTTTTCTTCTATACTAAGGCCGGCATATTTAAAATATGATTTAATAACCATTAGTTTATATTCATCCGCCTTCTGCGATTCAGGGAAGCTATTGAGCAGAGATGTAAAGGCTACGCCAGCAGCTCTAAACTGTCCCATATCATAATACAGTAATGCACTTTTAAAATCCTTTACTTCCAGCTTTGCCCGGCATTCATCAATTATTTTATTTGCATCAGGTATTCTTGAAGAACCCGGATGTGTATTGATAAAAACTTGCATAGTACCAATTGCTTTAATAGTCTGTGTTTGGTCAAGTTCAGGCTTGGGCGATTGTTTATAAAAACTGTAAGCTCTCATGTAATCCATCTCCTCCGACTTTTTGCTTGAGGGAAATGTCTCCATAAAACTCTTAAAAAGATTTTCCGCATTCATATAATCTCCCATATTATAGGCACAGTAAGCGTACTTATAATAAATATCTTCAAAGGCTGCTCTGTCTGTTTTATAATATGGAAATATATCTTCATAAACCTGTTGGGCCTTGATATACTTTTTTGTTACAAAAAACTGTTCAGCCATTCTGCGTTTATATTCATAATCATGGCTTTTAAGTATTCTGGCAAGGCTTTTTTTCCCTGAATTTCGTTGTGTAGCTTTCTTACTGCTGCCACAACCGGCTAATGCTGCAAAAAGTATAAAGATCCAGACTGATTTCATAAAGGAGTGCAAAGTTAACTGATAATAGCAAATTTTAAGTAAAAAATTAGAGCATCCAAAAGCTTTGCGTTAAGGTTATTGTAAAGGATTTCGGAAAAAATATTGCAAAAAAAACCTCCCGGAATCCGGGAGGTTTATATACTAAATTGAGTTTATTAATTTTTCTTCATCAAATTTGGATGAGGAGGGTCAACTCTGCTTGGTCTGTCATCGCCTTCAGCCGCTACTTGAAGGTCAACATTATCGCAGTTTTCGTTATCCTGACCAGAAACGAATACAAAACGATCCTGACTGATACCTTCTTTATCAACCATATAATTGATAACCGCATTTACACGATCCCAGCTTAGTTGTTGTTTTTTCTTATCAGAAGCGCAATAACCAACAACTACTACACGACAACCTGGACTGTTACGCATTTTAGATGCTACAGTTGACAGAGCTGCTTTTGTGTCATCGCTCAGCTTAACAGAACCTGATTTGAAAGATAGAGTAGGCAACTCGCCTAAAGAAGTAGCGCATGAGCTGCCACCTGTACCACAAGGTTTAGTACAAAGGTTGCACTTTTCAGGGTCTGGGCAAGGAACTGGGCAGCTACCTTTACCATCTGCATCAACAGGTTGGCAATAAGTAGGCGTGATAAGCTCTTTATCCTTACAATCAGGTACACCGTCACCATCAGTATCTTTAGTAACGCCATGTGAGTCAACAGGACAGCCTTCGGGAGTTTGTTCCTGGTCAAACTGATCTGTTACACCATCATTATCAGAATCCGGTAATACTGGTTTGGGCAGGCGCATTAAACGAGGATTGCGAATTTCGCTATACGCATAGTCCAAAGGATTCATCCACCAAAGTGGCTCAACTGCTTTTGAACCTAGGTTGATATTCAAACCAACACTCAACATGTTATATGAATCAAAATCACGAGTTAGCACAGCATCACCCCAAGCATGCTCTTGCCAACGCTGACCATCTAATAAGTCATCTTTGATAAATGTCCAACGATCTTCAATAGCCAGATTAATTCTGTTTTTCTTGTCTAATTTAAAGGCGATACCCATACCCACTGTACCAGAAGGTTTGAAAGTATCTCCAAAAAGTTTTGGACGACGATCACCCTGATTTTCTGCGGGGGTCTCAAATGTTTTATCTAAAACATTATTTCTCATGTTCTTAAGAAATGATTTTCTGTTCTTGTAAGCAGATTCATTTATTGAATTAAAATCATATTTAGAAGCACCATCTAAGGCATTCACTTTTGTATCATAAATGCTTGCGCCTATACCTGCAATACCATAAATATTAAAGCCGGTTTTAGACTTATGAAAACGAATGTTATTCAAAGTAACTATACCTTCTAAACTAAGGTCTTGTACATTTGTTTTATAATTATAAAATACATGTTCAAATGGCGTAGAGGTTAATCCGGTTGCTGATGAAACGATGGTTCTTACACCACCTGCTCCTGTTACAGCAAGCGGAGCACTATAGCGTTGAGCAGGATTAGTTATGTTTACACCCCATGCTGGATTTTTAGCATAGTTTTCAGCAGCACGGAAATGATACCCTTTACCTATTCCATAAATGTACTCTAAACGAAGAGAGAATACATATCCGAATGCTTTTCTTATATGAATACCAAAACCAGGAGAAAGAAACTTGGCTGGAATATCGCCGGAAACCTGAAACAGACCTCCTTTAATACCAATTTCCCACTGATTACGTGGTTTTGCTGGAAAATTATAAGTACCCTGCAGAAACTCATTATGTTGTTTCATCCTGCCATCAGGAATTTGAGATGAGTCATAGGTGGTACCTATTTTAACTTGAGAAAACGAACTTATTGCAGTAAAACACGCCACTGCCATAAGTAATAAATACTTTTTGCTTGCCATAACTGTGGATTAAGATTTGAAAAACAATGTCCTAAAATGTCCTAAATAATACGCAAAAATAGAGATTGAGCATTAAAAACCAAATTTTTGTGAAATATATTTCCCCTTTGCCTATTATTTTTCAATGACTTAGTCAATTTAAGTATTCAATGTGCTGCTCATCAATAGATAAATATTTTGCCCGTAAATTGCCGGGCTTAGATGAAACTACCTACTAATTTAATAGAATCTGAACTGCAAATCTTTGAAAAAAGGTTTAAAGAAGCAGTAAAAAGCCAGGCTCCCTTGCTTGATCGCATCATGCGATATATAGTAAAAAGAAAGGGTAAGCAGATTCGCCCCATGTTTGTTTTACTTTCCGCAAAACTTTGTGGTTCTATAAATGACACTTCTTACCGAGCCGCATCAATGGTTGAAATTTTGCATACTGCAACACTGGTACATGATGATGTGGTGGACGACTCAATGGAACGAAGAGGCTTTTTCTCTACTTATGCTTTATGGAAAGCAAAAGCCAATGTGTTGATCGGTGATTATCTGCTCGCAAAAGGGTTGCTATTATCTCTCGAACAAAAAGATTATCAGATACTCCATATCCTATCAGATGCTGTACGTAAATTAAGTGAAGGTGAACTTTTGCAAATGCAAAAAGCGAGAACGCTAAACCTGAAAGAAGAAATTTATTATGAAATCATCAGAAATAAAACAGCCTCTTTACTGGCTTCTGCTTGTGCTGCCGGAGCATGGAGTAGCACAAAAGACGAAATCATTACAGAAAAAATGCGTGTTTTTGGAGAAACGACCGGAATGGCATTTCAAATCAAAGATGATTTATTTGACTATGCAAGTGAGCATATTGGAAAGCCAACCGGTAATGACATCAAAGAGAAAAAACTTACGCTACCCTTAATTTATACATTGAACAATACAGATGCCGCTACTCGAAGAAAAATTATTTACATCGTAAAAAACAATAATAATGATAAGGAAAAAGTAAAATGGGTGATTGACCAAGTAGAACAAGCAGGCGGTATTGCTTATGCAAAAGAAAAAATGAATGCATACAGAGATAAAGCAATTGAATTACTTAATCAATTTCCCGAAAATGAAATACGAAAGGGGCTGGAAGACATGGTACGATTTGTTACCGACCGTAAATATTAATTTTAATACAAAAAAGTTTTCTGAATATTTTTAAATGGAAAAAAGATGGAAAATAATCAATGCCGAAGATGAAAAAGTCAATGCATTACATCAATCACTACAGGTACACCCTTTGCTTTGCAAAATTTTAGTGCAGCGAAATATTGAAACCTATGAGCAAGCTAAAGATTTCTTCAGACCACAATTAACTTCATTACACAGCCCCTGGCTGATGAAGGATATGGATCTAGCCGTAGATAGAATTCAACTTGCCTTACATAAAAAAGAAAAAATTCTGGTTTTTGGCGACTACGATGTAGATGGCACTACTTCAGTTGCCTGTATGTTTCAGTTTCTAAACAAGATCCATACTGAACTTGATTTTTACATTCCACATCGATATAAAGAAGGATACGGCGTAAGTAAAGCAGGTATTGTTTTTGCAAAAGAAAATGGCTTTACCCTCATCATCTCGTTGGACTGTGGTATTAAATCTGTTGAACTTATCAGCTATGCAAAAGATTTAGGAATTGATTTTGTTGTATGCGATCATCATCTGCCCGATGAAAAACTGCCGCCTGCCATAGCAATATTAAATCCCAAACAAAAAGAATGCAACTATCCCTATAAAGAATTGTGTGGTTGTGGCGTAGGATTCAAACTGATATGTGCACTTACTGAACGTTTAAACTTACCAGCCGAAACTCCTTTTGAATATTTAGATTTACTCGCCACCGCTATTGCTGCCGATATAGTGCCCATGACCGGCGAAAACAGAATTCTGGCCTTTCATGGATTGGTGAAGGCCAACAAAAACCCAAATCATGGTATTAAAGCACTAACAAAATTGAGCAGTCTGGCCGGAGAAATTCATATTACAAATCTTGTATTTATGATAGCACCGCGGGTGAATGCTGCAGGCAGAATGGATGATGCCAGAAAAGCCGTGCAAATGTTTATTGCATCTACGGAAGAAGAAGCACTCCACTTTGCCAAAATGCTACATACAGATAACACAGAAAGAAAGGAAGCTGATAAGGCGATTACAGAAGAAGCATTGGCAATGATTGAAGAAAATAAAATCTGGAAAAACAATAAATCAACCGTGGTTTACCAACCTCATTGGCATAAGGGTGTGGTAGGCATTGTGGCTTCCCGGCTCATTGAAACATACTTCAGGCCAACAATAGTTTTAACTAAATCAGGGAACTATGCTGCAGGGAGTGCCAGAAGCGTACCCGGTTTTAATTTGTATGAAGCCATACATAGCTGTCGCGAACATTTATTAGGATATGGTGGACATTTTGCAGCAGCGGGTATGACATTGGAGCTATCGCAAATTGATGCATTTAGAAATAAATTTGAGGAAGTAGTATCGGCAACCATTCTACCGGAGCAATTGATACCGGAGATTGTGATTGATTCCGAAATTCAATTTAGCGACATTAAACAATCTTTATACAATATTCTATGTCAGATGGAGCCTTTTGGCCCCGAAAATTTACGCCCTGTTTTCGTTGCCAGAAATGTAGTTGACACAGGATGGAGCAAAATTGTAAAAGAAGAACATCTGCGAGTTTCATTAAAGCAAAATAATGCTGTACTTACAGGCATCGGATTTTGGATGGCTGACAAATATGAACTTCTGAAACAACAAAAACCCGTTGATGTAGTTTTTAAGATAGAAGAAAATGAATGGAACGATCAAAAATCATTGCAGTTGAAAATTATCGATCTCCGCATCTCTGCCATTTAACTTACAATCAATATTTTTGTCAACTCAACTTTAAAAGGATGAAGAAATTATTATTCGCTACTTTATTATTCCTCTGTATTGGTTATAATGACTTAAAAGCCCAAAGCAGTGTAAATACATTGGATGTTGTAAGTTGGAATGTAGAATTTTTTGGAGCACCTTCTAGTGGCCCCACAGATAAAGACTTGCAGGAAATCAATGTAAAAAAAGTATTGAGGTGGTTGAATGCTGACCTTTATGGCTTGGTTGAAGTTGTAGATACAATGCGCCTCAGACGAGTGGTTGATTCATTTGGAAATACCGAATATGGTTTTTTTGTAGCCCCCTACTGCAGCGGTAATACAACCGGCACCGGTGGCGCATGGACGAGTGGTCAGAAACAAGCATTTATTTATCGTAAATCTATTTTTTCAAATATTAATGTAAGAGGATTAATGCGGAACAGCAGTCCGGCATATACCAATTGGGCAAGTGGCCGCTTTCCTTATATGTTTTCTGCCACGGCTACTATCAATAGTGTAAGTAAAAGTGTAAACTTTATTGTACTGCATGGAAAAGCAGGAAGTACACAAGCTGATTATGACAAAAGATATGCAGCAGCTACAGAATTAAAAGACACTTTGGATGCACAGTTCAGCACCGAAAACGTTTATATCATTGGAGATTTTAATGATGCTTTGAATGCCAGTATTTATACAGGCGCCAATGTTACTTCTTATGATAATATCGTTAAAGACAGTACAGATGCAGACCATTACAAATCTATTACTTTACCATTGGGTGCATCCGGACAAACAACCATGATTAATTTTCCAAATGTTATTGATAATCATATCATCTCAAATGAAGTAGAACCATTTTATGTTCCGGGTTCTGCAAAAATTAAAAACGATGTAACATCCATTATTCCTGATTATGTAACTGCCCATAATACATCAGACCATTACCCGGTTTTTTCTCAATACAATTTATCCGGTTTGGTTACGGGTGTTACAAATGTTTCAGCAAATGAAATGGGTGTTGTAGTTTATCCAAATCCATTTAAAGAAAATATTTACATCAAGGCAACTAAAACGCTTACTAATGTAAATATGCAATTAATAAATTTGCAAGGCCAGGTTATCCATAAAAAAGATTATAACCTGATACCAGCGGGTTCATTTACCAACCTTAATTATCCTGCTTTACAAAGTGGTGTTTATTTTTTACAAATGGAAACAAGACAGTATAAAACGGTAGTAAAACTCGTTGTATTGTAAAATTGAAACCCCTATTTTTGCTCCCCGATTGGGGGTTTAGCTCAGCTGGCTAGAGCGTTTGCATGGCATGCAAAAGGTCACCGGTTCGACTCCGGTAACCTCCACAAAAATTTCGGTTTTTTAAAAAAGTTCCCGCAATGGAACTTTTTTTGTGTTGACTGCCTCAACTTTGCATAACATAAAAAAGCATGGGCATATTAAAACAAATTTCTGAATACCTGTTTCTAAGAAAGAAAGACCCCAACAGACCCAAGAGTAAATGGATTGGTTATATGCATGGCATCAACCGTTTAAGCTTAATTATTTTTATAATTTGCCTGATTATTCTTGCAATAAAACTTTTAAGATAAAGTTGGGTTGGCTGATTTTTGCATTTATTGCTGCTCAAGAAATTTCAAAATGGAACTTGCCGCCCGGGCAGATGCATTACCGTTGCTACTAAGTTTAGCTTTTAAGTTTGCATAATCTGCAAATACCTGACTTCTTTTTTCAGGATGATGTAAAATTAAATCAAGCTCGCTTTTAAGATTTTCAACCGTTAAGTCATTTTGTATCAGTTCTGATACAACTGACTTATCCATTATCAAATTAACCAAAGAAATAAATTTTACTTTGACTAATCGTTTTCCAATTTGATACGAGATAGCTGATCCCTTGTAACAAACTACCTGCGGCACATTTAATAGTGCAGTTTCCAATGTGGCAGTACCCGAAGTAACCAATGCCGCCACTGACTGACCCAATAATTCATAGGTGCGATTGGCTACATAAGAAACATTGGGATAAGGTTTCAGCATTTCATCATAAAAACTTTCATCAACCCCGGGAGCCTTTGCTACTATAAACTGATAATTTAAAAAAGACTGAGATACTTCCAACATGATTGGTAGCTTTTTCAATATTTCCTGTTTACGGCTTCCGGGAAGCAATGCAACAACAGGCATATCAGATAAAGCGATTTTTTCTGCCGATAAGTTTCTTTTTTCCAGTTCTTCAATTAATGGATGGCCTACATATTCTACATCCCAATTCCAATTGTTTTTAAAATATTCTTTTTCAAATGGCAAAATCACCAGCATCTTGTCAATACATTGTTTCATCAACTTCACACGACCCGATTTCCATGCCCATACCTGTGGTGATATATAGTAAACGATCTTAATATTTCGTTTTTTAGCCCATTCAGCTATGCGTAGATTGAAACCGGGGTAATCAATTAAAATCAATACATCGGGTATATGATTCAGAATATCTGCTTTGCAAAAATGGAGATTCCGGAAAATGGTTCTCAGGTTCATCAACACTTCTGCAAAACCCATAAAAGCCAATTCACGATAATGCTTCACCAACTCGCCACCTGCTGCTTGCATGCTATCACCACCCCAGCAACGAAATGAAGCATTTGCATCTAATTTTTTGATAGCCATCATAAGATTGCTTCCATGCAAATCGCCTGAGGCCTCACCTGCTATGATGTAATACTTCATTTATATGAAATAATTTAATGCTTATCTGGCTCGTTGCCCTTTTCCAGCACTATTATATAAAAAATAGTCGACCGAATATTTCCCAGGTCCACACAAGAATATTGTTAAATATGAAATGAGATATAAAAGTGGCATTTCCTTATTCGACAAGGGGTCGCTTCCATGTATTTTAAATACAATAACCAACATGGTAATGATAACCGGAATGGCTGCCAATCGGGTAAAAACACCCATGAATACCATTGCAGCACAAAAAAACTCCGCCAGCATGGCCATGGTCATAGAAACAGTAGGGCTTAAACCAAAAACTGAAGCAAATTGAATTTCATTTCCGGAGATCAGTTTCTGAAATTTTGGAAATCCATGTGTGATTAACAATGCTCCAACAGATAATCGCAATAAGAGCAAAGCAAAATCTCTAACGCTTTCTGAAGAATAGGGATTGAAAAATTTTTTCATATTTATACTTTTTGGTGAACTTAAAAAATGCAATTCAAAAAAGTTTACACGATTTTTAGTACCAAAATACCAATTCCATAAATCAATGTCATAATAAAAATTCCTTTTGCTGTATCATCACGGTGTGTATTTACATATATGGTAAACAGCACTACATTGGCCAACAGGCTTAAAGAACCCACAGAAGTGATCATCTTACTATCATTCATAAAATAGGAAAGAAAATCGCTAAAAGGATAGGAAGGGAATTTAATAAAGTAAACTGCTACCAGGCCTAATAATGGCCCCAGCAATCCTAAAATCAAACCCAATCGCAGGTTATCTTTATTTAAAATCATATTGAGGAGTTAAGGTTTATTTCCAGGTCTTTTCCAGTTTTGATTTCAGTGCGTAATTAGTCAAATCAAATTGCACCGGAACAATACTTACATATTGATGCGCCAATGCCCACACATCAGTGTCTTTGCCTTTATCAAAATTCACAAACTCTCCTGTAAGCCAATAGTAATGGCGGCCGTGCGGGTCTTCTCTGTCAATAAAATCTTCCTCATATTTAGCATAGGCCTGCCGGCAAATTTTCATACCCTTTAATAATGATGCCGGCACTGCAGGCACATTTACATTTAGAACTGTGTGCTTATCAAGTTTGGATTGCAGCATTTTTTCTGTAATGATGCGGGCATATTTTCTGGCACCTTCAAAATCTGCTTCTATACTGAAATCAAGCAAAGAAAAACCAACAGAAGGAATACTTTCTATGGCGGCCTCCATAGCGGCAGACATCGTGCCGGAATAAATAACATTTATACTATGATTGGCTCCATGATTAATGCCGCTAAGACAAATATCAGGTTTGCGATGTAATACTTTATCCACTGCCAGTTTCACACAATCTACAGGCGTACCGGTGCAGCTCCATATTTCTACATTATCATCGGTACTTAAATGATGTAATCGTAGCGGCTGGCCAATTGTAATGGCGTGACCCATACCGGATTGTGGTTTATCCGGCGCTACCACAACTACTTTCCCCAAATCTTTTACTGCTTGCACGAGATTTTTAATACCCGGAGCCGTAACACCGTCATCATTAGTAACGAGAATAACAGGGGGTTCTTTTAAAACTTTGGACTTTGTATTTTTCTTAGTGGTGGTTTTCAATTTTTTTGCCATACGGTACAAAAATCTTTGTTTTTCTCCGGCCTGCCAAACACAGTTATAAAAAAGATTTTGAAAAACCAAAATAATTAGTATTTTGCAGCTAATTAAATTAGTTAATATGTCAGTTGCCAATCAAAACATGAAGTATCTGCGCAAACTTCGCGGATGGACACAGGAAGAATTTGCACAAAAACTGGGAATCAAAAGGTCGCTGCTAGGCGCTTACGAAGAAGAAAGAGCCGATCCCCGTATTGATGTTTTGGAAATCGTATGTAATATGTTCAAACTTACCTTAGACGATGTATTGCGTAAAGATCTTAGCAACAATAAAGGAAATTATTTAGCAAGAAGAAGAGCCATGAAGATGGCTTCTGACAGACCTGAGATTGCATTTGTTCCCTTGAAAGCAGCAGCCGGATATTTAAACGGCTATGGCGACCCGGAATTTATTGATGAATTAAACACATTTACACTTCCCATGCTTACCGGCGGCAATTATCGGGCTTTTGAAATTATTGATTCTATGTTGCCTACACCTAGTGGCTCAGTAATTGTAGGCGAAAAAGTGGATGATTTAGAGTCCTTAAAAAACAATACTGCTTGCATTCTGGTATCCAAAAACGAAGGCATTGTATATAAACGTGTTCAAAAAAATGGCCGTCAAAAAAATAAGCTGACCTTGATAAGTGATAATCCCACCTATCATCCTTACACAGTAAATGCAGAAGAAGTTGTAGAAATGTGGCAGGCACAAATGGTAATATCAAAAGCCAGCCAACAACAGCAATGGGATATGGGAAAATTGGCCAATGTGGTAAGCGACCTGCAAGAACAGGTAATTTCACTAAAAAAGCGCATGAATTAGTTTCATTTTTTCCTTTTTTATCTGCATTAATTGACATTTGTCAAGATGACAAATGAATGGAATTAATATATTTGCGCACCGCAAAAACCTGCAAGTGCATAAAATATTTTTACCTCTTTTCATTTTTATTTTTTATTTTAGTTCGGTAGCTCAAAAAAGAGCGTTCAACGCTATTAAAACAAAGCAAGCGCCAAAAATTGATGGAGAGCTAACAGATGCTGCTTGGAACGAAACTCCCGTATTAAAAGATTTTATTCAAAACTTTCCAACCTTTGGTTTGCCTGTTTCCCAAAAAACTGAAGTAAAAATATTGTATGATAATACTGCCATTTATGTTGGCGCATATTTATATGATGATCCTGCTTTGATACGAAAGCAGATTACTGCCCGAGATGGAGAATCACAAAGTGATGTTGATTATTTTTCCATTTTTTTAGATACTTATAATGATCACCAAAACGGATTTCAGTTTCTGGTTACAACTGCTAATGTGCAAACAGATGCAAGGTTAAGTCCCAATTCAACTTCGGATTTTAATTCTTTTGGAGATAAGACCTGGGATGCGGTATGGGAAAGTAAAGTGAGCATGAAAGCCGATGGCTGGGTAGTTGAAATGCGAATTCCCTACAGTTCTCTTCGCTTTGCAAAAAAAGATGTTCAAAACTGGGGCTTGCAATTATTGCGTTTTTTCAGAAGAAATAATGAAAGCAGTTATTGGAATCCTGTTGACCCCAAAGAAAATGGGTTTGTAAATCAGTTTGGTGAATTCAAGGATTTAAAAAACATAATGCCTCCACTCCGCTTAAGTTTTTCACCATATGTAACTACCGGCATTAGAAGTACTCCGCAATATCCTACCGGATTTAGAAGCGAATGGCTGCGCAATGGCGGTATGGATGTGAAGTGGGGTATCAATGAAAGCTTTACCGTAGATGCAACTTTGATTCCCGATTTTGGTCAAGTAGTTTCCGATAATGTGGTCAATAATCTTACTCCTTACGAAGTTCGCTTTACAGAAAACAGACAATTTTTTACTGAAGGAACTGAAATCTTTAATAAAGCCGGATTGTTTTATTCAAGAAGAGTGGGTGCAACACCTACCAAATATAATTCAGTCAGAAATTTTGTAGCATCACATCCGGATTGGGAGATTATAAAAAATCCATCAATAACTCAATTGATAAATGCCACAAAGTTTTCGGGGCGAACACAAAAGAAACTCGGCATTGGAATTTTTAATGCCCTAGCATCTCCTATGGATGCCAAAATAAGAAATACTTTAACCGGAAAGGATTCTGTTATCAGAACATCTGAGCTTGCCAATTACAACATTGTAGTATTTGATCAGGCACTCAAAGGCAGATCATTTGTAACATTTACAAATACAAATGTAATGCGCAATGCAAATGCAAGAGATGGAAATGTAACAGCATTTGACCTTGCTTTATACGACAATAAAAATATGTATCTGCTGAGAGGAAAGTTGAGATATAGTAAGGTATGGGGAACCGACCCTCACGACGGGTACAATGCCAGCCTGAACTACGGAAAAGTAAGTGGCAACTGGCAGTATAATGTGAGCGGAAATATAGAATCCAAAAGATATGACCCCAATGATTTGGGAATCCTGAATGCGCCTAATGAAGTTACCTATAGTGGAAGTTTTGGATATAGACAGTTTAAGCCTACAAAAAATTTCATTACCTACAATTATAGCATTTCACCCAGGTTGATGTATTTATATAAGCCTTATGCTTATTCCAAATTTGATATAACCGGATCGGCATTTTGGGTATTTAATAATTTTTGGGATATTACTTTGCTTGCCAATATTACACCCGGTGAGGAGCATAACTATTTTGAACTTAGAACGGCAGACCGTTATCTTAGCTATCCATCCAATTTTTATTTCTCTGCGGAAGGAAGTACAGACAGTCGCAAAAAGTTTTTTGTCAACTACTCAGGCAACTATGCAGTAGCTCCCAAAACAGATAATGTATATACTTCCGTTGGCTTAGGAGTAAGATATAGGTTCAATAACAAATTCAGTCTTGATTTACAAACCACTTCCACGTTAGAAAAAAACCAACTGGGCTTTGCATTTATGAGAGAAAGTAATGGCGAACCTATTGTTGCATTTCGTGACAATAAAGATTTTACATCGATACTATCAGGTATTTACAATTTTAATTCCCGGCTGAATTTAACACTTAGAGCAAGGCACTATTGGAATAAAGTAAATTACCTAAGTCTATATAATGTTGATTTAAAAGGCAAATTATTATCTCGTCCATTTATACCAGGGCTTGATGAAAACGTAAACTTTTTTAATGTAGATGGATTTCTTACATGGGATTTCCGATTGGGAAGCCGCCTAATTCTGGGCTATAAAAACTGGTTGGGTGACGAAGAAATGGCGACTATCTCAGGTAAAAATTCTTATTTCAAAAATTTAGGACAGGTATTTAATCTGCGCCATGGCAATGAATTTACTGTTAGGTTTATCTATTTCTTAGATTATAATCAGTTAAGAAAAAAACGCTAAGGCTTCTTGATTATTTCTGTTCCGGTCATTGCATAGACAATATCGCCTTTTTTGGGTACCACTATATAACTGCCGGTAAACTTGCTAAAGGCCGGTAATATGCAATGTTGACCGCTAAAATAAAAGCAAGGTAAGTGTAGCGCTTGTTTGCCCCTTCCACTTATACGTACAGCGGGATGCACATGTCCCGAAAAAACAAAAACATCAGCAGCAATATCTTGCAATGGAACGTCGGCTGCATACTCATGCCTAAAACAGAAATTTTCTATTTTTAATTCCTTATTATGAACCGTAATCTGAGTTTCTCTATACCAAATATCTTTTAATATGTCATGATTGCCTTTAACCAAATCAAATTGAAATAATGGAAAATCGCTTCTCCATTTTCTAAATAAAGAAAGTTCCTTGTTGTAAACACTGTGCGTAAAGTCGCCAACAATGATTACTCTGTTTGCTTTAAAAAGAAATAATTGCGCTATCAACCTTTGTAAATCGGCCACACCTGACCGTTGAGGAACGGCAACTCCTGCATTACGAAAATGACCCGCCTTACCAAGGTGTATATCAGCCAGTATTAATGCATTTTGTTCTTCCCAATAAATGCATCTTTCCGGCGAAATCCAAAAAGTATTCCCGTTAATAATATGTGGTATTGGATTAAACATGCAAGGCAAATATAATGCAGCTAAGCTCCCAGTTCAATTTGCATTTTTCTTACTCTGTCTTCCAGTTTTTCAGATGACAAATCTTCTCGCATACTATCCACTTTTATGGGAAAGCAAAAGGGAGTAAGTTGTTTAGGATGACTAATAATAATTTTTGATTGCTGCACTCTTTCCAACATTTCTCTTAAACGTTGCTCTTCCATTTGCTGCTACTTTACTTCGTTATAAGCCTGATTAAGCAACAAATGACTGGAATCATACTCACTCAACACATTAAAAAGCAGGGAAGCCGAAGCCTGCAAATGTCTGGCTTTCTTTTTTTCGCCGGGCATTCCTTGAAATACCAGACCACCAATAACTGAAATATCCCTGAATTTTCTTCGGGCCATTTCCGAACTGTTGATACTACTTTGAATATCCGATAGTAGATTATGGGTTGAAAATAAGTGGTAAACATTTGTATCATCAACCGGAATTGGTTGGTCGCTTAATAATTCAAAGCCATAATCATTCATTGCAAAAGAAAAAGTGATAGGACAAATACGACTAATGCGATAAGCAAGTATAGCCGCCATAGCCTCATGCACCAGCCGCCCCTCAAATGGATAGACAAAAAGATGAAACCCGTCTTTCGTTTCAATATGCTCTATAAGTAACTCATTTTCCTTTGGAACATGAGATAACTCTTGCTGCATTACAAATAGAGGCTGTAAAATTTTTAATTCATCAATATAGTTAGACTTCGTTTCGGAAACAAAATTCATTTGTTGTCGCAATTTTTTTCCCAGATTTGCACTCAATGGCATTCTGCCTCCATTCCAGCTTGGCACTTTTGCTTTTTTTATTGAACTTTTTCTAACCAATACAGTCATCTCCTTTATCATTACATACTCCAGATGAAAGCCAGCTAACGAAAACACATCGCCCGGCTCCAGACGGGAAATAAAATACTCTTCTATTACACCCACATATCCACCGGTAACAAACTTTACCTTAAGCATGGAATCACTTACAATGGTGCCAATATGTAACCGATGTCTCATTGCGATATTTCTATTGTTGATTTTATAAAGCTCCCCTTCCTTTTCCACTTTTTTAAATTCATCATACTCCCGAAAGGTTTTTCCGCCCTGTGAAATAAAATAAACAACTTCATCAAACTCCTGACGAGTTAATTCGCTAAAGCAGAAAGTAGCTTTCACCTCATTAAAAATTAAATCAGGATGAAACCCATCACCAACAGCCAATGTATTTAGATATTGTATCAATACATCAAAGCACATCAACCGTGGTTCACGGCTTTCCACAACATTCTCAACTACCGCAGCTTTTAAAGCGGCAGCTTCCAACAACTCAAGCGAATGTGTGGGTAGAAAATAAATACGGCTTACCGCATCGGGCTGATGTCCACTACGGCCTGCCCTTTGCAAGAAGCGGGCAACACCTTTTGGAGAACCTACCTGAATTACGGTTTCTACCGGACGAAAATCAACACCCAGATCGAGTGATGCGGTGCAAACAACTACTTTAAGATTGCCGGAACTCAAATTTTCTTCTATCCAATTTCTAAGTTCCCTATCAATAGAGCCATGGTGCAGGGCTATTACGCCTGCCAGATCAGGACAATTGTTCAACAAAGCGTGATACCATACTTCTGCCATTCCCCTTGTGTTAATAAAAATTAAGGTCGTCTTGCTTTTTTGAATAATTGGAATAATTTTTGAAATCAGTTTTAACCCCAAATGACCCGACCAGGGAAGTTTTTCAATTTCATCAGGAAAAACAGAAACAATTTCAGTTTGCTTTTCCATATTGGTTTTTACAATTTTACCAATGAATCCCGTTGGACTGAGCAAAACTGTTTTAGCTTCGTTAAGATTACCAATGGTAGCAGATAATCCCCAAATACAAATATTGCATGTATCATTATCAATTTCCTTTCTGCTTCCAAAAATTCTGGAAATGGCAAGTTCAACCTGAACGCCTCTTTTGCTTCCCAGTAATTCATGCCATTCATCAACAACCAAAACACTTAGCTCAGAAAAAAAATGAGTGTTGCCTTTTTGCGCCAGCAAAAGATGAAGACTCTCCGGGGTGATGATAAGTACTTCCGGCATTTGAAACTTTTGGTTCTTCCTTTCAGCAATGCTGGTATCTCCATTTCTTATTCCAATTTTCCATTGCAAACCCACACCTTCAATAACTGCTTCCATTGCACGGGCAATATCATTTGCCAAAGCTCGAAGTGGGGTGATCCACAAAACCTGAAGGCCAGAATTCTTTGCGCTTTTAA
>ERZ795041.193-NODE-193-length-24294-cov-4.296217_pt1 | contig 24294 bp, 19 predicted proteins | sample MGYA00375125_ERZ795041 | MGnify/ENA primary metagenome ERZ795041 (study PRJEB30170, sample SAMN03074214) | activated sludge metagenome | biome: Common Effluent Treatment Plant; feature: Wastewater; material: Activated sludge; isolation source: activated biomass in...
CAATAAAAATTAATTCTTCAAACCTTTATTTTGCCCTTGTTGGTCTTACGATACCAGTGAACCGCCTTTGTTATTGTGTTCAGACTTGTGCTTTGCAAAAACACCAACAAACTGTAGTCTCAATCCTTATCATGTGTCAGAAGCCCAATTATCAAACCTTGTTTCATTTAACAAAGCTGATGAATATTTTTTCCACCCATCATTTCCTACGCACATCCTTTTTCTGCCCATATCTCCATGCCTGTTTATGTGTGTTGGCATAGCATTCTGCCTTGCATATTAGTTATTTCTCCCAATTTATTTCTTTTACACCTGCAATATCTTTCAACGCATTGGTTATTTCATCTAATCTGGAACTATCCGAATTCTCCAGTTTTACCTGATAGATATGTTCATGCTCATTTTTATCCAGTGTGAATGACTGTATTTTTAATCCGGGTTTCAATATTATTAAATTCATAATTGCGGCCTGATCTGCATTTGAGTTGGTTACAATCTTTAACGACCGGTTATTATATTTTTTTGAAAATAAATGCTCCAATGGCAACAGTGCCCATAAAATAATTAGCGCAATAACTGTTGTAGCACCCGCTGCAAAATACATGCCGCTGCCCGTAGCAAGGCCAATAGCAGCTACTGTCCAAAGGCCGGCAGCAGTTGTAAGTCCGTGCACAGTTCCCTGTTTTGAAAATAAAATAGTTCCTGCACCTATAAAGCCAATACCGCTTACTACCTGTGCTGCAATCCTGGATGGGTCTAGTGTTACATTTGGAGTACCTAATATATCGGCAAAGCCAAATGCAGAAACAATCATGATTAAACAGGCACCCACACACACCATCATGTGTGTACGCAATCCTGCAGTCCAGTTTTTACGTTCTCTTTCAAGACCTATCAAAGCGCCAAATAAAGCCGCAAGTGATAGCCGGATGAGTATTTCTTTCCATTCAATCATGGAGTAAAATTAAAAAAAATCAAAATTGGAGGTTGCTGACTAATTAAAGATACGATAGCGTATTGAATTCTTAGTTTGTTTCTGCTATACTAATATTCAACTGATATTTATTTGTGTCACTTTGTGTTTTTGTGTCTTGGTGGCCATAGATTAATCCACAAATGCAATATATCTTACAAATATATTTTTCTGTTTCAAATCACTCTTGTTTCATGATTTTAATTTCAGCAAAAGAAAAAGGTGCATGTCGCCACGCACCTGATTATAAAAAATATAAAATACTTTATGCTATGGTAACATCCTTATCCAGATACACATCCTGAATGGCGTTTAAAATTCCTACGCCTTCATTCATGGGGCGTTGAAATGCTTTACGTCCGGATATTAATCCCATGCCGCCTGCTCTTTTATTTACTACGGCCGTCATTACGGCTTCAGCCATATCGCTGGCGCCGCTGGAGGCACCACCACTGTTGATAAGGCCTGCTCGTCCCATATAGCAATTAGCTACCTGATAGCGGCAAAGATCTATCGGATGATCGGAGGTTAATTTCTCATAAATGAGTTTATCATTTTTGCCGTAAGGCGATTCTTTGGTGTTTAATGCCAGATATCCACCATTGTTTTCTGGTAGCTTTTGTTTGATGATGTCTGCTTCAATGGTTACACCCAAATGATTTGCCTGTCCCGTAAGATCGGCAGATACATGATAGTCTTTATCTTTTTTAAATGCAGGATTTCTAAGATAGCACCAAAGTATAGTAGCCATACCCAGTTCATGAGCCATTTCAAATGCTTTACTTACTTCCTGTATTTGACGAGTGCTTTCTTCACTTCCAAAATAGATAGTGGCACCCACGGCAGCTGCACCCAGGTTCCAGCTTGCTTTCAGGGAAGCAAACATTACCTGATCAAATTTATTGGGATAAGTCAAAAATTCATTGTGGTTTATCTTTACAATAAATGGGATTTTATGCGCATATTTTCTTGCCATAAAACCCAGCCCGCCAAAAGTGGTTGCTACTGCATTACAGCCGCCTTCAATTGCCAGTTTGATTATATTTTCAGGGTCAAAATAAATTGGATTTTTTGCAAATGAAGCACCGGCGCTATGTTCTATTCCCTGATCTACCGGTAGAATAGATAGATAACCTGTATTGGCTAAGCGGCCATTGTTATACATAGCCTGCAGACTGCGCAATACCTGTGGATTGCGGTCGCTGGATTGAAAAATACGATCCACAAAATCGGGACCGGGCAGATGCAATGATTCTTTTGCAATAGTTTTTGACTGATGATTTAACAGATATTCTGCTTTATCTCCCAGAAGCTCAACAATTTTATTATTTGCCATGCAGTTAATATTTTATTGCCGCAAAGATAGGGAAGGAGCCTTGTAGGTTCAACTGAAAAATCAAGTGATTCAGGTATCAGATATTGCTATTTCCTGCTGTAATTGTTGAAAGTATGCAGGTGCATTTATCAACCTGCTTCCATACCAGCTAAACATTTCTCCATCAACCAGTATAATTTTGGTTTCCGGCAATTCCTTTTTAAAATATTCAAGATGTTTGTGTGCAAAAGGGTAAGGCTCGGATGAAAGCATTAAAATTTCACACTGGGCTTCTTTCATTTGTTCAATAGTAGTTTCAGGATATCGCTTTTCTTTTTTGAAAACATTTTCAAACCCTGCCATTTCCATCATGTCGTTGATGAAAGTATCGCCTCCAATGGTCATCAATGGATTTTGCCAGATAAGATATGCAGCTCTTAGTTTTTGTAACGGAGACTGAAGTTGAGCAAAATTTTCTTGAATCTGTTTTACAATCTCTATTGCTTTTTTTTGTTTGCCGGTGATGATGCCTAGTTGCATAATCATATCGCAGGCCTGTGTCAGATTGTTACAATCGCTTGTCCAAACGGGGAATTGTGTTTCCAGTATTTCAACTTCTTCTTTTACATTTTCTTCTTTGTTGGCAATAATTAAGTCGGGCTGCAATTGTTGAATTTTTTCAATATTTATTTTTTTGGTGCCTCCAATTCTTGTTTTGCTACGAAACCAATCATCGGGGTGAATACAAAATTTGGTGATTCCTACCACTTCATCATGTAGATCAAGATGGGCTAATAGTTCGGTTTGGCTGGGTACCAATGAGATAATCCGGCGTGGAAAATGCCGGAGTTGAATAGTATGTCCGGTCTGGTCAGTAAATGTAAACATGCTTGCAAAGGATTCTTTGCAATGTAAAAACTAATGCTAAATAAGTAAAAAGGATTTGTGTTGAAGATCACCGCGCCTCCTGCAATCCAAAGGATAGCAGGAGGGGTTCCGGACGGTAGTTTTTTTCAATAGATTTTGGACACGGTGATTACCTAAATTTTAGGTTTTCAAGGATCTGTTAGTTTCAATTAAGAAACCTGGATTTTACCCTTTCGGGATTTTTGGTTTTTCAAGGATTGGGTGGTCTTTCGTTAGGATTTGGTTCGTGGTTTTTAAATTGGATAATTGGATATTGTGAATACAAATTTATACTCCAAGACTAAAGTTTGAAAGAGCAAAACAACTCATTTTGGTTACTTTTTTCCCTATGTGTTTTATAGTAAAGTCAACTTGTTTAATTTCGGTTATCTACTAAAAAAGGCTAACGTAATAATACGCAAGCCCTTTATAAGCGTTTCGTTATCAATTATCTTATCTATTTTCCCAAAGACTGAATGACATCATATTTTGTAACAATATGATAACTGCCTGCTTCATCTTTGGCAAGCACAGCTCCATTTTCTTTATTAATAAGGTGACTCAACTTTTCAACCGGCGTATCAAAGGCCACAACCGGAAATGCAGGCTCTGCTACTTCTTGTATTGTTGCATTTTTAATTTCAGGGTTATTAAATATTTTTTGAAAAAGTCCACCTTCGCTTATAGCGCCTGTAGGGCCGCTGCCATTATTCATTATGGGAATTTGCTCTATATCATATTTCTTCATCAATGCTACAGCCTCGGCTACAGATTGTGAGCCGCTTACGGTAATTAATTTTTGATTACCTCTTGCACTTACCACATCACGGAAAGTTTTTACATCCAGGAATCCTCTTTCAATCATCCATTGGTCGTTATAAATTTTTCCAACATAACGACTGCCATGGTCATGAAAAATACAAACGACCAAATCATCCTTTTTCAAGCGATCTTTTAATTGCATCAAACCTTGAATACAACTGCCTGCACTGTAGCCGCAAAAAATGCCTTCTTCTTTTGCCAGCTTTCTGGCCATAACTGCACCATCTTTATCAGTTACCTGTTCAAAATAATCAATCACACTCATATCATAATTTTTGGGCACAAAGTCTTCACCAAATCCTTCGCTGATATAAGGATGCACTTCGTTCATATCAATTTCACCTGTTCTGAAATATTTTGTAAGCAATGAACCATAAACGTCAATTGCCCATATTTGAATGTTTGGATTTTTTTCTTTCAGATATTGTGCCGTTCCTGTTATGGTACCGCCGGTACCTGCCGTGCACACCAAATGTGTGATCTTGCCATCAGTTTGTTTCCAGATTTCAGGACCTGTTGTTTCGTAATGTGCTAAACGATTGGCCAGATTATCATATTGATTCATGTGATAGGAGTTGGGAACTTCCTTTGCCAATCTTGCTGCCACACTGTAATAACTTTTGGGGTCTTCGGGCAATACATTGGTGGGGCAAACAATTACTTCCGCACCCACAGCTTTTAAAATATCTGCTTTTTCTTTGGATTGTTTATCGGTAGTTACAAAAATACATTTGTATCCTTTTACAACAGCTGCAAGCGCCAGCCCCATGCCGGTATTTCCACTGGTGCCTTCTATAATGGTGCCGCCGGGTTTTAATTTTCCTTCTTGCTCGGCTACTTCTACCATCTTCAATGCCATACGGTCTTTTATAGAATTACCGGGATTAAAATAATCAACTTTGGCCAATACCGTACAGGGAACTGATTTTGCGATTTTATTTAACCGGATTAATGGCGTATTGCCAATTGTTTCGAGAATATTGTTTTTTATATCCATAGCAAGCGATGTTAAATGCAAAAGTAAGTTTTTCGTGTGAGGCAATAAAAAACCCTCCTGCGATCAGAAGGGTTTTACCGGACTCAATGATATTTCATCATTAAGACTCTTTTCTAAATTTTCTTTTTTTCGTATTTAAATAGTTATCAAACAGTATTAATCCCAGTAAAATATTTACCATCATCAATGCATTTACCCATGAATTGCTAAAGAAACGGCTGATGTCAAATCCCTTTATTTCTTTTGAAATTCCGGATGGCTGTGCAGTACTGAAGTCCATTTGCGATAATCCAAAAATCAGAAACCCAAGAATCAGTGCAATAAAGAAAAAGCCGATGCCCCAGATAATTTTTTGATTGATATATTTTTTTGCAGCCGGGGCAATATGAAGTTTGCTTATCTCATCCATAACATTTTGCGTAAAGCGCATGGATGGTGCATCCAGTTCCGAAGATTTTAAAAGCGATTGAATTTCCATCAACGTTTTGTATTTCGCTTTCCATTCAGCATCGGTTTTCAATAGTTGCTCAATTACCGATTTTTCATCAGCGGTAGAAATGCCGTCAATGTACTCCCACAAGCGTTGCTCAATATCGGGTGTTGTGTTCATACGATTCAATTTAAGTCTTTTATTTCTTGCGAAAAATGATTTTCCATTTTTGATTTCAATCGGGTTCTTGCCCGGTGTAGCCTCACTTTAGCTGCATTGGTTTCTATTCCCATTGCCTTTGCCATTTCTTCAAGCGATTGTTCCGCTTTATAGAAAAGCGTTATGGCCAAAGCATCTTCGCGGCTTAGCTGGGCTATTGCCTCATTTACCATTGCCTGCTTTGATTTTTGCTCAATAACATTAGCACGAACTCCCGAGTCAATATTATCTGCCCTTTCAAAAACCGCTTCATTATCCAATGAATAAATTTCTAATTTTCTTTTTCTTAAAAATGAAATACCCGTATTATTTACAATGGTATAAAGCCAGGTACTGAATTTAGAATCGCCCCTGAAGCTGTTCAGGTTTTTATATGCTTTTATAAATACATCCTGCGACACCTCTTCTGCATCTTCCCTGTTTTTTACAATTCGCAATACTAATGTAAATACATATTCCTGATAACGATTTACCAATAGGGCATAGGCCTGTTGGTTTCCACCAACCACCTGGTTTATGATTTCTGTATCATTCAGTCCGGTCGACATGCAGTTTAATAAGACTCAGGTAACGCTTATCAGGTTACAATTAATTGTATAAATATTCCTGAGCCTTAAAAATTGTAAATTACAGCAAAAAACTGCACGATAGGCTGTAACCTGATTGATTTTGCTGTTGTCAAAGACTATGAAAACAATATTTTTGAAATGTTTGCCGGGGCTGTAACCTGTTTTTAGTTCAGGTAGTCATATAGCAGTATGCAAAACATTTGATAAACAACTTTTAAAACTTACTATTATGGACGGCGGAGAAATTTTAGTACCTATTACCATGTTTGCAGGAGGATTTGCAATGGTTTTTGGCATTGTATATTTAAAAACAAGGCAAAATCTTGCCATGATTGAAAAAGGGATGAATCCCAAAGAATTTTCAAACCGACCGGCGCCTTATAAAAACCTGAAATGGGCATTGCTGCTTTTGGGAGCCGGCATTGGTTTATTTTTTGCTTATATTCTGGATCATTATGTATTTCCGCAACCACTCAATCAGTTTGGCAACCATGGCGATCAAAATGTACCTATTTATTTTGCATTGATTGCCATTGGCGGAGGCTTGGGTTTGTTTGGCTCTTATAAAATAGAGAAACAATGGTGGGAAAAAAATCCACCACAATAAGTATAAAACCACTCACTTTAAAAGGCAGCTCAATAAGGGCTGCCTTATTTGTTCATCATTGCAAGCGATTCATTTACTTCCTTATCGTTTATTATAAGTGCTTCGGTGTAGCCTGCATTGCCCCATTTGTATCTTGCCAGTAATGCAAATATTTGTTGTATAATCCTGTTCTTAATATTTTCTGTTACCGGCTTAGTGGGTTTTATAAGTGCATTGAATTGCTGAAATAAGGAACCGGCATCTGTCTTTGATAATAGTTCCTTTACAGTAGAATATTTCATTATTTCCTGCTGATGTTTCAGATAATATTGAAAAGCAAACTGACTCAGGCTGCTGCCATAAAGCAATTTATTTATTTCTTCGTTATTGAGATTTGTATCCACCGGCACAAAAACATTGGGCACTATTCCTTCACTTTCATAAACTGTGTCTTTACATACCGTAAGGAATGGTTTGCCATGTGCCATTAAATGATTGCCTGTAAAAGACATTTCTCCACTAGCATAACGTTGCCATTTATCATCCATATACACTTTTTTTCCGTTTTCGAAGGAGCGTTGAATACAACGGCCAATGGGTGTATAATATCGGGCAGTAGTAAGCCTGATGGCCGAACCATCGCTGAGTGGAAACTGCTCCATCACCAAGCCTTTGCCAAAACTGCGCTGCCCGATAATAGTAGCACGGCACCAGTCTTGCAAAGCTCCACATAGTACTTCGCTGGCACTGGCGGTTAATTCATCTACCAATACCGTTAATTTACCTTTTTCAAGTATGCCGGGTCTTTTACACTTGTATTCTTTTTTCTTGCTATTGACGCCCTGTGTATAGACAATCAATTTTTCTCCATCCAAAAATTCATCTGCAATATCAACTGCTTCATCCATCAGCCCGCCGCCATTATGCCTTAGGTCTAAAACTAACTGCTGCATCCCTTTCTTTTTTAAAGCTTCCATGGCATACATAAACTCTTCATAACTGGTTTCGGTGAACTTGCTTAACTTAAGATAAGCAGCTGAACTATCCAGCATAAAATAAGCATCAACCGAAGGAATGGCAATAGCGCCTCTTGTAATTGAAAGTGTAATGGGTTTGCCGGCTCGCAACAATTGTAATTGAACAACAGATCCCGATTTACCTCTTATGGCTTCCTTTATGCCGGTTGCATCCAGCTTTTTTCCTGATATTATTGAATCATTTGCTTTCAAAACGATATCACCGGCCATCATACCGGCTTTTTCGCCCGGGCCGCCGGGTATTACATACACTACCTGTACCGTATCGTTGTACAAATTAAATTCAACGCCAATGCCTTCAAATTTCCCTTCCAGATCATCATTGGCAATTTTCAACTCCACTGGTGGCAGGTAAACAGAATGTGGATCCAACTCATCCATAATCGCTTCAATGGATTTGCCTTTTAGGCTATCAATATTTACCGAATCCACATATTTCATTTTGATTATTTGTAAGGCTTCCTCATAGGGAGTGGGTTTTTCTACACTAAAAAATCCTTTCGCATTGCCCCCCTTTAAAATGTAACCGAGGAACATACCGATAATCAAGACAATGGAAAAAATCAACGGAAGCCAGATCTTCAACTTTTTATTTACCATCTTGTTTTTATTACTTATTTTGTTCTTAAGATTGTCTTTTGAAACTGCAAATTAAACGAAAACTAAACGGGATACAGATAAAACATGGCATCAATAAAACTTATAGCCGATAGTGGTGCTACCAAAGCCGAATGGTGTTTACTTCACAATGGCAAAAAGAAAACAATTTTCACGCAGGGAATCAGTCCTTATTTTCTGAATACAGAACAAATTATTGATTTACTCCGGCAGGAGTTGTTGCCTAAGCTGAAAAAAATTGAAATCGAGGAAATTTATTATTACGGAACCGGTTGCGCCAATATTCAAAATTCTAAATCAGTAAAAAAGGCATTACTCACCGTTTTTAAAGGAGCCCGTGCAGAAGTTACACATGATTTAATGGCGGCTGCCCGTTCATTGTGCGGACACAAAAAGGGAATGGCCTGTATTTTGGGCACCGGTTCCAATACCTGTTATTATGATGGCAAGAAAATTGTAAAAAACAGTCCGGGTATAGGCTATGCACTGGGCGATGAAGGTAGTGGTGCCTACCTGGGCAAAAAAGTAATTCAATATTATCTCTATAACACATTTGACGATGAATTGAGAGGCCGGTTCGACCTTACTTACATGACTAATGCTTCAGAGATATTGGAAAATGTATATAAAAAACCAATGCCCAACCGTTATCTGGCAAGCTTCGCAAAATTTCTTGCAGAAAACCGCGGTCATTACATGATAGAAAATATTATTGAAGATGGATTAAATGATTTCTTTTTTCAACAATAGTGCAAGTTCAGGGAAACCTGGGTGATGCCGGTTAATTTTGTTGGCAGTGTTGCATTTGGTTTTAAAGATGTGTTGCAGCACCTTTGCAACTGTTACGAGTTTGAACTGGGCAAAGTGATAAAGGCACCAATGGAAGGATTAATTGATTACCACAGATAAAGATTTTACATGGCTTTTGAGAAAATAACAGAACAGAGCAGTCGTTACCGCCACCTTGAAAAAATGAGTATTGGCGAATTACTTCAGTCAATAAATAATGAAGACAATACAGTGCCTGCAGCTGTAGCACTTGCTATACCGCAAATCGAAAAACTGGTAGATGCCGCAGCCGATAAAATGCTGATGGGTGGCCGTATGTTTTATATTGGTGCAGGCACCAGCGGCAGGCTGGGCATTGTGGATGCCAGTGAATGTCCGCCAACTTATGGTGTCCCTCCGGGTTTGGTTATAGGTATTATTGCAGGTGGTGAAAAAGCAATTACAACTCCGGTTGAATATGCCGAAGATGACAGGGATCAGGGCTGGAAAGATTTAGAAGCATATCAGGTTTCCAATAAAGATGTAGTAATAGGAATAGCTGCCAGTGGAACCACTCCATACGTAATTGGTGCTTTGGAAGAAAGCCGCAAAAGAGGGATTGTTACCGGAAGCATTTCCTGCAATCCTGATTCACCGGTAAGTAAAGCCGCAGAGTTTCCCATAGAAGTAGTAGTAGGCCCCGAATTTGTAACCGGGAGCACCCGAATGAAAAGCGGCACAGCTCAAAAACTGGTATTGAATATGATTTCTACCAGCATTATGATTCAACTGGGCAGGGTAGAAGATAATAAAATGGTGAATATGCAATTGACCAACGAAAAATTAGTTGACAGAGGTGCTAAAATGCTAATGGAAAGGATAAACATTTCAGATTATGAGCAGGCCAAAGTATTATTGATGAAATACGGTAGCGTAAAAAAAGCTGCTGATTCTTTTGTGAAATAGTTTTTGATATTACAAATTGAAATGTATATTGCACATCAGTACAAAAAAAATTGAAGACTTACACTACATACAATTTTTCTTACGCTGTTAAAACCACAAATACAACAGCTACAACTCCGCAATAGCGGAGTATATTACCATATTACAATAGGGCGATTGCTGTAAAATGAAATTTATTCATTTTGCAGTTTACATTTATTTCTTTTAAAAGTAATTTATATGCAGGTTTTAAAATTTGGAGGAAGTTCGGTTGCACATGCTGAAAATATTAATAAAGTAATTGACATAGTACAAAAAGCCACCATCAATGGGCGAACAGTTGTAGTGGTATCGGCACTTAGCGGCGTTACCGATTTATTGTTGCAGGCCGCATCGCTAGCCGTCAACGGGTCGGAAGAATACAAAGAGAGACTAAAGCTCATTGAACAAAAACATTTGGATGCAGTAAAGCAATTGATACCGGTGACTAATCAAAGTCATTTATTGAGCATGGTAAAAAAAGTCTGCAATGAAATGGAAGACATTTGCAATGGCATTTTGCTGCTTCAGGAACTTACTGCACGCACCAATGACCGTATGGCCAGTTATGGAGAATGGCTTTCATCACAAATCATAGCGGCGGCATTTCAGGCAAAAGGGTTTCAAGCTTTCTGGGTAGATACAAGAGAATTGATTATTACAGACTCAAATTATACAACTGCCGGTGTTGACTTTAGTGTTACTAACCAAAAGATCACCGAATATTTTCATGCACGCAAAGACAATCTTTTTATACTCCCCGGCTTTATTGCCAAAGATAGTAGTGGTATTACTACCACCTTGGGCAGAGGTGGATCTGATTATACGGCAGCTATTCTTGCGGCCGCTTTAGATGCTTCGGTTTTACAAATATGGACCGACGTAAGCGGTATGATGACTGCCGACCCACGATTGACTACGCATGCGAAGATAATTCCACAAATTTCTTATCAGGAAGCTATGGAGTTGTCGCATTTTGGAGCCAAAGTAATTTATCCGCCTACACTTCAACCCGTAATGGTGAAAAATATTCCTGTTTACATTAAGAATACTTTTTCGCAGGATGATGCAGGTACAAGAATACATAATGGTGAAGTGAAAGCTACAACGGACAAAGATAACAGCTTAGTGAGTGGCATATCAAGTATTAGCAATATTACACTTATTAGCCTGGAAGGAAGCGGCATGATTGGCATTCCGGGGTTTTCAAAAAGATTGTTTGAAGCATTGAGCAATGAAAAGATTAATGTCATTCTCATTACACAAAGTTCTTCCGAACATTCTATTTGCGTAGCAGTGGATTCAAACGCAGCACATCGTGCAAAGCGGGCAGTGGATGCTATGTTTGCCAATGAAATTGCATTGCAAAAAGTAGCGCCTTTAATTATCGAAACCAATCTGTCTATAGTGGCCTTGGTAGGCGAACAAATGAAAAATCATACCGGCATCAGTGGCCGTATGTTTCATGCGCTGGGCAAAAACGGGGTGAACATCCGTGCCATTGCACAAGGCTCATCCGAAAAAAATATTTCGGCTGTAATCGCTGCTGCTGATGTAAAAAAGGCAATCAACGTTTTGCATGAAGAATTTTTTGAAACAGGATACAAGCAGGTAAACCTGTTTATTGCAGGCACCGGAAATGTAGGAACCAAATTAATTGAGCAATTGTTGCAACAATCTTCTTATTTGCAAAATCAAATGCATTTACAAATAAGAGTTGCCGGGGTGAGTAATAGCCGTAAAATGCTAATGAATGAGGATGGGATAGATTTGAGTAACTGGAAGACACTGTTGGATAATGGAGAGAATGCCGATGTAAACCTTTTTGCAAGTGAAATCATCAAGAGAAACCTGCGCAACTCAATACTGGTGGATATTACAGCCAATGATGCAGTAGCAGAAATTTATGAATCGTTGCTTCGCAAAAGCATCTCCGTTGTAGCCTGCAATAAAGTAGCGGCCTCTTCATCCTTTCAAAAATATACTACACTAAAAGAAGTAGCAAGGGAATTTAATAGTCAGTTTTTATTTGAAACCAATGTAGGGGCGGGTCTTCCGGTTATTGCCACTTTGAATGATTTAGTTCGCAGCGGCGACCGGGTGCACCGAATTCAGGCCGTTCTAAGCGGCACACTCAATTTTGTTTTTAATAATTATGACGGTACTAAAAAATTTGCCGACATTGTAAAGCAGGCACAGGATGAAGGCTATACCGAGCCGGATCCTCGTTTGGATTTGGGTGGAACTGATGTGATGAGAAAGATTTTAATTTTGGCCCGTGAAGCAGGACAACGCATTGAAATGAATGAAGTCGTTAATCATTCCTTTATGCCCGAAAAATGTATGCAAGGAACGGTTGCAGATTTTTACAAGGAGATGGGAAAAGCGGAAGCGCATTTTAAACAATTGCTGATTGAAGCAAATCAAAAGCAATGCAAATTAAAGTTTGTAGCCAGTTATCACAATGGCAAAGCATCCGTCGGTTTGCAACATATAGAAGCAAAACATGACCTTTATCATTTATATGGAAAAGATAATGTGGTGCTTTTTTATACCGACAGATATAAAGAACAACCATTGGTTGTAAAAGGTGCAGGAGCAGGTGCTGAAGTTACTGCTGCGGGCGTTTTTGCCGATATTATCAGAGCCAGTAAATCATAAGTAATGAATAAAGTGATTGTACATAGTCCAGGTACCGTTGCCAATTTAGTTTGTGGATTCGATATTCTGGGTTTGGCACTGAACGAACCTTTTGATATCATGGAGGTTACACTTATTGATGAACCGAAAGTGACAATTCAAAACCTTGATACGTTCAACTTACCGGTCGAACCGGAAAAAAATGTGGCCGGTGTGGTTTTGCTTTCGGTAATGGAGAAATTGAACAATCAATTTGGTTTTGATGTAAGAATTGAAAAGCATATTAAACCGGGGAGTGGCATTGGTTCCAGTGCTGCCAGTGCAGCAGGTGCAGCAGTTGCCGCCAATCAGTTGCTTGGCAATATTTTCTCAAAAGCAGAAATGGTACAGTTTGCCATGAATGGAGAAAAACTGGCATCCGGTGTTAAACACGCAGATAATATTGCGCCTTGTATTTATGGAGGTATCAGCCTCATTCGTTCCATTCATCCATTAGATATTATATCGATTCCGGCACCTGAATTATTTGTAACGGTGGTACATCCGCAAATTGAAGTGCGTACATCCGATGCCAGGCAGATTTTGAAACAGCAGGTGCCATTGAAAGATGCCATCAGGCAATGGGGAAATATTGCCGGGTTAGTAACCGGTTTTTTAAAAAATGATTTTGATTTGATAGGCCGTTCATTAGAAGATGTAATTATTGAGCCGGTGCGAAGTATATTAATTCCCGGATTTGATGAATTGAAATCATCTTGTAAAGAAGCAGGCGCCCTGGGTGGAGGAATTTCGGGCTCGGGGCCTTCGGTTTTTATGTTGAGTAAGACTTATGAAACTGCCTTAGCTGTAGCAGCAGTAATGAACAACATTTATTACAGATTGGGAATTGACAATAATACTTATGTAACAAACATCAACCCTTCGGGTGTATCCATACAATCAAAATAATTATTTAGAACTTTTTATCAATGAAATATTTTAGTACAAATAAGCAATCTCCTGTTGTTGATTTTAAAGAAGCAACCATACTGGGTCAGGCACCGGATAAGGGTTTATATTTTCCTGAAACAATTCCAATGGTTGACAAAAATCTAATAGTTGATATTGAGAACATTTCAAATGAAGACATTGGTTTCAGAGTTCTAAAACCTTATGTAGGCAATACGATTCCTGATGAAAATCTTTTTCAAATCGTAAGCGAATCTATCAGCTTTCCGATTCCGCTGGTTAAGATTTCAGATGATATTTATTCGCTTGAACTATTTCATGGGCCTACGATGGCCTTCAAGGATGTAGGTGCCAGATTTATGAGCCGTTGCCTTGGCTTTTTTCTTAAAGATGAAAAAAAGAATGTAACCATATTGGTAGCTACTTCGGGCGACACTGGTGGGGCAGTGGCCAATGGATTTTATAATGTGGATGGGGTGGAAGTAGTAATTCTTTATCCATCAGGTAAAGTAAGTGCGGTACAGGAGCAGCAGCTTACCAGTCTGGGCAAAAATATTCATGCCTTAGAAGTGCAAGGGAACTTTGACGACTGTCAACAAATGGTAAAGCAAGCATTTGCTGATAAAGACATTAATCAGCATTTATTCTTATCATCTGCCAATTCTATCAATATAGCCCGATGGTTGCCCCAGCAGATGTATTATTTTTTTGCTTACAAGCAGTGGCAGGATAAATCAGCACCACCGGTGATCAGTGTTCCCAGCGGCAATTTCGGTAACATTTGTGCGGGAATATTAGCAATGAAATCGGGTCTGCCTGTCCAACATTTTATAGCAGCCTGTAATAAAAATGATGTAGTTTCAATTTTTCTGGAAACACAGAATTTTATTCCTAAAAAAGCAGAGGCCACCATCAGCAATGCAATGGATGTAGGACATCCAAGCAATTTTACCCGCATATTAGAAATTTTTAAACAACAGTTTCAGGAGTTGAAATCAAATTTATCTGCATTATCAGTTTCTGATGAAGCAACGGTTGAAACAATTAATTCAGTTTATTCGCTACATCAATATTTATTAGATCCTCATGGCGCTGTGGGTTATTTTGCATTGCAACATTATCTTACACAACATGAAAGTCAAAAAGGAATATTTCTGGAAACGGCTCATCCTGTAAAATTTCCTATTGCAGTTGCTCAAGCTACAGGCAAAACAATTGAAATGCCCGACAATTTAAAACAATTGATGCAAGCAGAAAAGCAGTCTATCTTGATAAAGCCGGAATATGCTATACTAAAAGATTACCTGTTGAAAGGATAATATATTTGCAAAGAAAAGTAATGCAGCAAATAGAACCATACTATAACTGGCGGCATATATATGTGAGCGAAGAAGATGAACGGTCGCCTTTTTATGGCCGCATCTATTCCGAGTTTGAATTTTCACAAACCGTCTATAATTATTATATCCATCCGCAGTGGGATGAGTTTGGTAGCCGCACACTCTATCTGAAAGTGCTGTTGGCCGATTATGAAGAGCAGTATGCCATAATAGAACTGATAGGAGAGTGGAACGACGCTATTGAAAATGACATTATGAGTTTGAAAAGGGAAGTGCTGGAAAAGTTTATGGAACAAAAGATTTATAAATTTATTCTCATTGGAGAAAACGTGTTGAATTTTCACAGTGATACAAGAGATTATTATGAAGAACTGCACGAAGAGTTGATAGATGAAAACGGATGGATTGTGTGTTTAAATATGCCTGAACAAACGCAATATGATTTTCGTCAGGCAAAACTGAACAGATATTTGGAATTAATGGAATTGGAAAACTGGAGAACCTATAAGCCTTTTCATTTATTCAAAAAAATTAATAACGAACTGAGTGCCCGCCTTACAGAATAATTTTTATACATACAATGATTAAAGTTTTATTATAACTTTGGCCATAGTGCAGTAAATTTGCAACAATACTGATTCTTACAAACACGCTTATGAAATGGTCTGAAATCTTCACGTCCTCTGTTGGCAAAAAATGGATCATGGCGCTGACAGGTTTATTCTTAATTACATTTTTGATTGTACATGCCGGACTCAATGCCTGCATTTGGGCCAATGATGGTGGTACTATGTTTAATGCCGGTGCTCACTTCATGGGCTCTACCGTAGTAATACGCATTGTAGAAGTGGGATTGATGCTGGGATTTGTTTTACATATTGTACAAGGCATCATGCTGGAAATACAAAACAGAAAAACTCGTAAGATTGGATATGCCGTAGCTATGGGCAACAAAGGAAGTAAATGGTATAGCCGCAGCATGGGTTTGCTGGGCACCTTAATACTTATTTTTTTAGTGATTCACTTATCGCATTTTTGGATCCCCAACAGAAGTAATCAAGGTTGGTTACTGGGCAAAGAAATTAATTTGTACGAAAGAATGAAAATCACTTTTCAGGAGTTGTGGGTGGTGATTGTGTATGTTGTAGGTTGCATTTCCCTGGCCTGGCATTTATTGCACGGTTTTCAAAGTGCCTTCCGCACCATTGGAGTTACCAATAAAAAGTATTTGAAAATGTTGAATGCATTGGGAACTGGATTTTCCATTATTGTACCATTCGTTTTTGTTTTGATGCCAATTAGTTTTTACTTGGGCTGGATAAAATAAAAATTCTTATTTCACTATAATCAAAGGTGATTATGCTTGATTCAAAAATTCCATCGGGGCCTTTAGAAAGCAAATGGACTTATTACAAAGGCCATTGTAAACTGGTTAACCCTGCCAATAAAAGAAAACTAGAAGTTATAGTTGTTGGAACCGGTTTGGCAGGTGCATCTGCTGCTGCATCCTTGGGCGAGTTAGGTTATAAAGTAAAAGCATTTTGCTTTCAGGATTCGCCACGTAGAGCACACAGTATAGCCGCACAAGGGGGTATCAATGCTGCAAAAAATTATCAGAACGACGGTGATTCCACTTTCCGTTTGTTTTACGATACCATCAAAGGCGGCGATTATCGTGCCCGAGAAGCCAATGTGCACCGCCTGGCAGAAGTAAGTGCCAACATCATTGACCAATGCGTTGCACAAGGCGTTCCTTTTGCAAGGGAGTATGGCGGTATGTTGAACAATCGATCTTTTGGTGGTGTACAGGTGAAAAGAACTTTTTATGCAGCCGGGCAAACCGGTCAGCAATTATTGATTGGTGCTTACCAAGCTCAGGAAAGGCAAGTAGCGTTGGGCAATGTAAAGCAATATTCACGTCATGAAATGTTGGATGTAGTTATCATTGACGGTAAGGCCAGAGGCATTATTGCCCGCAATCTGGTAACAGGTGAACTGGAAAGACATTTTGGTCATGCTGTCTTACTTTGTACGGGTGGGTATGGAAATGTTTTTTACCTTTCTACCAATGCTATGGGCAGCAATGTTACGGCTGCATGGAAAGCACATGTAAAGGGTGCATTTTTTGGAAATCCTTGTTATACACAAATACATCCTACTTGTATTCCCGTAAGTGGTGATCTTCAAAGTAAGCTGACATTGATGTCTGAGTCATTGCGATACGATGGCCGCATCTGGGTGCCAAAGAAAAAGGATGAGACCCGTAAAGCAGTAGATATTCCGGAAGAAGATAGAGATTATTATCTGGAACGCCGTTATCCTGCATTTGGAAATCTGGTACCGCGAGATGTGGCTTCCAGAGCAGCCAAAGAAAGATGCGATGCCGGATTTGGTGTAGGAACCACTAAACAAGCTGTATATCTTGATTTCAGATACAATCTTATCAATAAATACGGAAGAACAGAAGCTAGTAAACATGGAATTGAAAATCCGGATGAAGCCACACTGGAAAGATTGGGCAAAGAAGTTGTAAAAGAAGAATATGGTAACCTGTTTGATATGTATGAAAAAATAACAGGTGAAAATCCTTATGAAGTGCCTATGCGTATTTACCCTGCGGTACATTATACAATGGGAGGGTTGTGGGTCGATTATGAATTGATGACGAATGTAAAAGGCTTGTACGCATTGGGTGAAGCAAACTTCAGCGATCATGGAGCCAACCGGTTGGGTGCTTCTGCACTCATGCAGGGCTTAGCCGATGGATACTTTGTGATTCCCTATACAATCGGAAATTATCTGGCAGATGAAATCGCAACGAAGCCTATTCCAACCACACATGAAGCATTTGAAACTGCTGAAAAAGTGGTTAGCGATAGAATTACACGTTTGATGAATATCAAAGGAAGTAAATCGGTAGAAAGTTTTCATAAGCGATTGGGCAAAATTATGTGGGAGAAATGTGGTATGGCTCGCAATGAAAAAGGATTGACCGAAGCTATTTCTGAAATTCAGGCATTACGAAAAGAATTCTGGAACGATGTGAGAATACCTGGCATCATTAATGAAATGAATCCGGAGCTGGATAAAGCAGGTCGGGTGGCTGATTTTATGGAACTGGGCGAACTGATGTGTAGAGATGCATTGAATAGAAAAGAAAGTTGCGGCGGACATTTTCGTGAAGAAAGCCAGACCGAAGAAGGTGAGGCAAAAAGAGATGATGCCAATTTTACTTTTGTGTCGGCTTGGGAGTATAAATCGGAAAGCAATTGGGAAATGCATAAGGAAGAACTGGTTTTTGAAGTAGCTAAACCAACACAACGTAGCTATAAGTAAGTAAAAGGAAAAATCATTTACAATTAATAACTGAGTACAAATAGCATATATGGAGAACTATAATATGAACCTCACATTAAAAGTGTGGAGGCAGAAAAATTCGGCAGAGAAAGGCGGATTTCAAACATATCAGGTAAAAAATGTTTCATCAGAAATGTCTTTTCTTGAAATGATAGATGTGTTGAATGAAGACTTGATTAATGAAGGAAAAGATCCCATTGCATTTGACCACGATTGTCGTGAAGGTATTTGTGGTATGTGCTCTATGTATATAAATGGAAGGCCACATGGCCCCTGGCAAAATAATACCGTATGTCAGTTACACATGCGAGCCTATAAAGATGGTGATACAATAGTGGTAGAACCCTGGAGGGCCAATGCTTTTCCGGTAATTAAAGATTTAATGGTAGATCGTTCAGCATTTGATCGTATCATACAGGCCGGTGGTTATATTTCTGTAAATACAGGAAGCCCGGTTGATGCTAATGCCATTCCAATTGAAAAGGATAAAGCCGATGCAGCCTTTGCTGCAGCAGCTTGTATAGGTTGCGGTGCCTGTGTGGCAGCATGTAAAAACTCCTCTGCTATGCTATTCCTTTCGGCAAAAGCATCACATCTTGCTTTACTGCCACAAGGTGCACCCGAAAGAAAATCAAGAGCACTGGCAATGGTAGCGCAAATGGATAAGGAAGGATTTGGTTCTTGTACTAATACCGGCGCATGTGAAGCGGTATGTCCCAAAGGCATTTCTATTGAAAATATCGCCAGACTGAATAGAGAATATATGTGTGCTGCAGCTGTATCAGATAAGGGGTAGGAGCTTAGATTTGTATTTCAGCACAAGTTTTCTTTGAGCTATTTCAACCACGATTCCAGACTTTGTTTGCCTTCATATTCTAAGGGATAATTCATAAATAAAAATCCTTTTCCAACTCTGGCTGTTCCGTTTATTTTTAGCATGACCTGTTTGCCCAAAAAGGCCGCTGCCATATTTTCAACAAAATGGCTCATATCTAATTTCAATTTTACGGGAATCCAAAAATCAGATTTGGGGGCAATTTTTATCAGTGAGTCCATTGTAAATTGACCTAAAGCCTTACCATCTATCCAGGCATTGCCTTCGGCCTTTTTTAGCTTTACTCCGAAATTATTAGGATTAAAATAATGCACTTTTAAGTTGACAACAGATTCCTTCAGCCCCATTTTATGAATGGATAGATTTTCAATTTCTTTTAGCTCAGGTGATTTAATATTTCTACAGCTAATTATTGAAATAGTCAGAAAAGCTGTAAGCAAAAAGGGTAGGTGGGGCACAGGTTTCATATCAGGTTTGTGGAGGGAAATTAGTGGAATTGTAGTTATCCAAATCTTAAATTTCAAAGAAACGAAATAACGCTTATTACATATAAAGAAAAGGAGTATTTATTCTAAGATTCCATATATATTATAATTAGGAAATTAATAAATTGAGCAATTAAAAATAACCTAAATAATTAAGTGAATATATATTTATTTATAATATTAATATTCAATAAGTTGAAGTATTTTATTAAATATAAATATGCATAATATTTTATGATTTATGAATAAAATTTGCGCCAAAGCAAAAAAAATATTTTAAGAATATAAAATTATGTATATTATTGAAATTTAATTAATAATAGATTATAATTGATTTAAATAATTAATAAATCTATTATATTAATAAAATTTTTAAAATATAAATCAAATCAGCAATTATTATTTCATTTCTGAGTGAGTTTAAACCAGCATTTTACGGAACTATTTTTTCTATTTACGCAGAAATAAGTTTGAGCACTTTTGATACTTCGTTTTCATGTCCAAAAAATGGTAGCCAAAAACTTCTCAATCCAATATTTTAAGCGGTGATTTAGGTTGATAAAGAATTCCTGTTTTGTCCTATCTATTACCTAAATTCGTTGCCTCATTTAACCAAGATTTCATTTCTTGTATGAAAAGAAGTTACTGCTTTCTTAGTGCCCTATTGTTTTCAATTTTTATTTGTAAGTTTTCTATTGCTCAGGATTTTTCAAATAAAGGCAAGGAGTTTTGGTTTTGCTTTCCAAATCATATTCCTTCAGGGTCAAATGGTAGTATGAGTATCTGGATTACTTCTGACCAAGCCAGCTCGGGTACCATTACTATGACAAATGGCGCATTTTCGGCTAACTGGAGCGTTGCGGCAAATGGGATCACTTCGGTTAATATTCCGCATAATCTTGCTCATATAAGCAATGCCGAATCGGGAATGATTATTCAGAAATCTTTAAAATTAAGTGTCAATACCGGGCAGCCCCCGGTTGTGGCTTATGCTCAACAATATGGTAATGCAAGAAGTGCAGCAACCTTACTTTTACCCACAAATGTATTAGGGAAAAAATACAGAGCAGCGAGTTTTACATATTCAAACACTTCATCCGGAGGTCAAAATTCCAGATCTCAATTTCAAATTATCGCCACCAGGCCATTGACACAGGTAAAAGTAACTCCTTTTTCCAACGGAGTAGCAGGTACACCATTCAACATCAATTTTACCAATACCGGCGACATGTATCAATATCAGGCTACTACCGATGTTACCGGCACTTTAATAGAATCTGTTGCCGGATCCGGCGGTACCTGTTTGCCAATAGCTGTTTTTTCTGGTAGCTCGGCCGCTACAATTTTTACAAAAACCTGTACGCCAGGCAACACATCTTATGACCCATTATTTCAACAGATGTATCCAGTATCTACCTGGGGCAAAAATTTTGGTTTTATTCCTTTTGGCGATTACACCAATGGGAATCCTTATAGAGTAATGGCATCTGAAGATAATACTCAGGTCTTTATGAATGGCACTTTGGTAGCAACATTAAATGCAGGCCAAATTTACTCTGGTAGTTTAACGCCATTTGATCTTACACCAGTTACCCTTACTACGCCTACAAGTATAACTGCCGATAAACCTATTTCTGTAATTGAATATGCTCAATGTCGTGATTGTTCGGGCACCAGCAACGGTGATCCTGATATGGTTGTGCTGAATCCCATTGAACAAAACATAAAAGACATCACCATTTTTACATCTACTCAACAAAACATAAACCGGCAATGGATTAATGTATTAATTCCTACTGTATCAGCAGGAAGTTTTAGAATAGATGGAGCCATTCCTTCCACTCCATTTCAACCCGCCTTCAATATTCCTGGTTATTCTTATTTGCAGCATCAGTTTACACCGGCATTATCAGGCTCACACCGTATTTCGGCTGATACGGGCTTTAATGCCATTTGTTATGGATTTCAACAAGGACAGTATGAATCTTATGCCTATTCCGCCGGTACTAATGTAAAAGACTTAAATAGTGCGCTGGAAATAAATAATGAATTTGGAATAGAAAATTATCCAAATGCCTGTACGGGTTCACCATTTAAGTTTAAAATTTATTTGCCCGATGAAACGAATGGAACACCACCTACTACTATCCGTTACGACTCAATTCGCTGGGACTGTAGCAATGTAAGTGCAATGATTCCGGCCAGTTTCCCTTATATACAATATGGCACCCCGTTAGTAATGCCAGATTCTGTCAATATCAGAAATGGAAAAAATGTGGCCTGGTATTCAGTACCCGGAAGTTTTTCATTTATAACGCCTGGTGTTTATACAATTACGATTACTGCATATCGTACTTCAAATGAAGGATGTGGCAATGCACAAACCTATGAATTTCCATTAACGGTAACGGCCCCTCCGGTAGCTGATTTTAATTTTGCAACAGCACTATGTACCAATTCTCCAATACAATTTACTGACGTTACGCCTCCTTCCGGTAGTGTTCCATACAGATGGTGGTGGGAATTTGGTGATCCTCCAAGTGGTGCCAATAATAATTCTAACCTGCAAAATCCAACACATACTTTTTCTAATCCGGGCACCTATTCTGTCAGGTTTTCAAATATTACCAGAGCAGGTTGTTTAAGCGATACAGCAACAAAACTTGTAGATATTACAAACCAACCGACAGCTAATTTTACAGTTCCTGCAATCAATTGTGTAAATACAAGTATTCCATTTACGGATGTCTCTACCTTAGTTGGCCCGGGCAGTATCAATCAATGGGATTGGAATTTTGGTGATCCGGCGAGCGGGATTAATAATACATCTACACTTCAAAATCCCACACATATTTTCGCAACACCGGGAAATTATACGGTTACCTTAAATGTAAAAACAAATACAAACTGTGCAAGTGCTCCTTATACATTTTCGGTAGAAATAAAACCTGATGCCACCATTACATTAAGTTCCGGTGCAGGCACCGATAATCAAACCATTTGTATCAATTCTCCCATTGCAAATATCACTTATGCAGTAGGCGGAAGTGGAACAGGAGGAACTGTTACAGGATTACCTGCCGGCCTTACAGGTACTTATGCTGCCGGAGTCATTACGATTAGCGGCACACCAACAGTAAGTGGTACATTTAACTATACTGTTTCTACACTTGGTCCTTGTCTTAATGTAAATGCAAATGGAACGATTAATGTAACAGCTGATGGAACAATTAATCTTAGCTCTCCCGCTGGTAGCGACAACCAGACTATTTGTATCAATACGCCTTTATCACTTATATCTTATGCAGTAGGTGGTAGTGGTACCGGCGGCACCGTAACCGGATTGCCAGCCGGTATTACCGGAAATTTTGCAGGTGGTGTTATTTCCATTACAGGTACACCAACGGTTAGTGGCGTTTTCAATTATACGGTAAACACTACCGGACCCTGTGTTACACCCACAGCCACCGGAACTATAACCATTACACCTGATGCTACCATTAACCTTACTTCAGCACCGGGTACTGACAATCAAACTAAATGTATAAACACACCCATTACAAATATTACTTATGCAATAGGTGGTAGTGGCACCGGCGGATCTGTTACTGGATTACCTGCAGGTGTTACAGGTACTTATGCCGGGGGTATCATTACCATAAGTGGTACACCCACAGTAAGCGGTACATTTAATTATACGGTAAACACAACCGGTCCTTGCGTTAAACCAAGCGCAACGGGAACCATTACCATTACACCGGATGCAACTTTAACTTTAACTTCCGGAGTTCCGTCTGCAAATCAGTAATTGTGCTTAAATTCAACCATTACAAATATTACTTATGCAGTAGGTGGCACCGGAAATGGAGGAACCGAAACAGGCCTGCCAACAGGTGTTACGGGTTCTTACGCCGGTGGTATAATAACCATAAGTGGTACACCCACAGTAAGCGGTACATTTAATTATATAGTTACAGCCAACGGGCCTTGCCTTGCTGCTACGGCAAACGGAACAATTATCGTAAACGCATTGCCCAATAGTAATTTTAATTTTACCAGCCCAACCTGTGATACCAGAACGATTAATTTTACGGATATTTCTGTTCCAAATTCCGGAACAGTCAATAACTGGCAATGGAATTTTGGAGATCCGGCCAGTGGCGCAAATAATACTTCCGTTTTACAAAATCCTTCTCATTTATTTACGGCTACCGGAACCTATAATGTAGGACTTGTAGTAACCACCGATAAAGGATGCGTAAGCATTGAGCCTACAAAACCTGTTGTGGTAAACCATAAACCTAAAACAGGATTTATGGTTCCGGAAGTATGTATCAATGACGTAGCCACCGTGTTCACAGATACCAGTACAATTGCAGTAGGAGGTTTAGATCCTACAGGATATTATTGGGATTTTGGCGATCCGGCAAGCGGTGTAGCCAACTTCTCAACAGTCAAAAATGGG
>ERZ795041.194-NODE-194-length-24258-cov-7.789489_pt1 | contig 24258 bp, 15 predicted proteins | sample MGYA00375125_ERZ795041 | MGnify/ENA primary metagenome ERZ795041 (study PRJEB30170, sample SAMN03074214) | activated sludge metagenome | biome: Common Effluent Treatment Plant; feature: Wastewater; material: Activated sludge; isolation source: activated biomass in...
TGTCGCCGCTGTTGTGGTCGCCGCTGATCGAAGCCCCGCTGCAGTTGTCGCTGACAGTGGGAGCGGTCCAGGTGGCCACGGCATCACACCCCGCACCGGCGCTGAGGCTGATGTTGCTGGGGCACCCGCTGATCACGGGGGTGAGGTCGTCAAGCACGGTGACCGTAGCTGTACAATCGTCGGTCAATCCGCCGTTGTCGGTCACCGTGAGTGTTACGGTCACGGTACCGATGTCGCTGCAATCCACGGAACTGGGCGAAACCGATGAGGTAATGGTGCCATCGGGGTCAAAGCTGCCGTTGTCCACCAGGGCCGTGGTGATCGTGGCGTTGCCTAACGCATCCAGATACACGGTTGCAGGCTGGCAAACGGCCACAGGCGGTTGGTTCTTGGCCAGGGCTGCCGAGAATTCGGACGTATTGTTCGTGGCTAGGTTCGTGGCGGTGGCGGTCACAACGTGCCCATCGGTCAGGCTCACTCCTGTGAGCACCGCCGTGAAGCTCGCGTCGCCCGCTGCATCGGTGTTCGTGCCGAAAGATCCGAGATAGTTCGCACCCTCTCCGTATCCGCTGGGATCGGCCGCGGGGGAGGAAAAGAATTCAATGCGGAAATCGCCTGAGGCGGTACTGTTCAAGGTGCCGACAATGGTGGTGTTGCCGCCCACCGTGGTAGCCGTGGCCAGCACGGGGAAGTTCTGCAGGGCGTTGGGTCCGCTGTCAATGTCACCAAGGTCATTTACCGTAACACCGTCATCTCCGAGGTCAATGCCCAACCCGGAGTTGTCATGGATTGTATTGCCAAGTAAGGTCACCTGCTCGACGGATTGGATCGTAATACCGGTGCCGATATTGGAAGCGATGGAATTCCCTTCCATTGATCCGCCACCGATCATGATCGGGGATAGCGTACCAGCTGCCACATGGATTCCTCCGCTCTCAGTACCGCCTCCATTGCCAAGTGGGTCGCCACTGGCGTCCAGGCCGATCACATTGCGTTGGATAGTGGTTTGCCCAACATCCGACAAATAGATGCCTCCACGGCTGGTACCTGCTCCGCCACCGGGACTGCCTGCCAGGGTATTTCCGGAGATCAGATTGTCTAGGATCTGCGTGTTGTCGGCCCCATTCAGTACAACCACCCCGAACCCTCCATTGGAGAGGGCTGCGGTACCGCTTGCATTCGTGCCGATGTAATTATTCCTGACGGTGTTTCCAGATGTTGAAATATGGCGGATATTGATACCGTAATCACTGTTGCCGGAGATGACGTTTCGTGCCGCCACGGTGGCGCCACCGATCATGTTGCCCCAGGTTTCCTCGTCCAACCGGACTCCGTTCTTGCTATTGCCTAAAGCAGCCGTTCCGCTTGCATTGAGGCCGATGAGGTTGCCTGCCACAACGTTGTTGGAACTGCCGGTATCAGTGATATGTATCCCGAACCCGTCATTGCCGGAAAGCAGGTTGGCTGCACTGCCGCTAGTTCCTCCAACTGTATTGTTTGCCGAAGAGCCACTCAGCCGGATCCCTGCATCGGCGTTCGGTATGGCTCCCGCCCCATTTGCATTGGTACCGATGTAATTCCCCGCAATGGTACTGTTGCTTACATCAACGAAAAGGATTCCTTGCCTCCCATTGCCGGAAATAACATTCCGGGCGGCTGGGGCGGTGCCTCCGATCAGATTGCCGTTGCTGTTTTCGACCCTGATGCCGTTTCCGCCGTTGGCTGATGCTGCTGTTCCAGCGCTGTTCAGCCCGATCCAGTTGCCCTGGACAATATGGTCATCTGAGTCATCGATCTTGATGCCGGCGTATGTGAATTGATTGATCACCATCCCGAGAATGGTACAATTGTTCGCAGCGATCGTGAGCCCGTTCACGGTGGAGTTGTTCCCATTAAGCTCCAAGTGCAGAACAGCGTTGTTTCCCACAAGCAAACTGTTCGCAGATGATCCCGGCTGCGTGTAGCCATCAATCCGCACCTGTTCCGTAATGGTGGGCAGAGTGCTCGCCAGAGTAATGGTCTTCACCCCTGCACCGGGAATGTTGAACTGGATGGTGTCCGCGCCCGGCGTCGCATTGGCATCCGTAATGGCTTGACGCAACGATCCGGGACCGTTGTTTCCTTGGCTCGTTACGGTGAAGATTGCCGCCTCGGCCTCCGGGGCGAAGGCTCCGGACAGCAGGAGAACGACTGCTCCGAACGCAAGCAGCTTGTTTCTTGTTGCACCAAAGTTGCTCACGGGGCTTGAGGTCATCTCGGTCGGCATACACCTGAAGCGCTATGCCAATCGCGGAGCTTTCGACTGGCTATTTGCCATAGGTGGAGCTTTATACTGGTTTCGTCGATATAAGTTGCGGTTGCGTCGATGCCGCGCCTTGGGGCCATGCCACATGGGTGCTTCATTCGCCATGGGGGCGTTCTTTCCAAGGCAGGTTCAGCACACTAACGCAGTCAGCGGCAACACCCCAAGGGTGCGCCACTGCACAAGGATCGCTGAAAAAGGACGCTTCGGATGTACCCGGTTCAGACCACCGGAACCCCGGTCCTCACATGGATCGGCATGCCGGTCAGCTCGATGAACGTCTCGGCCGCTTCCTCCATGAATTCATCATCTGCTTCGGTGTACCAGGCCACGTGGAATTGCTTTCCGGCATCCTCCCCGCGCTTGATCTCCATCAACAGCAAGTAAATGGCCTTCAGGGAGCTTGAGTTGAAATAGGGCAGGTTGAACTCGAACGTGCACAGCTGGGGAAGCGCATCGAGGTTACGGTCCAGCCACTCCATGATGGGCTTGAAAAAGTTGTTGGCATTTTCCGGTATGGAACTGCCGGTTACCAAGAACCGCGATTGTTCCGGTGAGAAGGAAACCGCTGGTGTATTGGCTGTGGCCGGGATGTTCAGTGCTTCCATGGCTTAGGCTTTTTGCCGGGTCAACGGCGCTGATACTTCCGAGCGGCACAGGTAGGTCCCATTGGTTTCCGGTTCTGCGTAGGCCCGGATGCTGTTGCCCACCTTTCGGGCGATTTGCAGCATGCCAAGCCCGGCACCGCCCTTTTCACCGTAACCCTCCTCGGTCAGTTGCTTTCTGAAGGCGTCGGTGATCTCCTCGGGGCTCATGCGGGCAATTTCACCCACGGACTTGAGCAGGCGCTCGGCATCGGTACCAATGGCGCGGTTCGTTACCCGCACCACCAATTCGCCGCCGGCAATGTGCCACGCAAAGTCCACGTCGCTGCCCACGTTGTAGCGCTGTGCATTGTCCAGCAATTCCAAGGCCACGCCAACGAGTTTCTTGAGGTCGTTGCGCGGACCCAGGTTGCACAGGGCAATGCACTGCAGCAGGGTGATCAGCTGGATACGGACCTCGCTGCTCAGCTGGCCCTGGTAGTCCAAGAGGCTTTTGTCCATGGTTGGGGGGAGTGTTTGTAAGGTGATTATGCTGCGTAGCGCATGCCGATCAGGAGCACGTCGTCCGTCTGCGGCCGGCCGCTCCTCCATTCATCAAATTCGCGTTCCGCTTGGGCCTTTACGTTGGAAAGTCCTTGGGAGGAGGTTCGCTCGATCAGTTCGGTGAGCCGCTTCATGGAAAACTTCTTTCGCCCATCCGGCCCGCCGAATTGGTGGATGATCCCGTCGCTGAACAGAAAGAACGAGTCGCCCGCCAGCAGCTCGATCCGGTGTTCCGTATAGCCCTCCGTGCGTTCGAACCGGTCATCGCCCAAGGGCATCACGTCACCCTTGAAACGTTCCACCTTGCCATTGCGCAGCAGCAGCAGCGGCAGCTGGGCACCGGCATAACAGAGGTGGCCGCTTGCCCGATCGATCATGCACAAACCGATGTCGAACCCGTCGTTCACTAAAGCCTCCTCTCCCCGTGCACGCATGGTTCTGCCCACATGCCCGTGCAGCAGGTTGAGCAGTTCGGCGCTGCCTGCGTCAGGGTACTCCGCGAGCAGGTCGTTCAAGCCGTAGTAGGCAATGAAGGTCATCATGGCCGCAGGCACCCCATGCCCGGTACAGTCGATGGCAGCGATCACCAACCGGTTGCCGACGCGCCTCACGAACGGCAGGTCTCCGCTCACGTTTTGAAGAGGCCGGTACATGAAGAAGCTGTCCGGAACCAGCTCCCGCAGGGCATGTTCGCCCGGAATGATGGTGGATTGAATGGTGCGCGCGTACTCCAAGCTGCTTTCAATGTCCTTGTTGCGTGCGTCAAGCTCCGTGTTGATCGCCGTGATCTTCTCGTTCTGCATGCTGACCAGCCTCTTTTTCCGCCGGGCCACCAGCCAAGCCCAGTACATCCATCCGGCAAAGCCGAAGCCGGCCACCGCCACGGCAATGATCATGTTGCGCATGGCCTCTTGCCTGGCCTGCTTGGCCTTGATGGCTTGGCTTTCCATTTCCGTGGCCTTGTTCTGCTGCTCCAGCAGTTCCAGGCTGCGTTGCTGGTCGCGCTGCTCCGCCTTCATGCGGGAAAGGTTCAGCGTCTGCATCATGCGGCTGTTGTCCAGGTCCTTGATCTTGCGCTCCTGCCGCTCGCGTTCCAGGGAGGCTTGCACGAGCAGCAGCTCCCGCTTGGTGCGTTCACTTACCATGGCCGCTTCGCGGGTGGCAGCTTCCTGAAGCTGTTTTTCGTAGATCAGCAAAGACATCTGCTTTTCCCGGTTCTCCGCGTCCAGCGCGAGTTGTTTCAGGCGGGTCTCCTTGCGTTGTGTACGGTCGAGCAGGTCGGTTTGTTCCCGCTCGATGCGTTGCAGACGCAGCAGCTGGCTGTCGTGCTCGGCACGCTCTTGGTTCTGTTTCCGTGCCATGCGTTCCTCAATTTCCCCGGCACGGCGCTCATATTGCCGCGATTCCTGATCCAGGTGCATGCGTTCAAACACCGCCGCCAGTATGCCGCACGCCTCCGCCTGGTCTTTGTCGCTGTGCTGTTCCTCGGCATTGGCCAGGGCCTCAAAGGCCGCGGCCTGGGCTTTGGCCAGGTCGTTGAAGCTGAAGTTCACCGCCGCTTCGGTGAGCAGCACGCGCGGCAGCATGGCGGGCAACTGTGCCTTGGCCACTTGGCGCTTGGCGTCCGCCAGGGTGAGGAATGCCGCATCGCGGTGCCCGGCGGCTGCCATGGCATGCACCACGTTGACCGTCATGTTCAATCGCACTTCGGGCAGGTCTTCCACCAGGATCAAGCCTTGGTTGTATGCTTCAATGGATTTTTCGCGTTCCCCCAGCCGGTTGTACAGTTCGGCTTTGTTGTTTGCGCAGACGGCCGCGTCCTGGGCGCGATCTTCGGCAATGGCCATGCGCATCAGGCGCTCCTCGGTGTCCAGCGCCTCCGCATTCCGGCCAAGTGCTGCTTGTGCGGAGGCCAAGTGCGCCAGCAGGCTGTATTGCAGGTCCTTGTCGTCCTGGGCGGCTTTGCCGGCAAGTGTGCGCTGGCAATAGTCTTCAATGTCCTTCGGGGCCAAGATGCCGGCGTTGGCGGCAAGTTCCACCAGCAGCATGCTGGACGGGGCGACCTGGTCCGCAGCGGTGCTCGTGCGGGCTTCCTGGAGGTGTTCCAAGGCTTTTTGCGGATGGCCGGCCGCGACGTACAAGCTGGCCAAGTAGAGCAGGGCATTGGTCCGCAGGCTGCTGTGTACGGTGCCGCTCACCAAGGTGGCCCGCACTGCGGCGCCAATGGCATTCTCCATGTCGCCTTTGGCCTTTTGGGCACGGGCAAGCTCCAGCAGGCCGCGGGTCTGGTCAAGGTCCTGGCCGTTCTTTTCGGCTTCGGCACTACCGAGCGTAGCGTATTCCACCGCATTGCGCAGATGGCCTGCCAACCGTTCCTTGGTGGACAGGTCAATGAGCTTGGCTGCGCGTTCCTTGCCCGCGGCGGGCACTGCTACGGAGGAAATCAGTGGTTGTTCCTGCGCATGGCACGGGGCCATGACGAACAACATGGCGGAGAGGATGAAACCGGCGGTCTTTATCCCCTTCATCGCACGAAGTTGTAGGAGATGCCTAATTGCCATTGCCTGCCGTTGAGCTGCAGCGGGAATTGGCCCAAGTTTTCAGGGCTCACGATCTGTTGGGTGGTATCCAGGATGTTGCTGCAGGCCATGTCAATGGACAAGCGCCGCTCCTTGTCCGGGTGAATGCCGATCCCTGCAAAAAGCAGCGCCTCGTCGGTCGTGGTTTCCCGGGCCGGCTCGCCTTCGCCCGTGTAGCGCAGGAATTGGATGCCGCCCTGCCAGTTGCCCCTGCAGCGCAGCGTAAGCCAAGAGGCGGCTTCATAGCCGATGGCACCGATCAACCGTACCGCGGGAAGCCCCAGAAGACTGGTGGCATCGCCGGGTGCATCCGTGGCCGAACCGGTGACGCCGACCATCCTTCGCACCAACCCTGCTGCTGCCAGCAGGCTTACCCGCTTGGTTTCTATTTGCAGGCGGGCGTCGATGCCTTCTGTCCCGATCGGTGAACCGTTCCGGTACACCATCCGTCCGGTGCTGTCGATCGCTGCAATGATCGGATCCGTGATCGTGGTCTGGTAGATGTTTCCCGTGATGCGCACCGCTTTGCCGATGCGAAGGCCCAGTTCGCCCTCCAAACTGCTGAGCTGCGCACCCAGCAGGCTGCCGGGCACTGAAGCATGGTCCAAGTTGAAGAGGGACGGGATCCGGTACGACTGGCTCCAGCCGATTTTTCCGTGGAACCTTCCCACTACGCTGGTAAAGGCAAACCGCGGAGCTCCGAAAGTGCCAGCCAAGGAATGCTGCTCTTGCCGGTAGCCGGCCAGGAACACGCCTACCTTGCTGCGCCAGCTGGCTTCCGCCAGCCACGCCATGGAATGAAAGGGGATGGCGTTGCTGCCATCGAAATGCCGGGCCAGGGTATCATGCCGCTGCTCAAAAGCGCTGGCTTGCAAGTAGCCGTCCACGCCCGCGCGCAGGGCCAGGCCTTCAACCGGCTTGTAGATGAAGATCGCCTCGGCGGAAGTGGAGGTGCTTGAGGTGTTGGCGGAAAGAAGCGCTGCCGAAGCCGTGTTGATGTAGTTCCAGGGAGCCTGTTCCGAATGGCCGGCCCGCCAGTACAGCTCCAAACGTTTGACCAGGGCAGCCCGCTGCTCCAGGCCGAACACCATGTTGCGCTGAAGAACGGCATGGTCTCCCGTGCCGGGATGGAACCGCTCTTCCATGTATGCGGCGCTGGCCTTCAGGCTCTTCCAGCGGTATGCAAGTTGGAAGCCGTTGGAGGCGAAGCCGGTGCTGTCGGCCGCGTTCATACGGGTGCGGTCGGGAAGCAGATAGTTTGCGTTGCTGCGGGTGCCGGTGCTCCGGCTGATCAGGAAGCTGAGGTCCTGCTGGCCGCTGCGCCGATGCGCACAGCTGGCAGTTGTGGTGGAATACGCGTGCTGCCCGTTGGCGAAACCGGTCTGCACGTCGACCGCGCTGCCCGTGCCGTGCTCGGCAGTGCGGGTCACGATGTTCACCACGCCCAGCGCCGCCATGCCGCCGTGCATCACAAAGGATGGCCCGGCCAGAATCTCAATGCGTTCCACGTTGGCCAGGGGAACCCGGCTGTCCAACGCGAACGACCCGTTATCGGCTTCATTCAGCACTTTTCCGTCCAGCATGAACAGGCATTGGCCTTCCATGGCCCAGTTGCCGTGGATGCCCGCACCAATGGATGCATCGCGGCCCAAGGCCGTGGACATTCCCGGGACCAGCATCAGCGCTTCCTGCAGGTTGCGCACGCCGTACGCTTTTAGTTGCCGGGATGTGATCACCTGTACTTGGGCCGGGGCCTCCCGTTCATCGCGGGCCTCCATGTCCGCCAGCCGTGTGGTTGCGTAGTACGTTCGGGCATCGCTGGAAGTGCCCAGCAACGAACGTGGGTCCGCTTCCAACAGGCGTTGCTCTTCCGGGCTGGGCGTGAACTGCCCTTGTGCCGCAACGTGGAATGACCACGAAAGCGCACTGAACAGCGCCAGCCATTTGAATGCGGCGGGATGAATGATCGAAGGAGAACCCTTCATGCTGGCCCATTAATCGGATTTTTACCCGCTTTGGTTACGCATTGGTCGTTCAAATTGAACTGTTCATGGGGCAATTCCACAAGATTGCCCAGGAACTGCTCCGATCATGTGCCTCATCACTTGAACACCCGGAGCATGCCCATTTCGAGACCCTGCTTCGGCTCTGCCCAATTGGTTGCAGGTACCGGATGTGCCGAAGGGCACAGGGCCATCGGGCCTGGAGTCCGCAACTGGCGGCTTAAATTGAAGTTTCGACGGATTGTTAGTTGAAAGTTGTTAGTTGTCAGGACCGATCCAACGCGTTTTCAAGGTACTCCGCAGTTCAGCGGGGGCAACCCTAATACCTGGATTATGCAGCAGGGTTCGTTGCGAGGGTCGAAATCACAAGGACAGCGCGGGTTTCACCGAGAAGGAATAGCACAAGCTATTGTGCCGAGGGGAAAACCGGCGAAGCGTACGCTGCCGCAGTGATTTCGGGCCGTAGTAGAAATCCTGCTGCATATTCCGGGTAATATGTGGGCGTAGGTTCAAGCTCAACGAATTGGCCACCGCGCGCCGTTTACCGGGCCAACCCTAATAACTGACAACGAACAATTGGTAGCGATCGCAGGCTCAACGGGCGGTTCAGACCCTATGGCCCTGCGAAGGGCACTGCTTCTCCTTTCTCCCAAAGTACCTTTGCGCCCCTTCATGAAAGCCAAAACCCTCCGCCCCACCAAAGTGAACGTGGTCACCCTGGGCTGCTCCAAGAACGTGGTGGACAGCGAGGTGCTCATGGCCCAGCTGCGCGCCAACCACATCGCCGTGGACCACGAGGCCAAGGGTAGTGACCATAACGTGGTGGTGATCAACACGTGCGGATTCATCGAGAACGCCAAGCAGGAAAGCATTGATACCATTCTGGCCTACGCCGAAGCCAAGGACAAGGGTTTGGTGGAGAAGGTGTACGTTACAGGATGCCTCAGCCAGCGCTATGCACCGGAGCTCAAGGATGGGATTCCACAAGTGGATGCCTGGTTCGGCACCCGTGACCTGCCCAAACTGCTCAAGACCCTCAACGCCGATTACAAGCACGAACTGGTGGGGGAGCGGCTGCTCACCACGCCGGGCCACTTTGCCTACTTCAAGGTGAGCGAGGGCTGTGACCGCAAATGCTCCTTCTGCGCCATCCCGCTCATGCGCGGCGGCCACATCAGCGTGCCCATGGAAGACCTCGTGAAGCAGGCCGGCAAGCTCGCCGCCAACGGCACCAAGGAGCTCATCCTCATCGCACAGGACCTTACCTACTACGGGCTTGATCTCTACGGCAAGCGCAACCTGGCCGAGCTGCTGGCCCGCCTCAGCGACGTGGATGGCATCGATTGGATCCGCCTGCACTACGCCTTCCCCAGCGGCTTCCCCATGGAAGTGCTCGACGTGATGCGCGACCGCCCCAACATCTGCAAGTACTTAGACATGCCGCTGCAGCACGGCAGCACCAACATGCTCAAGCGCATGCGCCGCGGCATCACCCAGGAGAAGACCGAAGCCTTGGTGGCCGCCGTGCGCGACAAGGTGCCGGGCATCGCCATCCGCACCACGCTGATCTCGGGCTTCCCCGGGGAGACCCAAGCCGACCACGAGGACAGCCTGCGCTGGATCGAACGCATGCGCTTCGACCGCCTCGGCTGCTTCACATACAGCCATGAGGAAGACACGCATGCCTTCACCATGGAGGACGATGTGCCCGCCGAGGTGAAGCAGCAGCGCGCCAGCGAGGTGATGGAACTGCAGGGCGGCATCAGCTTCGAGCTCAACCAGGCCAAGGTGGACAAGGTGTTCAAGGTGCTGGTGGACAAGGCCGAAGGCGGCAGGTACTACGCCCGTACCGAGCACGATTCACCCGAAGTGGACAACGACGTGTTAATCCCCACCTCCGCGGGGCACCTGCGCGTCGGCGACTTTGCCGACGTGCGCATCACCGAAGCGCGCGAGCACGAGCTGGACGCCGTGCCGGTCTAGCAGGGCAAACGCATCTTCCTTGCAGAGCCGAGCTCCATGTTCGGAAACCATTTGCGGGCGGTGGAAAAAGCACCACCGGATCTTGGCCGGTGCATGTGCCGTACCTTCAGCGTAATTGTCCTTCGCATCCAACCGGCGCATGGCGGTGCCATTGCCGGTTTGTTGCCGGGCCTTCAGCCCTGTACCGTGCATTGGTTTGACCACGGCGGGCTGAAGGCCCGCCAGCATGCCAGCCCGGGGCGAAGCTCCGGGCTGGCATGCGCCCCATGTGCCGAGCGCTGAAGGCGCGGCACAGGCAATTCACGTCCCAACCTCCGGTTGGGCCGGCGTCAGGCCTACTTGGATGCGTTTGCCTGGCCTGCATAGTCAGGGCCATCGGGTCAACGCGCCCTGCGGGCGCGGCTTCCAATAGTATTCAAACCACGGATAGACACGGATGAACACGGATCACGGACCCACCAACCAAGCAAAACCACCTTCCCGATCCGTGTTCATCCGTGTGGATCCGTGGTTAAAGTCAGTATGTGAATGCGCCGCCAGGCGCGTGGAAAAGACCCGATAGCCTTGGCCGGTATGGTCCGTTCCCGCCGGGTATGCGCATATTTGCCCCTATGCGTGCCTGGTGGTCCGTTGCAGCCCTTGTCTTGTTCTGCTCCACTGCGGAGGCGCAACATTTCATCGATCTGTCCAAGGTCGATCGCCTCGTCGTTCCGGAAGGCATCTTCCTGGATTCCGTGATCGCCAGCTTCAGCGACAGCGCCAGTGTGGGCATGGTGATGAAAGGCATGGGCAACCGACGGGTACCGGCGTACATGGCCAATGGTATCCGGGCCTCGGTGCAGGGGCTGCTCAAGCAAGGTGAAGCCGCTCCGGGTGTGCTCCACTGCACCATGCGCATCAATGCGTTGGAGGTGGAGGAGCTGGCGGAGTCCTTCTCCGAGAACTGTTATTGTGGACTGAACTTCGAACTGCTGACCCGGACGGACAGCGGCTGGTACAGGATCTTCGACCGCGCGGCGACCACCATGCTGAAAGGTGGAATGGATGCCACGGCCCAACAGGAGGCCAATGTGGCCGCAGCATTCGCCAGGGGCTTGGCCGCGTTTTCGGCTGCCCGGCAGGCCGGCCAGCTTGCCCGCACCTCCCTGCCGGCACCGCCCAGGGCCGGTTTCTTTGATGGGGCCGACCGCAGCTATGCGGTGCTGGAAGCGGGAACACCGGCCCGTGGCATCTACGCCAGTTACCAGGATTTCCGGGACCAGCGGCCCGATACCACCGTCGCGTTCACGCTCAAACCGGCAGGGGCCGATCGCCAGGCCATGCCGTTGATGAAGTTGAAAACTGACAAGGGCGTTCAAGTACCGGAAACGATCTGGGGGGTGAGTGATGGCCGCCAAGCGTACATCAACTTCGGAGGAAAGTATCTGGGTTTGGACCGGTCCGGCCGGGCGTTCACGTCGGAGTATTCGATACAACCCGGCAGCACGGCCGTGGGGGTTGCCGTCGGGGTGTCCTTCGGACTGATCGGTGCGGCCGTGTACATGGCCTCCACCGCCTCCACGCCCCGTGCTATTCCTGTGGAACTGGACCTGCTCACGGGCACGCTCAAACCCGTGAAGGCCATACGCGAGAATGCCGCACCCGCGGCGGCCACCAGTGACCACCTCTTCCTGTACAGTCGCTTTTCCGCCGTGGATACCGTGCTGGAGATGCTTGTCTACGGTGGGCATGAAGCCGATCTGCAGGCCGATGGTTATCGCCGGTTGGCCTTGGTTCCACGGCCGGCCCCCGTTCCCGTGTCATTCCGAGTGGGCTCAGGGGAGCCGGTGACGATCCACATCAATGCCGCCACCACCAGTTCCGATCCGGTGGTGTACTTGGTGAACGTGCGCAAGGGCGACCGCATTACCGTGGACAAGGTGAACAGCGAAATGGCGGCATCCATCCTCCGCAAGCTGAACCCTGCCAAGGAAGTGAAGTAGCTGGCGGGTGCGCCTACTTGATCTCGCCGGCCGCCTTCCGTCGCGCCTTCTCCACGTCCCAAGAGCCATCGCGCTTGGCCGCGAAGAAGTCACTGATCTGCTTGCGCTGCGCATCGGTCAGCCGCGCATCGGCATGGGTCCAGGTATAGCTGTCCAGCGGCATCTCCTTCTTTTCCATCATCTCCATCACCTCCTTGGCCTGGTGGTCGCGCTGGTAGGCGGGCACCGTGCCCCACGTGGTGGCGTCAAAGTGCTTGCGGCCATCCGTGATATGCTGCGCCAGCCACCAGTTCACCGGGGTGATGTTGGCGTACCACGGGTAGCGCGGTTGGCCGCTGTGGCAATCGTAGCAGGCCACGCGCAGCAGGCCCTCGAGCTCCGCAGTGGGCTTGGTCTGTGCGATCAGGTCCGATGCGGGGTCCACGGGTTCGGCTACCTTCGAGGGGCGGATGAATTGCGCCAGCAGGATGACTGCTGCAAGGATGTAAAGGAACTTTTTCATTGTTCTGCTAAATGAAACACCGACCAATGTAGCGGGGCGGCATTTCCCCACGAGTGATTTATCTCAGTGCTTGTCGATCTGAAGCACAATGGCCAGGGTGTTCTTTTGTGCAGACACCATCGCCCCAAAGGTTTCCCCTTCGGTGTAGGTGGGTACATCCGCAGCAGTGAGCTCATCGCCCAGCACGGCCGCCAATTTCGCGTCAAGTCCTTGTGCCCCATTGGCCTTCATCGCCTCGTTGATCTTCGGGTAGTCCAACGGCTGGTTGGCCACCAGAATGGCCATCACGTCCATGTTGCCCACTTCGTCCGCGGTCAAGCTTTGATCATGCGGGAACACGCGGGTGCCCGTGATGCCGCAATAGGGCGAATGCTTGGGCGTGTAGGGGAACAGCACATAGGTGCTGCCATCGGTCTCCAGCCCGAAGAGGTAGGTGTAGCACTCGGCGTTGTTGGTCACCTCGATCTTGAAACGGTCGCCCTTGCGGATGGGGGAGATGGTGCGGAACACGCGCCCCTGCTCGTGCTTCAGCGCGATGTGCTGGCCCGTGGCCTTGCCCTTGGCGTCCACCTGTGCCAAGCCGAAACGGATGTCGTACTCGGAGGGCTTCACGTCCACGCCTTCCCCTTGTGGATACACCGCATAGGCCTCCTTGGCGAAGTGGTCGAAATCGCGGTAGCGCACCCAGGCGATGCCGTTGTTGCCCCATTCCGGGCCCCAGCTGTTCATGATCTGGAAGGCGCCACCCTCGGCTTCTCCCTGCACCTTGTAATCGTCGTAGCCGATCACACACATGGCATGGCCGCCGAAGCCCTGCATGCGGTAATCGTTCTGCGTGGGCGTCCACAGGTCGCGGCCCTCCATGTCCTGCATGAAGCTGCCGCCCACCATCATGCCGATCACCACGGGAGCACCTTGGCTCAGCTGCTGTTTCATGGCCACCATGTCTGTGCGCTGGTCGTCCCCGTTGTAGCTCAAGCGCTGGAACCCCTTGATGCGGTAGGGAAGGGCCTGTTGCCGTTCGGCGGCATTGGGCTGCTTCTGGCAGCTTTGGTCAGTATAGCCGAACTGGCTGAAGGGCAGCACACCGCCGGCCTTCATGTTCTCCATGGCGCGGAAGATGTACGAGCCTTGGCAGTCGTTGCCCAGTTTGATCTGGTTGTACAGAAAGCTGGGGCTGAAAACGATTCGTTTCTTATGCGGCTCTGAGTTCTGGATCATATCCTCAGAGGTGTCCATTCCAGTTGAATTCTGGAAGTTTTGAAAATGGTCACCCTCTGCCTCGGCTTGTACAATAGTCCTCGCGGCGTAGGCACTGGCCCAGGCCACGCAGCTGCCTTGCTGCCCTTGGTTGAGGCGCTTGGGCGCGAACTGCTCCAGCGATACGCGCTCGGGCAAGGGGGCCTTCACATTGTCGGCCAGGGGTTCATACACCTCGGCCTGGTCGTACAGTGCCGGATCGAAGTTGGCGCCGCGCACGGTGAGCAGTTGGCTGATGGCATCGCTGGCGCCGCCGCCGGAGGTGCTGCCGCAGTTGCCGCCAAAGAAGTAGTAGAGGCCAAACAGCACCAAGGCCACGATCAGCAGCTTGGGCCGTTTGATCAGAAAACCTAATAACAGCGGAAGCAAGCTCCCGAGGCCGCCACCTCCGCCGCCGGATGGCCTGTTGGATGGGGGACTTGGACGTTGGCCATCATAGCCCTCATCGGGCGTCATTCGAATTGGCATGCGGAACGATTTGGGCAGGAAAAGTAGCAAGGTCGGGAAATAGGGCACGAATTGCGCCCCCGCCTGGACCGTAATTTCGCCGGTCCATGCAGCGCATCGCCATTTCCTACCGGGACACGGGCCGGTTTTCACAGCTTGTTACGGACTATCTGGAAGATGCGCCCCCCTTGCGGGAGTTTTACCGCGAGCGCCCCGATGTCCATGGCCTCCAGGCCGCAGCAACGGCCCGCAGCTTCGATCCCGGAGCGCGGATGGTGCTGTGCGAAGTGCTGGAGAAACAGTATGCCGGGATGGACGTTGGTCCACAAGTACGCGCCAGCCTTCAAGCACTGCGGAAAGACCGGGCGCTAACGGTCACAACCGGCCACCAGCTAGGCCTCTTCACGGGGCCGCTGTACGTGCCGTTCAAGATCCTCAACGTGGTGCGCCTCGCCCGGCAATGCTCCACCCCGGAACGCCCCGTGGTGCCTGTGTTCTGGATGGCCACCGAAGACCACGACCGGCCGGAGATCGATCATGCCTGGGTGAACGGCACCAAAGTGCAATGGCCCGGTGCCACCGCAGGGGCAGTGGGCCGCTTGAAATTGGATGGCATCGGACCCGTGCTGGAACAAGTTGATCCCCTGCTGGGCATGGGCAGCCATGCGGATGAGCTTCGTGCGCTGCTGCACCGGTGTTACCGACCGGAACACGACCTCGCCACGGCCACGCGACTTTTTGTGGATGCACTGTTCGGCCGCTTCGGGATGGTCGTCATTGATGGTGATGATCCGGCGCTGAAACGGGTCTTTGCGCCCATCATGCGTGAAGAACTGCTCAACAATGTGGCTGAGCGTACTGTTCATTATGCGGACCAACGCTTGGCGGCACATTGGAAAACACAGGCTCACGCCCGTCCGATCAACCTGTTCTACCTGCGCCCTGGCAACAGGAGCCGCATTGAACTGGAGGGGGATAGGTACCAAGTGCTGGATGGCGGGCCTTCGTTCAACCTCGATGAGCTGCTCGCCGAACTGGATGCGCACCCGGAGCGGTTCTCGCCCAACGTGTTGATGCGCCCCGTGTACCAAGAGGCCATTCTGCCCAACATCGCCTACGTGGGCGGAGGAGGGGAACTCGCCTATTGGTTCCAGTTGAAATGGCTGTTCCAAGCCTTGCAGGTGCCTATGCCGGTGCTGATGTTGCGCACCTCGGCGGCATTCCTCGCGCCCAAGGACCGGGAGCGGACGGAGGAATTGGGGCTCACGCCGAAGGAGCTGTTCACGCCGCTGGACAGCCTGCGCAAGCGCGTGGCAACGGAACGTGCTTCGTTCTCCGTGAGCCTCTTGCAGGAGAAGGAGAACGTGAAGCGCTTCCATGCGGACCTGCAAAAACGTTCGGCAGCGGCCGACGCCACCTTGGCCGGCATGGTGGCGGCCATGGAGCAACGCGCCTTGCGCGGCATCGACCGCTTGGAGGAGAAATTCGTTCGCGCGGCAAAGCGCGAACAAGAACTACCCCTGCAGCGCTTGGAAGGCATCCATGAACGGTTGTTCCCGGGAGGCGGGCTGCAGGAACGCAGGGAGAATTTCATGCCCTGGTATGCCCGGGAGGGCCCGGCATTCTTTGATCGACTGCTCGCGGAACTCGACCCGCTGGACCCGCATTTCAGCGTGCTGCCCGCATAGCCCAAGCGGACGGCTGTCTCACAGGAACGCTTCCTTCAACTTCTCCAGCATACGGCGCTCATGTTGGCTTTGGCCTCCGAACGCATCGGCCACGGCCTGGGCAGTACGCGTTACCATGTTCCGTGTGCTGGCGTCGAACAGGTCCGATTGTTCGGTGCGGACCTGCAAGAAGCGCTCGAAGGCTTCGTCTGCGGGCATGCCGGCGGCGTTCGCATGGTCAAAGCCGATCTCGACATAAAAGGCCAGGTCCGTGCCCGTGGCATCCTGTCCGGCTTCCACGGGAATCCATTGTTGGCGCACCAGCTTCTTGAGCTTGGCCGATTCTTCGGATGAAACACGGCCGTCACTTGCCGCAATGCTGTAAAACAGGTGGCCGAGGCCGGCGTACATCTGCTCCTTGGGATTGTTCATCGTGCTGTGTGGTTTGGGTGGTTTAATTTCTTCCGCTGCGCTGCCTTTCATGGAAAGGCGGGGTGCGATGCAAGGTGGACATCATCCCGAAACCGGGAAGTGACAATTGTTGCTTTTGCAGTGAGGCTTCCGATGCTACCTTTCGCAACACCACCTGCCATTGATGAAACATATTCTGTTGCCCACGGACTTTAGCGATACGGCCCATAAGGCGGCCACTTTTGCCATGAGCCTTTTTGGCACCGAAGCTGCGCACTACACCTTGCTCAATGCCTACCTCAAGCAAGCTTACCGCAACCCCCTGATCGGCCTTCAGGTGGATACGGAGCGTGCTTCCCACCTGGGCTTGCGGCGCGAGGAAAGGCGCTTGCGCCGGCAGATGGGCAAAGTGCGCATCGCCCTGCGGTCCAACTCCAGGCCCTTGGCGCAGGCCATTGCGGAAGTGCATGCCGAAAGGCCGGTGGACCTGGTGGTCATGGGCACCCAGGGCGAGGGAAACTACGGGCTGGTAGGGCGCAATACCACGGCGGCCGTCACTTCCACCGCGTTGCCGCTGATCGCCGTGCCGGCCCAATGGAAGCCGGTGAAACTGGACCAGATCCTGTTTGCCGATGACGGCCTTGAGGATACCGAGGCCAGTTTGCTTCCCATGCTGGAGATCGCCCGTACCACTGGCGCGCGCATCACCCTGCTGCACGTGGATGCCGGAGCGGACAACGACGGGCAACGTGCAAGACTAAAGGCCATGCTGAAAGGCATTCCGCACAAGTTTTCCACCATGGAGGGTGGCGATGTGGCCAGAACATTGGAGCACCTCACACAGGAAGATGGCGTTGACTTGATGGCCGTGGTCCGGCGGCAGCGCAACTTCTGGGAGCGCCTGTTCCAAGGCAGCACCTCCAAGCGCTTGGCCATGCACACGACCGTGCCGCTGTTGGTGATGCGCGGCTGAGTTCTGTTCCTCAATAAACCAGGCGCGTACTTCCGGTGCGGTTACCGTCCGTGAGGCGGATCAGGTACACGCCGCGGGAAAGATGCCCCAAGGGCAAGGGGGCCAAGCCTCCGGTGGTGAGGGTGGAAGTGCCCACCACCCGGCCGGCAGGGTCGATGACCTCCAAGCTGCTGCCCACGGGAAAATTGTGCAGCACGTAAAGCTCATCATCCTGGTATAGCACGGTGGGCGTTGTTCCGGTCTTGCCGTTGAAGAAGACGGGGACCACTTGGCTCAGCGTGGAAGTGCCGTCGAGATCGGTTTGGCGCAGCCGGTAATAGCTCCACCCGCTCAAGGGCGTCCGGTCCACATCGGCGTAATGAATGATCGATTGGCTGTTGCCCGCACCGGCCACTTGGTTGATCACCCTGTACGCCGAAGCATCCGCGCTGCGTTCCACGGTGAAGTGGTCGTTGTTCAATTCACTGGCCGTGCTCCACTGCAGGTCCACTACGCCACCGCCGGCCGTGGCCGTGAAGGACAGCAGTTCCACGGGTAGCGGGTTGTTGGTGCTTTCCGAGGCTAACGTCCAGTAATTCGCGGACTGCGCGAACAAGCTTTCCACCAAGGTAGTGGAAAGGGTGCCTGCCGTATTGTTGCCAGTCACGTTGAACGCACCCCGGTCGATCCATTGGGGAGGTAATGTGCTTTCGCTCCAATAGGCGGTACGCAGGGTGGGCAGGTTGTCCACGATGCAGCTTTCCGGATCGTCCCAACTGAGGGTTACCCGGGCATTGGGGCTTCCCGCACTTCGATCGATACGCCAGTATTCGCAATCGCTCACGTGGTTGATCTGTGGCCACTGATGGTCCCAGCCGATGTTGTCCTGGGCGGATGCATTGAAATACTCGCCGGTGAAGGCACCGCCAACGCCGCCGGTAATTCCCGAAACCGCTACTGGGCGGTAGCTGTTGCCCTTGCCGACGGGGAAGGTGAAGTCGGTGTTGCCGATCCGTTGAATGGGGCCGTGTACAAAGCTGGCATCGCTGGTGCCCACTGCGGAAGCACCGTTCATCAGCGTAGGCAGGGCTGCGGTGGAGGAGAACATGCGCCCTTGGGTGAGGTCCAGTTCGTGGCGGACAAGGATCGGGGCTGTCAGGTACACGCCGCCACTAGGCTTGTTGATCCGTAGGTCGTAGAAGTATTCGCCACTATTTGCGTTCTGGATGTATTGATCGACCGTGCCGTTCAGCACCACCGTGCTGTACACATCTAAAAAATGGAGTTCGTCTTCTTGGTTGATGAAATTACCGCCCAAGTTCAGCGTGCCGGCGTTGGGCGGCCCGGCTTGCAGGCCCAATCGGCTCCCGAAGCCAATGGTCAGGTTGCCGCTGGCATTGATCTGGCCTCCACCTGCGGTTGCTTGCAGCATGGTGTTGGTGGCCCCCGGGCCTGAACCGTTTAGTTCCACGGAGCCAACACTCAGGGTGGCATTGGCCATCACTTGGTCGGTGAGCCCATTGCTCGTGGTGTTTTCCACCTTGAACAGGCCTGCTACCTGAAGCGCGCTATTGTCCCACACGCTCAAGGTTTTGATCACATCGGATCCGCTGAAATGCTGCCACAGCGAGGCGCACGTGGCAGTGCCCCCCGGATTCAAGCCCGGGCTGATGCCAACGTAGCAATGGCGGATCGCCGTGGCGTTGATCTCCACCGGGGTGGTGATGTCCGGGATGCGTGCATCATCCCAGTTCTTGCACTCGAACCAGTCGGTGTTGATCGCCCCGCGCCAAAGACCGTGCGTCATGGTGCCGGCGATGATCGGTAGGATGGGTGCAGTAAGCCAGATGTAGCCGGAGGAACTATACAGGGGGCAACTGGCATAGGAATTCCAATTGGCGGCATTTTCTATCCGGATGATCCAGTCGCGTTGGCTGGCCGCGGTGATGGACCCCGCGTACTTGTTGAAATCGGAGGCCAAAGTGGGGGCCATGCTGAAGCATTCCACCCCCGGGGGAAGATTGCTCTGCTGATTGCCTTCGGGAGCATCGCATGCAGCGGTCCAAGGTGGGCTGGGGTTGGTGCTGAAGGCGAAAAGAATGGTGCCGGTGTAGGTGGCATTGTTGGCGAGCGCAGTGCCTGGATTCCACGTGCCCCCTTGCATGAAGAAGAGTTGGTCGCCCCCGTTGTTCAGGGCCATTTGGGTCCCCCCGATGCCGATATTGGTGCAGGTCCAAGCTGCATCGGGCGCCACCGAGGTCACATTGGTCGGGCCGGTTTGGTTTTGGATCCGGAAGGTGATCACCTGCCCCGCCGGGATGGCGGTCCCTGTCCGTTTCATGCGCACCGTGCCTTCCCGGTTGCCCCACTGGCCGGGGTTGCAACGTTCATAACCGTTGTCCGTGATGATGATCTCCGTGCCGTAAGTGATCTCCTTGAAGCAGAAGAAGCTAACATAGTCGTCGCCTGCCGAGCCCGGCGGACTTTCACAGGCGTTGTTGTTGGCGTTCACTCCCACAATGGCCAGGTCGCCGGGATTGAACAATGCCGGGGGCGAGTTGATGTCGCCAATGAAGAGCGTGGCACTGGCATTGGGCCCGATTACGATGGACGGGTCGCTGGCCGCCGTGATGGTAAAGGTGACCTGCTCCGTGGACTCCGTCAGGGCGTCCGTGAGCGGCGTGACGGTGAATGAACCACCGGTGGCACTGCCGCTGAATGGCCCGATGATGAAGGTGCCTGATCCGCCGACCGGGTTGGTGGTGTAGTCATTGCCAGCTCCATATACCGCACCAGGCCCGTTGGTCACGGTGATGGTAAGGGTGAAGCCGCTTGGATGGGGCATGCTGAAATTGATGTTGAAGGTCTGTGCGCCGCCCCCTTCCAGCGCACTGATACTGGTGGTGCCGAAGCTCACCTTGGGCACATAATCGTTTTCCACAATGGTGAACTGGTGCGTGGAGGCTGCCCCGATGGAGATGCCGCCGGTGGTGCCTGTGATGCTGAAGTCAATGGTTTCGTCCGCTCCTTCATCCACGGCATCGTCAATAAGGTTGATGGTGAAACTGGCCGCAGTGGCGCCTGAAGGCACGCTGATGGTGATGGTGGTGGGGCCCGCCGGCGTGGTGGTGTAATCGTTGCCCGCTCCATAAGTGGCCGTACTGCCGCCCCCGATGGTGATGGTGATGGTACCCGCGGCCACGGTGGCCGGGCTGATCGAGAGGTTTACCGCGGCTGTGCCCGCCCCCTCGGAGGCAGAGCTCGTTGCCGCAGTGAAGTTCACCATCGGGCCGGAGATGATCCCGGTGAGCTTGATGTCATCGATCCGGTATTGTGCGGTACTGTTCTTGTCAAACTTGATCCACAAGGTTGCTGTTGATGGTATCGCACCAGTGGCCGTTACCAAGGCCCACGTGTTGATGCTTGGCACATCCGTGAAGGAAAGGGCCGTGTAGGTAATCCCGTCCGTGCTCACGGAAACGTTCAACGAATTCGCCGGATTGGCATCTCTCCTCAATCCGAAGGAGAGCGTCAGGCTGCTATAACCGTTGGAATTTATTCCTGCGATAATGTAGTCCTTGAAATTCCCGCTTGAGGTGCCCATGAACACGTTCCCCCCGCCCGAAGCCCCGGTGTAGCCACTTGAGGCATTCGAAGTGCGCACATCCGTATTGACCGTGGAGGAAAAAGCGATTGGTGCGCCATTCTGCCAACCCGTGTACGCGTTCACCGAGGTGGTGCTCGAGGGAGTACCCATGTTCTCCGCGAAAATGGTCACCTGCGCAGGTGCTGCGAAAGCCATGCACAAGGCCACTCCCAAGGCGGCACGCCTAAAGGCGCGCAAACCGATTTTGCAGGCGGAAGGCCGAAGGATGCCCATTGTACCCACAAATATCGTCAATCCTGCCAGCTTTGGTGCAGGGGAACAGCACCCCGGGGTAGATAAAGTTTTCAGCGCCGGTTGAAAAGCTGAAGCTCCGCTACGCCGGGATGGCCGCCCAGCCCGGCAAGGAAGGGAGCTTCCGCTAGGCCTGGCAGGCGGATGTGGCCCTCACTCGGTTACCCCCGGCTGGAATTTGGCCCGGGGCGTGAGGATGGTGAACACCGGTTCCCCATGGCCATAGCTGCACTTGGGGCAGGGTTTGCGCGTTTCGCGCTTGAAGCGGTGGCCGTTGGTGCACTCAAAGGCCTCGGATAGTACGTTGGGGTCGTGCAGGTGCGGCCCGCCTGGGCCCGGTGCGGAGGCCGAATAGCCCAGGTCGGTGAGGGTGCTGCCGCGCAGGTAAACAGTGGAGGTTTTGTTCTTGGCTTGGCATTCGGGGCAGAGCATTTCTTCAAAAGGATTACCGTGTCCGATTTTGGCTGAAGATACCAATTTGCGGAGAAGGCCAAGGCCGCGGGCATTGGCCAGCCGTTCAGCACAATGGCAATCCCGGTCTGGATTCCCGTTGGATGGGTTGGGCGCACCGCCAATAAGAAGGCACAGGAGTCGGCATGTGCGCTTGGTGTAGTTTCGGGGCATCCAACAAACCTGTTCCGCCATGCGGAAGAACTACTTGATCGCCTTTTCTGCCGTGGTGATGGCCGTAGCTGGAGCACACGCCCAACCCTTCCAATACGGCTGCCACTACTTCCGCAACCATCCTTCCGCGCCTGCCGCGCCCACCCCCGCCCAACGCGCCCTGATCGACGACATCATCGCCCGCAGTGACACCTTCGACATCTTGCATTACGACATCGCCATCGACGTTACCGATTATGCCGGGCAACAGTTGAAGGCCGCCACCACCGTGCGCTTTGTCCCCTTGATGGCCAATCAGTCGTTCATCCGCTTTGAGCTGTGGGACCTGCAAGTGGATTCGGTCATCTCATCCGAAGGTCCACTCGCCTTCAGCCAGGACACCATGCACTTGCGCGTGAACTTCCCTGCGCCGCCGACAGTAGGGGATACCGCCGAGCTTACCGTATACTACCACGGCCATCCGCACCGCGACCCGGACTGGGGCGGGTTCTATTTCGAAAGCGGCTACATCTACAACCTCGGCATCGGCATCGCCTCCATTCCGCCCAATTTCGGCAAGGTGTGGTACCCCTGCTTCGATTCATTCGTGGAACGTGCCACCTACACCTACCATGTGAAGAGTGCGGGCACCTTCCGCGCCCATGGCCAGGGTGATTTCCTGGGCGAGGTGCAATTGGGCGGCGATACCGTGATACGCTCCTTTGCCCTGGACCAGCCCATCCCCACGCACCTCTCGGCTATTGCGGTGGCGGACTACCGCGATAGCAACTATGTGCACACCGGGGCATACGGTGATGTTCCGGTGCGCCTCACGGCCAAGCCGAACAAGCTGGCGGCCATGGCGGCTAAAATGGTGGACGTGGGCGCCGCCATCGACGCCTGCCAGCACTGGTACGGACCCTATGGGTGGCAACGCGTGGGCTACGTGCTCACTACCGATGGCGCCTTGGAGATACCCACCAACATTGCCTACCCGGATTTCATGCCTTCGCAAAGCGTGCCGCAGAACAGGGCACTGCTCACCCATGAGCTGGGCCACCACTGGTGGGGCGACATGGTGACCCCGCGCACCCAGCAGGACATGTGGCTGAAGGAAGGCCCGGCCGAGTACAGCGGTCACTTGGTGGAGGAATGGTTGGGGGGGCCTGCTGCCTTCGTGAATGCCGTAAAGGACAACCAGCTTTATGTGCTGAAGAATGCGCACATCCAGGACGGCGGGTTCCAGCCCCTGTCGCCCATGCCCGATCCGTACATCTATGGCCTTACTACCTACTACAAAGGTGCTGCCGTGATGCACAACCTGCGCGGCTACCTCGGCGATACGCTGTTCAGCCAAGGCTTGCAGGCAGTACAGGCCGCCCATGCGTACTCCACCTTGGATGCTGCCGGGTTCCGCGATGCCCTGGAGACCGCCACGGGTTACGACCTGCACCCCTTTTTTACCGACCAGGTTTTCGCACCGGGGTTTTCCGTATTCGTGGTACAGAACATGTCCTCCCAGCCGAGCGGGGCCGAATGGAGCGTTGATCTGCAGGTGAGGCAAAAGCTGCGCGGCACCACGGTGTTCCACCAGCAGGTGCCGTTGGACATCACCTTGGTGGGGGCTCAAGGGCAACAGCAGGAATACCGGATGACGGTGGGTGGAGAGTACACCGAGCTGGCGCTGGCCTGCGATTTTGAACCGGTGATGGCGGTGCTCAATGGGCATAACCGGCTAAACCAAGCGCGGATGGACTTTGAACGCACCCTGGTGCCTGGCACCACCGCGCCACAATCGCAACCCCGGGTCGATTTCCAGATGTACGTGGTGCAACTGCCCGATACCGCACTGGTCCGTTTCGAGCATATCTGGGCCGCGCCAGAGGAGGATCTGGGCACCGGTATCGACGAGATCAGTGGTTCACATTACTGGATCGTGGATGGCCTCTGGCCCGAAGGAACCCAGCTGCAAGGCCGCCTGACCTATGCGGGACAATCCCCAAGCTCACTGGACCATGATCTCTTGGGAACGGACGAAACGGGGGTCATGCTGCTCTATCGGCCGGATGCGTCCGCTCCATGGGAGATCTATGCGGACCAGACCGTGAGCGCGGGGCCGCTGACCAATGGGTCAGGCTACATCACCCTGGACGTGCTGCGGCGCGGTCAGTATGCATTCGGCAAAGGCACCTTCGTGGGCGTGGCCGAAGCGGAGCCCACAAGTACCGTGCTGCGGGTGTTCCCGGTGCCAGCCTCGGAGCGGTTGCAGGTTTCGGCGGCCCGCATGCAGGGCCTGTTGCAATACACGGTGTACAACATCCAAGGGGGCATTGAAATGCAGGTGTACAGGAACGTGGACCAGGGCGGCACGGTGGAAGTGGATATATCGGCCTTGGCGGCGGGCACCTACACGTTGTTGGCACGCCCACAGGGCGGTGGCCAGGGTGCACGCACCCCGTTCGTGGTGGTTCGTTAGCGGACAGCCTTGGCGCGCGGATGGAAGCGCATGATGTTGCTGCGC
>ERZ795041.195-NODE-195-length-24217-cov-5.076898_pt1 | contig 24217 bp, 25 predicted proteins | sample MGYA00375125_ERZ795041 | MGnify/ENA primary metagenome ERZ795041 (study PRJEB30170, sample SAMN03074214) | activated sludge metagenome | biome: Common Effluent Treatment Plant; feature: Wastewater; material: Activated sludge; isolation source: activated biomass in...
CGGGCGCCGTCCCGGACGGTTCCGAACAGCTCGAACACGTGCTCGTTCAGCATGCGAATGCAGCCGGAGGAGGCGGACTTCCCAATGCTCCACGGCTCGTTGGTGCCGTGGATGCGATAGAGCGTGTCCCGGCCGTCGCGATAGAGGTAGAGCGCGCGGGCGCCGAGCGGATTGCGCGGCCCTCCGGGCACGTGAGCCGGCAGCGACGGGTTGCGCCGGCGCATGTTGGCGGTCGGTGTCCAGCCCGGCCATCTGGCCCTTCGTCCGATGATGGCTTCGCCGCTCCAGCGCCGCCCATCCTGGCCGACGGCAACGCCGAAGCGAATGGCGGTTCCCGGCCCGTCGATGTAATAGAGCATCCGCTCCTGCTTATTGATGAGGATCGTGCCGGGCTGCTCCGGTCCCGTGTACCGTACCGACTGGCGATGGAACTGCGGCGGGATACGCGTCTTGTCGACCAGCTTGATATTGAACGGGTGGTCGGGGATTTTCCCGATGTACCAATCCGATCGCGCCGCCAGAGCCTCGCGGGGAAACGCGAGGGCGGCGGCTGCGCCCATCAGAAAACCGCGCCGATCGAGTGACAGGCTCATACGCATTCCCCCCTACAAAGTGCGCCGGAGGGGCACCATACATGCGCGATCCCAGGCCAGCAACGGATCGTGCCGCAGCTGTCCTGCGTCAGGTCCGGAGACTTGCCGATTTGCGCCGGGTGAACGCAAAATCGGGATGCCGGTCATAAATTCGTCGCGAACCGACCGCACGCAGGGATGGGTCCAGGATGCGTCGCTTGGCGGGTGCAAGCTCCGCGGTATCCCATTCTCTTCTTTAGGATAATTCTCAACTACATCCCGAGAGGTCGCCCCGTGAAGCAGGTGCTTGCCGTCGCGCTTCTTTCCCTTGCAGCCTCCGCAGGCGTCACCCGCGCGGCAGAGGTCGAGGCCGTGTCGCGGATCAATGCCGTCACCGTGTTTCCCATGGGCGCCGAGGTGACGCGCGTCGCGAAGGTCCAGTTCGAAAAGGGCGAGCATACGATCGTGTTTCGCGATCTGCCGGCCGGGGCCGTCGAGGGGTCGATCCGCGTCGAGGGGACCGCATCGGGCAAGCTCGAGATCGGATCCGTGGATACGCGCCGCCTGTTCGTGCCGCGTGCCGATGCCGAGGCGGCCGCCTCCGAGCGCCGCCAGCTCGAGACGGAGATCGAGGCGTTGCGGGACGAGCGGGCACGGCTCGATGCGCAGGTCCAGGCGGCAGAGACGCAGAAGTCCCTGATCGGCAACCTCACGCAACTGCCGACGCGGCCCGCGCCGACCTCGGGAGACGGGCGTACCGAGGACTGGACGGGTGTTCTGGCATTGATCGCTGCCGGCTCGGCAGAAGCGCAGCGCGCGATCCAGGACGCTGAGATCCGCATTCGCGAGACGGACCGCAAGGTCACGGACCTCGAGAAAAAGCTTTCCGAGATGGCGCCGGAGCGGACGGAGCTCACGGAGGCCAAGGTGTTCGTCGTCGCGCAGTCGCCTCTCGAGGCGGACATCACGGTGCGCTACCAGGTCTCGCACGCGTCCTGGACGCCGCTCTACGACGTGCGGCTCGCGACCGGCTCCAAGACGGTGGCGCCCAAGATCGATCTCACCCGGCGCGCCTCCATCAGCCAGAGGACGGGCGAAGCCTGGGATGCGGTCGCCGTCACGCTCTCGACGACGCGGCCCTCGGCGGGTGCTGCGGCGCCGGATCTCCAGCCGCTGATCGTGGATTTCGAGCCTCCGCCGCGGCCGGCACCGACGATGTCCATGGCTCCGGCTCCGGTCGGGCGGGCCGCAGAGGATGGCATGGTCCAAGCCGCGCCCGAGGCCGAAGCCGCCGATACGCACGACGGTCTCGGCGGCGAGACGCTGCGGTACAAGAAAGCGATCGTGGCCGAACGGCCGGCGAGCGTCGTGCAGGCGCCGTTCCATGCGCTTTACACCGTGCCGGGACGGCTCTCCATTCCCGAGACGGGCGAGGCCAAGCGCGTGCAGCTCGGCGAAGAGACGATCGAGCCGCAGCTCACCATCCGCACCGTGCCCAAGGTCGATCCCAAGGCGTATCTCTATGCCAAGTTCGCCTTGCCGAAAGGCTCGCCGCTGCTTCCCGGGGCCGTCTCGCTCTTCCGTGACGGCACGTTCGTAGGCTCCGGCCGGCTGCCGATCCTGTCACCCGGAGAGGAGCACGAGCTTGGCTTCGGCATCGACGATCTCGTCCGCGTGCGCCATACGATCTCCGAGGAGACGCGGGGCGAGACAGGGCTGATCTCCACCTCACGCACGGACAACCGCAACTTCATCATCTCGGTCAAGAGCATGCACGAGCGGCCGGTGGCGCTGGTCGTCTTCGATCAGGTGCCGGTCTCGGCCAACCAGGACATCAAGGTCGAGTTGACGGGCAAGACACCCACGAAACAGAACGTCGACGACAAGCGCGGCATCGTCGTGTGGGAGAGCAAGCTCGAGCCCGACCAGGAGCAGACCATCGCGTTCGGGTATCGGGTGTCGTGGCCGTCGGCGAAGGGCGTGGTGTATCGGCAGTAGGGAGTGGGGCAGCAGGCAGGATGTGTTAAGGATTTTGGGGTGCTGAGATCGGCGTGAGGGGCTGGGGCAGGGGCGAAAACTGCTTCCACTTTTCCACGGGCGCTATAAACCTAGGCTTTTGGTTCGGCCCCGGCTCGATCAGCCGGGGCCATTTCATGACACGTGGTGAGAAGAATGGCGAACGTGGTGGTCGTCGGCGCCCAGTGGGGCGACGAGGGAAAGGGCAAGATCGTCGATTGGCTCTCGGAGCGGGCCGATGTGGTCGTGCGATTCCAGGGCGGCCATAACGCGGGCCATACGCTCGTCATCGGCGACACCACCTACAAGCTGTCGCTGCTGCCGTCCGGTGTGGTGCGGCCCGGCAAGCTCGGCGTGATCGGCAACGGCGTGGTCGTCGATCCGTGGGCGCTCATGGCGGAGATCGAGAAGCTCAAGAAGCAGGGACTCGAGATCGGCCGCGAGAACCTGCGCATCGCGGAGAATGCAACGCTGATCCTGCCGTTCCACCGCGAGCTCGACATCATGCGCGAGGAGGCGGCGGGCGATGGGAAGATCGGGACCACGGGACGCGGCATCGGCCCGGCCTACGAGGACAAGGTCGGGCGCCGCGCGATCCGGGTGCAGGACCTCCGGAACCAGGCGACGCTCGGATCCAAGGTCGACCGGATGCTCCTGCATCACAACGCGCTGAGGCGCGGGCTCGGCAAGCCTGAGGTCTGCAGGGAGGCGGTGATGGCGGAGCTCGCCGAGATCGCGCCCAAGGTGCTGCCTTATGTCGACGTGACGTGGGAGCTGCTCGACCACGAGCGCAAGGCCGGCAAGCGGATTCTGTTCGAGGGCGCGCAAGGGGCGCTGCTCGACGTCGACCATGGAACGTATCCGTTCGTCACGTCGTCGAACACGGTGGCGGCGCAGGCCGCGACTGGGGCGGGCATCTGCCCCGGCGCGCTCGGCTTCGTGCTCGGAATCGCCAACGCCTATACAACGCGCGTCGGCGCGGGGCCGTTCCCGACGGAGCTCACCGATGCCATCGGCGAGACGCTCGGTGAGCGCGGGCACGAGTTCGGGACGGTGACGGGGCGCAAGCGGCGCTGCGGCTGGTTCGATGCCGTGCTGGTGCGGCAGGTGGCCAAGGTCTCCGGCATCAGCGGCATCGCGCTGACCAAGCTCGACGTGCTCGACGGCTTCCCCGAAGTGAAGGTATGCGTCGGCTATAAGCTCGACGGCGAGACGCTGACGCGGTTGCCGGCCGGCCAGAACGCGCAGGCCCGCGTCGAGCCGATCTGGGAAACGTTCGAAGGCTGGTCGCAATCGACGCGTGGCGCGCGGCGCTGGGCGGACCTCCCGGCGCAGGCCGTCAAGTACGTCCGCTTCATCGAGGAGCTGATCGAGTGCCCGGTCACGCTGCTCTCGACGAGCCCGGAGCGCGACGACACGATCCTGATGAAGGACCCGTTCGAGGATTGATGGGGCTGGGCAGCAGGCAAGGAAGTGAGACGTGGGCAGTAGGCAGTAGGCAGTAGGGATCAGCGGCCGGAGATGGGGCCGTGGTATTCGGAGAGGGCGCCGTTCTCGAGCTCGGCGGCGAGAAGGCGGGTGGGGTCGACGGGGCCGGGGAGCGTAATCGTGCCAGGAGCAATGGGCGCGAAGCCGAAGCGGCCGTAATAGGATTCGTCGCCGACCAGGATGACAAGGCGGTTGCCGGCGGCGCCCGCGGCATCCATGGCCTCCTTGATCAGCGCGCGGCCGTAGCCCTGCCCGGCGTATTCGGGCGCGACGACGAGAGGGCCGAGCAGCACGGCGCCGGGCCTGCCGCCGATGAGGATCTCGGACAGGCGGATCGCCGCGACGATGCGCTCGCCGGCCATCGCCAGCCGGCAGAAATCCGAGATCTCGCGGCCAAGTCCCATCTGCTCGCGCACACGGTAGGCCGTGCGTGCGAAGCGACCGGGGCCGAAAGCCCGGTCGTGGAGGGCGGAGATCAGGGGGATGTCTTCCGGCGCGGCGGGCCGGGTCGTGATTTTGGCGAGCATCGCTTGGGGTCCTGGCGTGCGTTCAGACAGGTGGCGCATCAACGCGCGCGGCGCGGCGGGCGCGCTCGTCGGCGGCAGCTTTCGCTCAGGATGGTGGACCGGGTGCTCATGGGCGGCGCTTTAGCATGGCGGACCCCGAGGGTCCAGAGCGCGGAACGGCGTGCCGGCCGTGCCCGAGCGGATCCCGATCCCGCGGCCGGAGGCGTCCGCCGTGCAGCAGGCCCGTCAGGGGGACCAATGCGGTGTGCGGGGCGCGGCGCTCATGATCTCGCGGATGCGCTGGCGGGTCGGCGGGTTTATGGTTTCCGGCAGCGCATCCCAGGGGACCAGGACCTGCTCGGCGATCTCCGCATTGGGCTTCGGCACGGTCTCCTGGTGCCAGGCGCGGACGACGAAGAGGACGATGTGATCGCCGGGAAACAGACGATGGTTGGCATAGAGGCCGAACAGCTCCGGCGGGCCGGTCAGCGTGACGCCGGCTTCCTCCCGAAGCTCGCGGCGGAGCGCGTCCTCGGCCGTCTCTCCCTTTTCGACGCCTCCGCCCGGGAAGTGCCAGCCCGGGCGATAGGTATGCCGGATCAGAAGCACACGGTCCTGAGCGTCGAGCACGACGCCTTGTGCGCCCAGCGTCAAGCCGCGAGAGTAACGCCAGTAGCGCTGCAACGCCTTGTGGATCATCTTCTCCGGCGACACCACTGCATCTCCTGGGGCACAGCCTCGGGCCCCGAGGGCCTATGACCGAGACCTTCACGCTTGTCCACATCTCCGACGTGCACCTGGGGCCGCTCGATGGATTTCATCTCCGGCACCTCAACACCAAGCGCGCCCTCGGATACCTCAACTGGCAGCGCGGGCGGCGGCACGTCCATTCGCGCGGCGTTGCGGACCGCATCGCGGCGGATGCGCTCGCGCAGGCGCCCGATCATATCGCAGTGACCGGCGATCTCGCCAATCTGGGACTGCCCGGCGAGTATGCGAACGCGCTCGCCTGGCTCGAGGCGCTGGGCGATCCGCGGCGGGTTTCGGTCGTTCCCGGCAATCACGACATCTATACGCGACGGCTCGGCGGTGCCTCCTGCCTCGAGACATGGGCGCCCTTCATGCGCGGCAACGAAACGCCGACGGACGAGACGGGGCCGGTGCGGTTCCCCTACGTGCGCCGGCAGGGGCCGGTGGCGCTGATCGGGCTCAACTCGGCCGTGCCGACGCCGCCGTTCGTTGCCGCGGGACGGCTCGGGGAAGCGCAGATCGCCGCGCTTTCGCAGACGCTCGTGCGGCTCGGAGAAACGGGGCTCATCCGCGTCGTGCTGATCCATCATCCGCCGCTGCCGGGGCAGGCGCCGCCGCGGCGCGCGCTCGAGGATGCGGCGGCGCTCGCCGAGGTGCTCGAGCGTTGCGGCGCGGAGCTCGTGCTGCACGGGCACAACCACCGGCAGATGCTGGCCTGGCGCCGGCATGGGGCGCGCGGCATTCCGGTGCTCGGTGCGGCGTCGGCCTCGGCTGCAGCCGCGCACAAGGCCGAGCCGCTCGCGCGGTATCACGTGCTCCGCTTGCGGCGCGAGAGCGGGCTTGCGCACATCGATTGCGAGATCCGCGGACTGGCCGAGACGGAGGGCGAGATCGTCCGTCTCGCGCGTGAAGATCTCGTCATGCCCGGCCGATGACCGATGCGTCGCGCCTCGATGCTCCGTGCTGAGCGGTGCCACAATTTGCGCACATTTTGTGCACGCTCAAGACGGCGTTCCGAGGTCCATGCGGCCGATTGCGAGGGTCACCCGGGTCCGGTTCGTGCTAGTGTCCGCAGCTTCGGAAACGGATGCGGAACAACACCGATTGTCGCGTTTCAGGCGTCATCTCAAGATCAATCTGGCCTTGCAGGGCGGCGGCGCGCACGGCGCCTTCACCTGGGGCGTGCTCGATCGCCTGCTCGAAGAAGAGCATCTCTCTTTCGGGTGGATCTCGGCAACGAGCGCGGGTGCGGTCAATGCAGTCGCGCTGGCGTCGGGCCTCGTCACCGGCGGCCGCGAGGGTGCGCGCGCCAAGCTGCGCGAGGTATGGGAAGGCGTGCACAAGGCAGGCGTGCCCGATCTGCTGCGGCTCAATCCATTCCTGGCTGGCCTCAGCAGTCCCAACGCGCTCGCGCATGTCACGAGCTTTCTGTCGCCTTACGACTTCAATCCGCTGGGCTATGATCCGCTGCGCACGCTGCTGTCCGACACCATCGACTTCGAGGGTATCCGCCAGCGCGCCCCCGTCGAGCTTCTGATCGCCGCCACAGAGGTTGCGACTGGGCGCCCGCGCCTCTTCCGGCGTGCGGAGATGTCCGTCGAGGCCGTGCTCGCGTCCTCATGCCTGCCGACGCTGCACCGGACGGTCGAAATCGACGGCGTCGGCTATTGGGACGGCGGCTTCTCCGCGAACCCCGATCTCGTCACGCTGGCGACGGAAAGCCCGGTCAAGGACACGCTGATCGTCGAGCTCAATCCGCTCGAGCGGCGTGAGCTTCCCAAGGGCGTCCGCGAGATTGCAGGTGGGGTGAACCGGCTTACCTTCAATGCGCCGCTGCTGAGGGATATCGAGATGATCCTCGCGGTGCGCAATTCCGTCGGGGGATGGTTCGGCACAAAGCGCGGACCGCAGGGGGCGCTCGCGGCGCATCGGTTCCATATGATCGAGGCGGGGCGCTACACAGCCTCGCTCTCCGATGACAGCAAGCTCAAGCCGGATCTCGGGCTCCTCACCTATCTCCATTCGGCGGGCCGTACGCAGACCCACAAGTGGATCGGCCAACATATGCGTGCCATCGGGCGGCGCGAGACGGCCGACCTTGCGCACCGCTTTCAGGGGCGGGGAGGGATACCCGCATCGGAGGACGAAAGCGACAGCGGAACCGCGCCCGACGTCGCGGCATCGCGGGCTTGAATGCGGCGACATGCGGCGGGCGTGTCAGAACCGCGACCGTCCATGAGGAGCATAGCTCCGCCATGATGTCGGGGCGACGTTGCTATGTGTCCGGGCGGATCGCCGTAAATACTCCGTCATCCCGGCGCAGGCCGGGATCCAGACACGTGGAACCCCGAGCGCTTCCGACGAGGAGTGTCAACTGTCAGGGACCGACAAGGCGGGCGTAGCCTTCCTCGATCGAGGTCTCGAGCATGCCCTTGTAGAGCCTGTACTCGGGGGCCTTGGGCGTGATCTCGCCGAGGGCGAGCGATTTGAACTCCTGGCGCTTCATGTAGACGATCGGCGAGGCGACGGGCATGAACATCGCGCGCTGCTTGTTGAGCGTCGTGATGATGCCGCGCATCTCGTCGTTCTGATCGATCTGGGACACCAGGACCATGCGCATGGCGCCTTTGGTCAGCGAGACCAGATGAATGTACATGGAGGCGGCCGGCACGTAGAGGCGTCCGCGGTGCGAGAAGGGTGCATCGGGGCGCTCGCGCTCCTCGAACAGCAGGCTCGGCCATTCCGGATCCCAGACGATGTCCGTGCGGTAGGCGACGATGGCGTCCGGCTTGGCGAACGCCGGGCGGATCGTGAGGTAGCTGCCGATGTAATGGTCCACGGCGGCGCGCGTATAGGCGCCCATGTAGACCGGCGCGACGACACCGCCTTCGCCCTTGAGCTCCATGGGCTGGGCGGTGGACATGGAGCCGAACCAGGACTCCTTCAGGCGCTGGTAGTCGAGCCCCAGCACCATCGCCACGTCGAACAGGGTCTGCTCGCGGACCGGCTTGCCGTGCAGGAGGTTCTGGATGGTCTTCTCGTGGCAGTCGGCTGCGTCGGCGAGCTCTGCCTGGGTGAGTTTCTTCTCGACCATCGCGGTGCGAATGATCTGCACCGCCGCAACGCGCTCCTTGCTGCTCGGCGTCAGTTTCATGCGGCGGCCCACCCCGTGGATAGCAACTTTCTGCAATATACTGGATTTTGCCGCTGCCCCAAGGCTCCTGCGGAACAGAGTCAACGAGGGTCCGCCGGCCATGAAAAAGGCGGGCCGTTTGCGCGGCCCGCCCCTGCAACTCGAACGTGCGACAGATGTCAGCCGCGGCCGAGCACCGCGATCGTGACCGGAGCCACGCCCGACTGCGTCATGCCGATGACGCCGGCAGCGCCGCGGGAGAGGTCGATGATGCGGCCTTTGATGAAGGGGCCGCGGTCGTTGATGACCACGGTCACCGAGCGGCCGTTGTTGCGGTTGGTGACGAGAACGCGCGTGCCGAAGGGCAGCGTGCGGTGTGCGGCCGTCATGGCGCCCGGGTTGAAGCGGGCACCGGACGCCGTCATCTGGCCCTGCCAGTAGTAGGACGCCATGCCGTGCGAGCCGCCCGAGGAGCCGACGCTCGCGACCGGGTGGTGCTTGGCCGAGCGGCGATCCACGCTGCCCCGGCGCGAAGCCTTCTTGTGGCTGGCCTTGCTGGCATGGTGGTGGTGGGCCTTTTTGTGGGCCATCTTCCTGCAGGATGCCTTCTTCGCCTTGTGCGTGCTGCCACAGGCAGCCCGCGACCCCGTGTACTCCGAATGGGCCGCGCTCGCCGGGCGAGCGTCAACGAAACCAACCGAAAGTGCAGCCAGGGCTGCAAAAGCGAGATACCGCATAATTGTCTCCATCTTCTCAGCGACAGTGCTGCGGCTCGAATGCGGCTTTACCCCCGTCAGGCCGCCGGCTCCCCCGAGGAACCAAGGTCGGGCCTTCCGCCTCTTGGGCGGGTCGTCACTTGTTCACCAAAGTGATGGGCAACCGATACGCAGAGAATTCCTCAGCACAACTCCAGAACGTGTTCTGTCGCTCCGATATTCCGGGGCTCCCTTATCGAGCACCCGTTCTGGTGGCGCGCACCTGATCAGCCGAATTGGGCAAAATCAACGGTTGGAGTTGAACGTCGTTTTATTTCGATACATGTTGTGTTGATTTAATTTCGTTTTTTATTTTGCACTGCAAAAACTGCGACGGCAGGTCGCACAATATGGTTTATAAAGCTTGCTTCGCAAGCCTCAGAAAATGCGGCTCTTTTGTGGCAAACGGAGCGATGCGGCAAGAGTTTGAATGGCGTGCAGGAGTTCCTGCCCGCCTTGAACTTCCTCCGCTGCTCACCATACTTTTCCGCAAGCTTTCCAGGAGAGTATCGGCTGCCATCCGGTCCTCTCCCGCCTCGGTCCTTCCGGGCGCCTTACCGTCTCGTGCGAGCCGGCGGGCGGCCCGCATTGCCGCTTTTCTCATTGGAGCTCCCCATGACCTCACCTGCGGACACCCGGTGCCGGCGGACGCTGGGCCAAGTCCTCGCTCTCGCCGCGCTTCTCGCCGTGCCGCTGCTCGCCTTTGCGCCGACGCCGGCGGACGCGGCGGGCATCAAGTGCATCGACGGTTTCCAGATCGTCAGCGGATCGCGGATCGCTACGCCCTATTGCCAGGACAAGCTGGTGGCGCAGGTTGCGCGCGAGCACGGCATGAAGGTCTCGGAGGCCGAGATACGAAACAACCCGAACTACAAGCGGCACATCTGCCAGTTCGTCGGCCGCGACATCCGCATCTATCAAGCCTGCATCGACGCCAACAGCCTCGGGCGCCGGCCGTTCTGACACCCGCGCGCCGATCCAGAGACATCGAGCCCCGCCCAGGATCCTGGGCGGGGCTCGTTTGCTGCTTCCCTCAGCGTTGCGCTTTGCGCGAACCTTATCCGGCCGCGGGCTGGGATGGCGCCGGGTAGCTGTTGACGTCCAGATTGGGGGCGATCTCGGCTGTGTCCTTCGCGCGGCGCACGCGGCCGTCGAACTGTGCGCCTTCCGAGATCGAAAGCGTCTGATGGAAGATGTCGCCCTCGACCACGGAGGTCGGGTGCAGCGTCACGGACTGGGCTTTGATCGCTCCCCGCACGCCGCCGCGCACCTCGATCTGCTCGGCGCAGACGGTGCCGATCACCGAACCGTCCTCGCCGATGACGACCTGCTTGCCGGTCACGTCGCCGCGGATGTCGCCGTCGATCTGCAGCTTGTTCTGGGAGATGATGGTGATCTTCTCGCCGAGGATGGTGAGATCGGTGCCGATGACGGAGGTGCCCATGGCGGCAGCGGCGCCGAAGGGAGATGCGCGCCCGTTGCCGGACGACGGCACGGGGCCGGCCAAGCCGCTCGGAGGGCTCGGAGGCTTCGGTAGACTGGGATCGGAACTGGAACCGCGACTGAACACACTAACCTCCCCTGGTACTCACAAGCCTGATTGGCGTCCAATATGGACGGAAACACGGTGAGATGGAGGAAATTTGTCGTCAAAGAGTGAAGTAAGGCGAAACAGGCGGGTTCCGGTGGAAGAGTAAATTATTCCGTCTGACGTGCAAAAATTTCAAACCGCGCGTCAATCCTCGCCGCTCGCGCCAGCCAGCTCGCCGGTCAGGAACTGGGCGCGCCCATGCCCGAACGACCAGTCCTCGTCCGTGTTCTCGACCATCGACACCATGACGTCGCTCGGGGCGATGCCGCAGCTCCGCTCCAACTCCTCCACCAGCAGGCGATAGAAAAGCTCCTTGGCCTCGCGCCCACGCGGACGCGTCGTGACCTGCAGGATGATGACGTCGTCGGTGCGCGGAATGTCGAGGCCCGTGTCCTCGACGATCACGCGCGAGCGCTTGTGCTCGTGGACGATCTGGTAGCGATCGCGCTCGGGCACCTTGAAGGCGGCCAGCATGGCGCGGTGGGCCGCGTCGAGAAGCGCCTTCAGCTCGGACTTGGAGCGGCCTTCGATGAGGTCGAAACGCAGGAGTGGCATGGGGACACCAGGGGTAAAGGCAGGGCCGGACGATTAGGCCGTAGGGGGTTTGCGGCGCGGCGGCAATTGGAAATAGGTGGTGGTGGGAGGGAAGTGGGCAGCAGTAGGCAGTAGGCAGGCAGCGGGCCGCAGGCAGGAAGTGGGCAGTGGGCAAGGTTTGCGGTGGGAGGAATGCGGGGCGGAAAAGCAAAGGGGCCGCCCTGTGGGCGGCCCCCGTGAGATTCGGGCGGCGTTGTCCGGCGGTTGTGGCGCCGGGCCGCGAAACGCTGGCCTTCAGACGGTCCCCAGAGGCAGACCCGGCTTGAAATCCAGCGATCCCGACATCGCCGTCCTCAAGATCCCACTCGACATCGGATCACCTCCTTCCAGTTGTTGAAGCCTGGAGAAAGCGTGCCATGCTTCGCCAAAAATGCAAAGTTAAGGTTTGGATAGCCGGCGCAACCGGCGTGCACCCGCGAGACGTCATGGGTGCCTCGCCGGAGCGACGCGGCGGGCATCGGCGCTCGTAAAGAGACCGGCCGGGAAACCAAGGAAAAGGAGTTCGTCCCGTGGGCTTCAAAGCTGTCGCTTCGGTGGCCGTGCTCGGGCTTGCTGCGATGGTCGGCGGTGCGTCGGCCGGTGCCGGAAGCCAGAGCGGCAAGACGGCGTGGGACTTCGCGTTCACCTCCATCGACGGCAAACCGATGCCGCTCTCGGACTTCAAAGGCCGCGTGCTGCTGGTCGTGAACACAGCCTCATTCTGCGGCTTCACGAAGCAATATGAGGCGTTGCAAGCGCTCAATGCCAGATACGAGGCGCAGGGCTTCAACGTGATCGGCGTGCCCTCCAACGACTTCGGCGGGCAGGAGCCGAAGGCTGAGGGCGAGATCAAGGAATTCTGCGAGGGCATGTTCGGCGTGACGTTCCCGCTCGCGGACAAAAACGTCGTGTCGGGCGCCGACGCGCATCCGTTCTATGCGTGGGCGCGCGAGGAGCTGGGCTGGCTCAATGCGCCGAAGTGGAACTTTCACAAGTATCTCGTGGGGCGCGACGGCAGGCTCGTGACGAGCTTCTTCTCCGCGACGGCGCCCGATGCGGCGCGCTTGATCGCGGCCGTGGAGGCGGAGATCGCGAAGCCTCGGGTGGCGGCGGCGGACTGATTGAAGTTGCGCAGGCCCGCGCCGTGCCGGAACGCCGTCTACGGAAACGACGTTGGCTTAGAGCAACATTCTTTCGGAGGCTGCGTCATGTGCCGCAACATCAAGACGCTCTACAACTTCTCGCCGCCCGCGACGGAGGACGAGATCCGCGCGTCGGCCCTCCAGTTCGTGCGCAAGATCTCGGGTTTCGCGCATCCCTCGAAAGCCAACGCGGCGGCGTTCGATCTGGCCGTGGACCGCGTGGCGTCGGCGGCTCAGGAGTTGCTCGACGAGCTCGTCACGCTCGCGCCGCCTCGCGACCGGGATGTCGAAGCGGCCAAGGCGAAGGCGCGCACCGCGGCACGGTTCGGCGGCTGAGGCGGTCGCCTCGCAAGTTATGGCTGGTCCGTGCTTTTCCGATCGCTGTCGATGCGCTCGACCTTGGCGGCCTGGTTCGGGATGAGCATGACCTTGTAGGTCACGCCTTTGCACGTGAGGATCCAGGCCGCCTCATCGGGCTTCGCGGCCTCCGGGTCGCGGGTGGCGCTCTCGGGGTTCTCGCAGGCGAACCCCTGCTTGCGGATCTGCACGGCGATGATGTCCTTCGACACCTCCTTGGGGGCGGCGGCCTCTGCGACCGTTGCTGTCGCCGGCAGTCCGATACCGCCGGCGACGACGCCGGCCATGGCAATGCGCGTGATCCTCATTCGTCCAGCCTCGCGCGACTGTTGAAGACGCGCTCAATCTATACCAGTTCTCCGCCCGGCGGCTCATGTGTCCGCCGTGAGCCTTAGGATTTTGCGACCGGCGGATACATCTCAGACCAGGGCGTAGCCTTTGGCGGTCAGGAAGGCGCCGAGCAGCAGGGATACGAGCGCCCAGGCGGTGATCGCGTTCTCGCTCCGCATCAGGGCGTTGCGCAGCCCCGTCACGCGCTCGGGCCAGATGATGCGTGCGGTGCCGCCGATCACGCACAGCCAGCCGAACACCGTGACGAGCAGCGTCCATTCCGCCGACCAGATGTTGTGGGTGCGCACGATGGCGAGACCCGCAAGCAGCGTGAAGATGCCCGAGAAGAATATGAACTCCGGGCCATTCAGTGTGCCGGTGATCAGGTTGGCGACCGTGCGCCGGTTGATCAGGAGCGCGGCTGCGACGGCCATCAGCAGAGGGCCGGCGAGGCCCGCGATCAGCTCCGAGTTTGTCATATCGCTCATCCCCTGGTCGGTGTGAGCCGGAACCATTTAAGTTTCGCGCCGATGGCGGCGCCTTGCAAGGGACCGCAAAGAAATCGGGCCGATCTTGCGATCGGCCCGGATGTGCGTGGCCTACCAGCCGCGATGGTGCTTGTTGCCGTACTTCCACGCGTAGAAGTGGGGTTTCCAGTGATGGCGGTGTCCGCTCTTCCAGCTCCAGCGATTGTGGACATGCTTTCCTGCGTGCTTGTGCTTTCCGGCGTGGTGATGGACGCCTTTGCCGTTGTGGCCGTAGGAGTGCTGCGGCTTGCCGCGCCAGTCGGCGAGCGCCGGCGAGAGCGTGATCGCGGTTGCGGCTGCGGCGAGGGCGAGCTTGGTGAAAAGCGAGGATCTCATGTTCGGTCTCCTGTTTCGTTCGGGCCTGGCCTACGCGCGGGGTGCGCGCCCCAAGCCTTCGAGACCGATCGTGACGGGGCGCGCTTGAACTCGCCTTGAATGCCCGGCTCATCTGCGGTTCATGTCTGTGGCCACCGATGGGCCGCGGAGGAAGAAGGGGGGCCGCGCAAAAAAAAGGCCGATCCAAAGATCGGCCCAGGGGGAGGACGCAGGGGAGATAGAAATCAGCTCAGGCGCGGCGCTTACTTGCCGACGCGGGGGAGGCCCCAGAGGCGGTGCCAGCTGTCGTGGGATTCCTTGCGAATGTTCTTCGATGCATCGGTCTGCATTGCGGCGAGCTTGGCGCGCTCGCTGCGCGTCAGGTAGCCCTTGGTTTCCATGGAGGCCTTGGTGCGGGCGATCCGTTTCTGCTCGGCGCGCAGCTTGATGCCCTCGGTCCACGTGATTGCACCGGTCTCGCGGCCGTGCTCGATGCGGTCGGCCTGGCGGTCCATGCGGTTGCCGATCGCGTCCGCCGATGCGACCGCGGGGGCGGCGATCGCGAGCATCAGGGCGAGGGGGATCGTGCGGTTCATCATCGTTCTCCTGTTCCATCTTCGACCGGCGAGGAAGGCCGGCGTGGTGACAGGAGGAATACGGGCTCTGCTTTGAACCGGCCCTGAATGGGGCTTTCAGGCGCCGTTCATCCCGCGGCTCGCTTGCCGCCGGCGTTCGGCCGCGGCGCGGATGGCGCCGGACCATGGGGCGGACAGGGGAGAAGGGCCGGACAGAGAAACGCCCAACCCCGGGGGGCGGGGCTGGGCGCTCAAGCGCTCTCGCGCGCAACGCCGGGAGGGAAGCCGGCGTTCCAGGCCGATGCCTCGGTTAGACGGGGGGAGCTACCGATATGTATGGCATCGCCTGAGTAATGTTGACATAAGCGCAACACGCCAGCTTTCAATAGGGGGCAAGCGGCCCGATCACGAAAATGTGATTTACTTTTCCACGATATCCCCCGGTTATCGTGATTCGGGCGTGGGGATCGGCGAATATGCCTTGATTTTAGACACTTCCGGCTCAGCCGTTTTCCCCAGCAAGCGTTCATCCGGGGCGATGCCACAGCCCGGACGCGCCCTGTGGCCCGTCAGGGATGGAATTTATTCAAAGTCACCGCCTGGATCTTGAACAGCCGGGCATCGAGCTTCTCGCTCTTGTCGAGCTGGGAAATCTCGACCCGGGTATCAAGGCCCTGGGCGTCCGTGGTTAACCATTCCTTGAGCTCCAGCTCCGGTGCCTTCGTCATGTAGAGCTTGATTTTGCCCGGTGCGTCGGGGCTCTTGTCGCGTAGCGCGACGACGAGTTGGTCGTCGCTCTCCTGCACCTCCACGATCATGGCGTCGCGGATCAGATCCACATCCTTGCGCAGGAGCAGCCGGAACGGAGTCTGATCGAGCGCGACGCGGTCCTCGTTGTTGAGGTCCAGGTCCTGGATGGCGAGATACTCGCCGTCGGAAATGATGATCTGGCGTGAGGGGCGCGCGTAGTCGAAGCGGAAGCGGCCGGGCCGCTTGACCATGAACTTGCCCTTCATGCGCTTGTTGTCGGCCGTGGTCTGCACGAAGTTGCCCTTGAGGTCTCCGAGGGTGTTGAAATAGCCGTTGACCCTCCTCACCACCTCGGTCTGCGCGTCGTTCAGCATCAGGCCGCCGCCGGGCGTCGCGACCTCGGCGTTCCATCCTGACCTGTCGGCTGCGGCGCGCTCGGCGCCGGCAGGAGGCTGGGCTGCGGGCGCCTCGGCACCGGGGCGAGTCGCGGGAACGGGGGCCGGAACGGCGGCTGCGGCAGGCTGATCGCCCGGTTGCGGCGTCGCGTCCCCGGCATGGACGGCGGTCGCGAGAAGCGCGAGCGAAAGGCCCGCAGTGGCGGCCAGGTCCAGTATCTTCATATTCCGTCTCATTGAGCCCCCCGCCTCCGAAAGCCTGGAGGCACCCCTGCTGTCTGACCGGACAATGCGTCCACAAGTGGGCGAGTGCGGCCCCGCGGGCACGCGGGTTCCGGCCTCTGATCGATCGGCCGGGGAGATCGCCGGTCAGCGCCAGAGTGATAGGATCTGGCGCCGCGGCCGTCCAGTCGCCGCCGGCCTCGCCTGGGGTTTTCCAGAGGTTCAGGCGACCGAGCGGCCCGGTGCGTCGCCGGCCAGGATCTCGCGGCGGCCGGTGTGGTTCGGCGCGCTGATCAGGCCGTCGTGTTCCATGCGCTCGATCAGGTCGGCGGCGCGGTTGTAGCCGATGGAGAGGCGGCGCTGCACGTAGCTCGTCGTGGCCTTGCGGTCGCGCAGCACGAGTGCGACGGCGCGGTCGTAAAGGCTGTCGCCGCCGTCCGTCTCGCTTGCCTCCGCTGGGCCCTCGTCGGTCGGCGCGGCGTCGATGTCCTCGACGTAGCGCGGGGCGCCCTGCGCGCGCAGATGGGCCGCGACGGCCTCGACCTCCTCGTCGGATACGAACGGCCCGTGCACGCGCAGGAGCTGGCCGGCGCCGGACGTGTAGAGCATGTCGCCCTGGCCGAGCAGCTGCTCGGCGCCCTGCTCGTTCAGGATGGTGCGGCTGTCGATCTTGGAGGCGACCTTGAAGCCGATGCGGGTCGGGAAGTTAGCCTTGATGGTGCCGGTGACGATGTCGACCGACGGGCGCTGCGTGGCCATGATCAGGTGAATGCCCGCCGCGCGCGCCTTCTGCGCGAGGCGCTGCACCGCCGTCTCGATGTCCTTGCCGGCGGTGATCATCAGATCGGCGAACTCGTCCACGACCACGACGATGTAGCTCATGGGCGCGAGGTCCATCTCCTCGCGCTCGTAGATGGGTTTCCCCGTTTCCGGATCGAACCCCGTCTGCACGGTGCGTGCGAGCTGCTCGCCGCGCTGGCTCGCGGTTTTGATGCGCGTGTTGAACGCCTCGATGTTGCGCACGGAGAGCCTGGCCATGCGCTTGTAGCGCTCCTCCATCTCGGCGACGACCCAGTTCAGCGCGCCGACCGCTTTCTGCGGATCGGTGACGACGGGCGTCAGGAGATGGGGGATGTCGTTGTACACCGACAGCTCGAGCATCTTGGGATCGATCATGATCAGGCGGCACTGCTCCGGCGTGTGGCGGAACAGGATCGACAGGATCATGGCATTGACGCCGACCGACTTGCCCGAGCCCGTGGTGCCCGCGACCAGGAGGTGGGGCATGCGCGCGAGGTCGGCGACGATCGGCTCGCCGCCGATGGAGCGGCCGAGCGTGATGGGCAGGATGCCGTCGGCGCCGGCGAAGGCCGGGCTTTCGATCAGCTCGCGCAGGCCGACCGTCTCGCGGCGGCTGTTCGGCAGCTCGATGCCGATGACGTTGCGGCCGGGGATCACGGCGACACGGCAGCTCGTGGCGCTCATGGAGCGGGCGATGTCGTCGGCAAGCGCCATGATGCGCGTGGCCTTGGTGCCGCGGGCGGGCTCGAGCTCGTAGAGCGTGACGACGGGGCCCGGCTTGATGTCGCGCACCTCGCCCTTGACGCCGAAATCGGCGAGTACGTCCTCGAGCAGGCGCGCGGTGCCGCGCAGCACGGTCTGCGAGAGCTCGTTGCCCGCTTTCGACGGCGGGCTCTTCTTCAGCATGGAAGGCGCGGGACGCTTGAAGGTGATCTCGGTGCGGCGCTGGGCGAGGGCGCGGATGAGCGGATTGGCAACGGCGCGCGCGGCCGGCGGCGCAGGCTTCGGGGCCGGGGGCGGGGGTGGTGCGGCCTGCGGAGGGGGCGCCTCCCGTGCGCCGGTGAGGAAGCGCGGAAGATCGTGGCCGGGCAGCCCGGTGTGGTCGGCGAGATCGGCTTCGGGCGGGCGCGGCCGTGCGCCGGCGGGTGCGAAGCGCTCGGCAATGGCGCGGCTCGAGATCTCGAGTGTGTCGTCGCCCGGCTCAGCGGCGAACCTATCATCGGTGAACGCGTCATCCGCGTCGACGGAGGCGATGTCGTCGTGCTCGTAGGCGATCGGAGGACGGCGCTCGAAGCGGGGAGCCTCGCGCGGCGCGCGGTCCTGCGGGCCGGGCTGGCGGGCGAGGACGCCGGGCAGCACGTGCTCCATGGCATCGAACCCGCGCCGGGCGACATGCTCCGCCGTGGCGCGCCAGGGACGCAGGGAGCCCAGAGCGGAGGCGAGGCTGCCCGGATGGGGCAGATGCTCGCTCAAGGTATGGGGCGCCGTATCGCCGCGCCACGATGCCGCCTCGCGGCTGGGCTCGTAGCGGTGCGCGGGGAATACGTCGGTGCGCGTCACGCCGAGGGTCCGTACCAGCGACGACATGCCGAAGCCGGTGAGAAGGATGGCGGCGGCGAGGCCGGCGGTGTCGGAGCTGATGAAGCCCAGGATCGAGGACGCGAAATCGAAGATCGCATCGCCCAGGATGCCGCCGTAGCCATGCGCGACGGGCCAGGAGGGCGAGCGGGGGAGCGCGGAGACGGCACCGGCGAGGCCGAGCAGCGCAAAGGGGTAATAGGTGGCCTTGCCGCGCAGGTTCGGCACGTGCTCGGCGAGCACCAGCTCGAAGCCCCAGATCATCGGCGGAAGCAGCGCGACGGCGGCGGCGAGGCCGAGCGTCTGCAGCAGGAGGTCGGCCACGATGGCGCCCGGCGCGCCGAGCGCGTTGCTCACGGGGCCGTCTGTGGCGTGGGTGAGGCTCGGGTCGGCGACCGACCACGACACCATGCTGGCCCAGACGGCCGCGAGTGTCAGTAAAAGCGCAATGCCGCAGCTCCGGCCGAGGGTGCCGATCAGGCGGGCCTCGAGGGCAGGCGGCAACAGGCGCTGGCGATCGTGTCCGGCAACGGACGGCATGGCAACGAACGTCTCTTACGCAGGTACATGAACGACCCGTTCGAGCGCCTCCCCGATCGTTGCGGCATCGTGGACCAATGCGACACGCACGTAAGGCGCGCCGGGATTGGTCCCATCAGCTCCGGTCCGAGCCAGGTAGGCACCGGGTATGACCTTGACTCCGAAACGTTTCCATAAGGTTAGTGCCGCGTTTTCGCCGCCTCCGATATCGTCCATATCAAGCCACAGGAAGAACCCGCCGGCCGGACGGACGTAACCGAAGCGAGTGCCGAGCGCGGCGGTAGCCACGTCGTATTTCGCGGCATAGGCGCGGCGGTTGGCGGTGACGTGCTGCTCCTCGGCCCAGACGGCGGCGGAGGCGTGCTGGGTCGGGCCCGGCATCTGCGGGCCGATGAGGTTGCGGACCTCGAACAGGGTGTCGAGGAAGCCGGCGTCGCCCGCGGAGAAGCCGGAGCGCAGCCCGGGCAGGTTCGAGCGCTTAGAGAGCGAATTGAAGACGACGAGGTTGCGGAAGCGGTCCGGAGTTCGGGCTGCAACCTCGAGCGCGCCGACCGGCGGGGGGCCGGAATAGATCTCCGAGTAGCACTCGTCGAAGAAGAGCAGGAAGTCGTAGGCACGGGCGAGGTCGAGCGCGCGGGCAATGTAAGCCGCGTCCGCGACGGCGCCCTGCGGGTTGGCGGGCGAGCACAGGTAGAGCGCGGCTGTGCGGGCGAGGAGTGCGGTGTCGGCCGCGAGCGCGTCGAGGTCCGGCAGGTGGCCGGTTGCGGTGGTCGCGTTCAGGAACACGGGCTCGGCCCCGGCGGCGAGCGCGCCTCCGAGGTAGGCCTGGTAGAACGGATTGCACATCAGGATCGCCGGGCGGCCGTCTACGCCCTGCTTGCGGCCGACGGCGGGGAAGGCCGCATAGAAAAGACCTTCGCGCGAGCCGTTGCAGGGCAGGATCTCGCGCGCGGGATCGACGGCGCCGGCAAGGTTGAAGCGGCGTCCGATCCAGTCCGCAATGGCTCCCCGCAACGCGTCCGAGCCGCGGATCGGCGGGTATTTGGCGAACAGGGCTTCCGCCTCGGTGATCTTCGCGGCGACGAAGGCCGGCATGGTCTCGCGCGGCTCGCCGAGCGTGAGGTCGATGGGCGGCCGTCCCGGCGGGATGCCGTCCAGCAATTGGCGCAGACGCGAGAAGGGGGAGAGGATGGTGCCGTCGGCAAGCGAGGCGAGGGTGAGGGCGTGGGACATGGGGCTTTGTAGGTGGGCAGCGGGCAACTGGGGGTGGGCAGTAGGCAGTAGCACGGCGCGCGGTTCGCGGGCAGCGAGTTCCGTCTCCTATCGCCCCCACGCTGCGTGTCAGCGCGCGCCGTCTGGCGGGACTGACGGTCGCGGCCGGCTTACGGGATGGGGTCGCGGTGGGTGCGGTCGTAGTTGGTGGCGGTGGCGAGGCCGATGGCCTGGTCGAGGCCGCGCGTGCCGCGCAGGTCGGCCTCGTCGAGGTTGGCGCCCGTGAAGTCCGCGCCCGTGACGTCGGCGCCCGAGAAGTCGGCCTGCGTGAGGTTGGTGCCGATCAGGTTGGCGTCGCGCAGGTCCGCGCCCCTAAAGCGCGCGTATTTCAACGATGCGCCGGGGAACTTGGCCTGCCGCAGGATGGCCTTGGTGAAGTTGGCGCTGACCAAGCTCGCCGGCGAGAACAGCGTTTCCTCGCGCGAGGCGCCGCCGCCGAATACCGCACCCGTCAAGTCCGCGCCCGAGAAGTCGGCGCGGTCGAGCCAGCCGTCGGAACGGATGCGGATCAGCTTGGCATTGGTGAACCGGGGTGCCTCGGCCGTCTCGACTTCGAGGGTGGTGAAAATCGTCGGGCGCAGGATGCGCGCGTCGGTGAGGTCGGCGCCGGTGAAGTCGGCCGAGGTGATGGTTGCGCGGTCGAGCCGCACGCCGACCAGGACGGCCCCTCCGAGCTTCGCGCGCGAGAGGTCGGCGCCGTAGAGGTCGGAGCCCGTGAGGTCTGCACCCTTGAAGTCGAGCTCGGCCAGATCGAGCCGGGTGAGGTTCAGCCCGCGCAGGTCGGGAGGCGAGCCCGGCGTGGCCTTGAACAGGCGTGCGGTCACGGTGCCCGCAGTGAGCGTCGTGTCTCCGCGCGAGGTCGACGTGTCGCCGGCAGGCGCCGTGTAGCTGGGCAATCCACCGCCGGCCACGGCGCCGGAGGTCGCCGCCGCCGAGAAGGCCAGAATGGCAACCGCGGTTTCGAGGATCCGAGAGAGGCGCAGCAGTACCATCCTTCGACGTGTCTGGACTCCGGCCTTCGCCGGAGTGACGGAGAGTTTTTGGCAATCGGCGCGACCGCCCAAGAACGTCATCCCGGCGAAGGCCGGGATCCAGATACGCCGACGCATCGCCGATCGCCGTGCCTCGTCGTGACAGGTCTGCCGAGCGTGGTTCCCGGCGATTGGGCTAACTCGGGCCGTGGAAATCCCAAGGTGCATGCGCTTCAATTGCTCCGGGTTCTATCAGGCCGCCGCGGCGCCGTCCTTCAACAGCTTGTAGTTGATGGAATCGAGTAGCGCCTCGAAACTGGCGTCGATGATATTCGGTGAAACGCCGACCGTGATCCATCGTTCGCCGGTTGCATTGTCGAGCGTCTCGACGAGCACGCGCGTCACCGCCTCGGTGCCGCCGGTCAGGATCCGCACCTTGTAGTCGACGAGCTCGATGCTCTCGATGTGCTTCTGGTAGCGGCCGAGGTCCTTCCTGAGCGCGCGGTCGAGCGCGTTGACCGGGCCGTTGCCTTCGCCCACCGACCACAAGAGCTCACGGTCGCCGTCGATGAACACCTTGACGGTGGCCTCCGAGACCGTGACCAGCTCGCCCAATGCGTTATGGCGGCGCTCGACCATGACGCGGAAGCTGTCGACCGAGAAATAGTGCGGCACGTTGGCGAGGTGGCGGCGGGCCAGGAGCTCGAAGGAGGCTTCCGCCGATTCATAGGCGTATCCGGCGGATTCGCGGGCTTTCACCTCGTCGAGCAGGGCCTGGATGCGCGGATCGTCCCTGTCGGCCGCGAAGCCCAGGCTCTCGAGCGAGGCCAGCACGTTGGAGCGGCCGGCCTGCTTCGAGACGAGCAGGCGGCGCTCGTTGCCGACGGAGTCCGGCGGCACGTGCTCGTAGGTTCCGGGGTCCTTCAGGATCGCGGACGCATGGATGCCGGCCTTGGTGGCGAACGCGCTCTCGCCGACGTAGGGCGCGTGCCGGTTCGGCGCCTCGTTCAGAAGCTCGTCGAGCACGCGGCTCGCGTGCGTCAGCGTGCGCAGACGCTCGGGCGTGATGCCGGTCTCGAAGCGCTCGGCGAAGTCCTTCTTCAGGAGCAGCGTCGGGATGATCGAGGTCATGTTGGCGTTGCCGCAACGCTCGCCGAGGCCGTTCAGCGTGCCCTGGATCTGGCGGCAGCCCTGGCGCACGGCGGCCAACGTATTGGCGACGGCGTTGTCGGTGTCGTTGTGGGTGTGGATGCCGAGGCGGTCGCCCGGCACGTGTTTCACAACGTCGGCCACGATGCGCTCGACCTCGTGGGGCAGCGTGCCGCCGTTGGTGTCGCAGAGCACGATCCAGCGCGCGCCTGCCTCGAGTGCCGTTCTGGCAACGGCGAGGGCGTAGTCGCGGTTGCCCTTCCAGCCGTCGAAGAAGTGCTCGCAGTCGAGCATGGCCTCGCGGCCCGAGGCGACGACGGCGCGGATGCTCTCGGCGATGGCGGCGAGGTTCTCCTCGTTCGATATGCCAAGCGCGACGCGCACGTGATAATCCCACGACTTGGCGACCATGCAGATGCTGTCGGCGGCGGAGGCGAGCAGCGCCTGGAGACCCGGATCGTTCGAGACCGAGCGGCCGGCGCGCTTCACCATGCCGAAGGCCGTGAAGCGGGCGTTCCCAAGGGTGGGCCTCGCCTTGAAGAACTCCGTATCGGTGTCGTTGGCGCCCGGATAGCCGCCCTCCACATAGTCGAGGCCCAGCTCGTCGAGGATGGCCGTAATGCGCCGCTTGTCCTCGAGCGAGAAGTCGACGCCGGTCGTCTGCGCGCCGTCGCGCAACGTGGTGTCGAAGAGGTAAAGGCGTTCCTTGTTCATTGTCGGTCTCGTTGGGCTCAGCCGTCGTTGGCGGCGCCGAGCCGCTTTTTCATCGTCGTGTTCGGGAGCCAGAGGTCGTCGCGCGGCACCATGTTGCGCCGGGTCGCCTCGTAGCCGCGGGCTTCGAAGAAGGGCTCCGCCGTGTCGCTGGTCTCGACCGTGATCTCCCTGGCGCCGCGGCCCTGGGCCAGGCGCTCGATGGCGTCGGCCAATGCGTTGCCCACGCCCTGACCCGCGAAGTAGGGGTGCACGTAGAGCATCTCGAAGGTGTCGTTGCCCTTCAGGGAGGCGAAGCCCGCATACTCGCCATCGACCTGCACGATGAGGGTCGTCATGGAGCCGAGACGCTTCGCGAAGGCTTCGCCGTCGGCAGCCGTGCTGGCCCAGGCCAGGCGCTGGTCCTCGTCGTAGTCCTCGGCGGTCAGCTCCTCGATCGACTGTGCGAACAGGTCCTGCAGCGCCGGCGTATCGGCGGGCAGGAAGGGACGGAGCGGGTAGGGCGCGTTCATCGGTGCGTCGGGACTCAGATGTAGCCGTAGGAGCGGGCGAGATAGACGGCGAGCGCCAGGATGGCGATCTTGATGACCACGTAGACCATCCAGTGCCGCGGGAAGGGGACGTCCTTTCTCCAGTCGCTCATCGGGTGGCTTCCTTTTCGTCCGGTGTATGAAGGCCTACATCGCGGACGATTGTATCCATTACGGACAACGTGTTCGCGAGAACATCGTTGTTCCAGAACCGCAGGACCCGATAACCGTTCTTTTCGAGCCATCGTGTACGAGCAGCGTCGGTTTTCTGCGCCTTGGGCTCGCCGTGCTGCCCGCCGTCCAGCTCGATTACGAGCTTCGCGCCGTGATCGGTAAAGTCCGCGATGTATGGGCCGATGGGGGCTTGCTGCCGGAAGTGAAAGCCTTGGCGGTTAAGCTCACGCAGCTCGCGCCATAGCTTTCGCTCTGCCTCAGTCTTGTCTCGTCGGAGCCTTCGGGCCCGCTCGCTCATGATGTTGGTCATGATGCGCTTCGCACAAAATCAACGGCGCCATCCCCCTCCCCCTTGTGGGGAGGGGTTAGGGGTGGGGGGAGTCCAGAACGCCGGCGTTGGGGTTGGGGGGCCCCCCCCCCCCCCCCCCCCACCGGGGGGGGGGGGGGGGGGGGGGGGGGGAGGGGGGAGGGGAAAAAAAGGGGGGGGGGGGAGA
>ERZ795041.197-NODE-197-length-23949-cov-4.437767_pt1 | contig 23949 bp, 16 predicted proteins | sample MGYA00375125_ERZ795041 | MGnify/ENA primary metagenome ERZ795041 (study PRJEB30170, sample SAMN03074214) | activated sludge metagenome | biome: Common Effluent Treatment Plant; feature: Wastewater; material: Activated sludge; isolation source: activated biomass in...
GAAAGCGGCGTCACGGCCGATCGACAACACGCAGTTGATCGCGGCGGCGTCGATGATGGGCGGGGGGACACTCTTCTCGCTGTTCGTGGGCTTTGCCGCCTGGCGACGACTCGCCTCGGCGAAGACGAAGTTCGAGCAGGACACGCAGATGGCGGCGATCCTGGAGGACGCGCACTGGCCCGATCCGCGGAAGATGTGACCTTCGGGACGTTGGTGGCGGATGGGGTCGCGTGCGAACTTCGGGCATTGCCCGAGGGTGCCCGGATTGCCCTTGGCGTGTTCGTCTGGCCTTGATCGTCAGAGGGTGACGGTCATCAGGAGGCGGGCGGCGGATGACGGCTGCCCGACGGCGGCGGACGCGATCGCGAGACGCATGCCGGGTTTCAGTTCACTCGCGGCGATGGGAACCTGCAGGCTCACGAACTGTCCGTTGGAGGCAAACTGGGAGAACTCGCGGACGACAGCGCCCGATTCATCAACCTCGACGAGCCGGAAGGACTCGCCCGGGATGGCGGCGACGCCCTTGACGAAGAGTTGGGCCTTGTCCCAGGTGTCGGCGAAGTGGATGGCGGCGAGGGCCTTGTCGGCGTCGAAGCCCGGCTCGGCCTTGAAGACTCGACGCTGGTGGGCGTCGGTGAAGACGACGTCCTGGAAGCGGTCGCCGCCGAAGGACTTCACGTAGGACCCGAGCATCTGGTCGCTCGCGACGCGTTCGGCGAGGCGCGTGTTGGTGTCGATGACATAGACGAAGGCCGCGAGCAGCAGGGCGGCGGCGGAGGCGAACCCGATGGCTCCGGCGCGCCACGCCGGGGAGACGCGGATCTTTGAGGCCGGGGCCATGACGACGGTGCCATGCGCGATCACGCCGGCGACGGCATCGCCCAATGCACCGTTGTCGATGGTCGCGCCGGCTTCGATCTCAGCGCGGATGGCCTTGAGGACGCGCTCGCGGAGCGAGGCCGGAGGCTCGGTCTCGAGCAGAATGGCGTGCGACCCGGCCCAGCGGGCCTGCTCGGTGCGGACGTGGGCCTGGATCTCGGGGGAGGCTCGATCGAACGCGCGATTGAAGTCGCGGTGATCGGCCTCTTCGAGGAGACCGAGTGCGTCGAGATGAGCGGCCTCGAGTAGTTCACGAATCGTCATACAACCAACTCCTCACCCATCCGTTCCCTCAGCCTCACGAGTGCTCGGCTGAGCGCCGACTTGATCGTTCCCAGCGGGGTGTTCAGTTCCTCGCCGATCTGTCGGAGGGTCTGTCCCCCCACATACGCCCGGAGCACCACGGTTCGCTGGAGTTCCGGGAGGGCGTCTATTCGTTTCATCAGTGCCTTGAGTTTCTCTTCTTGCTCCATTCGTGACGAATCGGCCTTAGAGGCCGGGTAGTTGCCTGGGAGTGCCGCCTCCAACGATCCGGCCTTGATGCGGGCGCGGTTGCGTCGAAGTTTGTCCACCAGGTGACGTCTGGTAATCAGCATCACCCAGGTGACCAGGGCGGCCCGAGCGTCGTCATATCGGCCGGCGGTCCTCCAGAGGCGGACAAACACCTCCTGAACGGCGTCCTCGGCCTCGGCACGGGTGGGCATGGTCTGGAGCGCCATTCGAAAGACGAGTGAACCGAAGCGGTCGTAGAGATGGGCGATGGCCTCCTGATCGTTCTGGGCCACCCGCTGCATCAGATCGCGGTCGGAATCGTCGTGTTTGGTCCTTCGCTCGGGCATGTCCCCACACGATACCACAAATAGGGGCCTTGGAAGAGTTTCCACGCGGCATTTCATCGCCGAGCGGCGTCCTCCAACGTCCGTGATCGTCCGGGAACGATCTGGATCGCCATCTGATACGTTGGCCGCCACGTGGAGGATCCTGCCGAGCGAATCAAGTCAGCGATGCGGAGTCGCGGCTGCGTTTGTGTTTTGTTTGGAATCGGACTTTGTTTATGAGCATCAAAATAAGGTGGAATAGGGGCACTATGTGGGTTGCATGAATCGAGAAAAGTCGATAGATTTTTTGAAGGAAAGCGTGGGCCGGGTGTGCCTTCGCGGTCCGGAGTAGGGAATCGACGGCATGGGCCTCATGGGGAACATGCGGGGGCATCTGCGATCTGCAACGTGCAGCGGGCTTCGCGTTCGCGCCTCTCGTCGCGCCTTCACGTTGGTCGATGTGCTCGTGACGATTGCGGTGATCGGCGTGCTGATCGGGATACTGATTCCCACATTGTCAGGCGTGAACGAGGCGGCACGACGCGTGGCCTGTCGATCGAACGTTCGACAAATCGGGATCGCGATCGCGTTGTATTCAGATCAGTACGACGGGATGCTGCCGAGCAGTGTGTTCCTGCCGTTCGATTCGATCGTGGCGCGTGAGGCGTCGCAGCCGCAGCAGATGATTCTGCTTCGCGTGAATCCGAGCCTGGCCGCGGCACCGTCGCCGTCCACGCCCACGATGACGGGGTGGGATGGTTTGGGCGTGCTGCACTCAACGGAGTTCATCAACGATGGGCGACTGTTCTACTGCCCGTCGCACCACGGCGAGAACTCGTTCCGGGTGTACGCGCAGGCGTGGAGCCAGGGCGCGACGACCGAGATCGCGGGGAACTATCACTATCGTGGGGCTGGGCCATCGAGCGGCGTGCCTGGTGCACCGCTCACGAACGTGATGTATCGCATCAGTCCGCAGCACTCGGCCCTGGTCTCCGACGGGCTCCGCACGCAGTCGGATTACAACCACCGAGTCGGATCGAACGTCTTCCGGGCGGATCTCTCGGTGGTGTGGGTGCCCGATCCGCGGCTGATGGTGAGCGAGGCTCTCCCGGAGAAGAAGGAAGACGCGATCAATGCGTCGCCGGTCGAGAGCGCGTGGCACTTCTTTGATACATCCGAGGTTGTGTCGGATGTTCTAGGCGCGGGCTCGATCAATCGTGCGGCCCTCACGCGGTAGTTCGAGCACCATCAGTTTGCTCAGGGCGCCGATCCCATCCCGGCTTGGCGATGTCTTTCTTTGGATTCGCGTGCACCCGTGTGCGTTGTTGTGAGGGATTGCGTGTTGGGCGCTTCGTGTTTGCGTGGGGCCGCGTGATGTCCGTGGATGCGTGGGCCTACATTTGGGTATGACCACACGGACCACGTTGAGGATGTTCTCTCGCCTCGTGCTGCTCGCGGGATGTGCCGGGTTTGGCGCCCCTGCCGTGGCGCAACTCAGCCCCTCGCGCACCTATTTCGGCTTCGATAAGCCCGTGATGCTCGACGTGGCCGATTCGGGCGGCAAGGGGGAACTCTCGATCAAGGCCTATCGCGGCGACGTGTACGCGAATCCCGAACCCGAGGCGTCGGTCTCGGTTGTCGCGGGGAAGGTTGACCTCCGGTCGGCGTTCGAAGGGTTCTGGACGAGGACAGCGACGAGCGTGAAGTATCTGCAGTTGTACTCGGGAACCGAGGCGCTTGGATCGCCGGTGGTCGTGCAGCCGATGCGGAACCCGGCGTCGGCGTCGATCAACCCGCAGACGGGTGGCGTGATGTTCGCGCCGGCACCGCCGCAGGTCTCGGGGGTGCGGATCTACAAGGACCAGCACGTGGTACTGAACACGACGCTCGGCGAGATCGAGATCCGATTCCGGCCGGACCAGGCGCCGAACACGGCGTGGAACTTCCGCCAGCTTGTGGCCGATGGGTTTTACACCGATATCCCGTTCCACCGGATCATCGGGCCTCGTGATGGTCGCGAAGGATTCATGGCACAGTCGGGTGACCCGACGGGAACGGGCGGCGGCGGTCCGGGGTACAACATCGATATCGAGCCGTCGCGCCTCCCGCACGACATCGGGGTGATCTCGATGGCGCGCTCGGGCGAACCGAACTCGGCGGGGTCTCAGTTCTTCCTGTGCTTCAGCCGCAAGGGAACGAACTTCCTGGATGGGAACTACTGCGCGTTCGGCGAGACGGTTCGTGGGAAGGAGACGATCAAGGCGCTTGAGAGCGTGAAGGTCGAGGCCTCTCCCAGTGGTGAGCCGAGCAAGCCGGTCGGCGATCCCCCCAAGATCATCGATGCGAAACTCGTCGACGCCCCGCCGATTCTGACGGGGCCGAGGCCGATCTCGCTGCCCGAGCCTGAGTCGCCCAAGGCCCAGTGAGCCTTTGGACAAAGGCTTTGGTCTAGGCCTTGGTACGTCGCGTTCAGGACCCGCCCACGGGACAATCCCAGATGGCGGCGGGGACGCCACGGCCGGAGTATCCGTTGCCGCTGATGAGATAGAGATTCGCCTCATCCTCGGATGTTCCCAGGTCGCTGGCGAACTCTTCGACGAGACGATCGTGGTCGGTGGCCATGGGAGTTGCTCGTTGGGGGTGAAGTGAGGGATCAGCTACCGCCGACATCGGTCCCAGATATCGGTGAGGTCGCGATCGGTGTTGCTCATCGCGCAGATCTCCTCGCGCTTCCCGTAGGCGAGGGCGATGGTCACAAGTCGCGTGTACTGTTCGAACATCTCGGGTTGAAAGAAGGCGAGAGCGGCGTCGGCATCGCCCGACAGGGACGCACCCCGCCAGGCCTCGAATGCCTGGCGTGCCTCGCGAACGTTGTAGTCCTTCTCGCCGCACGTGGAGAACAACACGGCGGTGGCGCACACGACCATCACGGCCAGAAGGGAACGGGAGTCAAATCGGAGTGGCCAGCGGGCGTGCATGGGGTCCTCCATTCGAAGTTCCCCGGCATGATACCAATGAGAACGCCGCTGTTGGAAGCGGTGTTCTGGGCATGGAATGTAAGTATGCGTCAGCCGCGGGGTCCGGCGTTCCGGACGGCGTCGGGCATGTCGAACTGCTTGTCGTTCTCGCGGAAGAGGGCGGCGAGTTTCTTCGCCTGGGCGTCGTAGGCGGCGGGGTCCTTCCATGTGCCGCGGGGCTGGAGGACCTCGCTGGGAACATTGGGGACGGCCGTGGGGATGGGCAGGCCGAAGATCGAGTCGGGGGAGAAGGTGGCCTTGGCGAGCGAGCCATCGAGGATGGCGGTGACGAAGGCGCGGGTGTACTTGAGGCTGAAGCGTTTGCCCATGCCGTAGGGCCCGCCGGTCCATCCGGTGTTGAGGAGCCAGACGTTGGTGCCATGCTTTTTGATTTTGTCGGCGAGCATGTGGGCGTAGACGACGGGCTGGCGTGGGAGGAAGACGCCGCCGAAGCACGGGGAGAAGTTGGGCTGTGGCTCGGTGACGCCGGCCTCGGTTCCGGCGAGTTTACTGGTATACCCGTTCATGAAGTAGTACATCGCCTGCTCGGGGCTGAGTTTGGAGACGGGGGGCATGACGCCGTAGGCGTCGGCGGTGAGGAAGATGACGTTCTTGGGGTGTCCGCCGACGCTGGGGATGACGGCTCCGTCGATGAAATCGACGGGATAGGTGACGCGGGTGTTCTCGGTGAGTTTGGCGCTGTCGTAGTCGGGGACGCGCGTCGCGGGGTCAAGGACGACGTTTTCGAGGACGGATCCGAAGCGGATGGCGTTCCAGATCTCGGGCTCGCCCTCCTTGGAGAGTTTGATGCACTTGGCGTAGCAGCCGCCCTCGAAGTTGAAGACGCCGTGGTCGGACCACCCGTGCTCGTCGTCGCCGATGAGGGCGCGGTTGGGGTCGGCGGAGAGGGTTGTCTTGCCGGTGCCGGAGAGTCCGAAGAAGAGGGCGGGATTCTCGTGGGTCTTGCGGTCGACGTTGCAAGAGCAGTGCATGGGGAAGACGCCGGCCTCGGGCATGTCGTAGTTCATGGCGTAGAAGATGCTCTTCTTCATCTCGCCGGCGTACTCGGACCCGAGGATGATGACGCACTTGCGCGTGAGCGACTGGGCGATGAGGATTGGAGATTTGAGACCAAGGGCGGCCTGTTCCTCGGCGGTGAGGCGGCGCGTGCCGGCGTTGATGATGGTCCAGTCCTTCTTGAAGGCAGGCGTGGGCTGGCCCGGCATGACGCCGGCAGCCTGGGTTCCCTGCTGGATGAAGAGCGTGCTCGCGAAGAGGCTATGCCAGGCCTGCTCGGTGATGACCTGGACGCCGAGGCGGTACTTCGGATCACCGCCGGCGTATCCCTCGAAGCAGAAGAGTTTCGGGCGCGAGTTCAGGTGCTTCTTGGCGATCTCGAGCGCCATGTCGAACTGCTTGGGGGTGATGGGGGTGTTCACCTTGCCCCACCAGATTTTGTCGTGGATCGCGGGGACGTCCTCGAGGTGCTTGTCCTTGGGGCTCCGACCGGTGCGGTCGCCCGTGAGGCAGACCAGGGCGCCGTTGGAGGCGAGTTTCCCCTCGCCGGCGGCGATGGCTCGCTCGACGAGTTCTGGGGAAGGGGCGTTGGTGAGAACGCGGTGGGCGCTGAGGTCGAGGCCGTGAAGCAAATCGGTGCTCATGTGTGTGGAACTCTGGAACATGTGTGACGGCGTCGGGTCTCGACGGCGCTCCCCCAACGCGGTTTCTCGGCCGGCGTCGCACGGGTGGACGGGTCGGGGGGAGCCGTAAGCCTAGAACGCCATCCCCTGGTTTGGCCAGTGGTTGGAACGGTTTCGGTGAGGTGGACGGGTGGTCTAGGCGGACTTGGCGGATGCGGGCGAGTTTTCGCAGATTGCCGAGATTGCCGTCAGATGCGATTCGGAGTCCTTGAGGGATCGTGTGGATCGGATGGTCTCGAGGGCGGTCTCGGCGATGGCAATGAGTGGACGGATGCCCCGGGCGAGGGAGATGCTAAGGATGCGCTCGACGGCGGCGATGGCCTCCTCAACATTGGATTCGCTGATGGCGATCTGGAGGATGGCGCCGGCCTGGGCGAGTTCTGCGGAGGAGTTGGATTGGTCGGCACTGGGGGCGGAGGCGTTGGATGGAGCCCAGTTCTCGCGTTCGATGAGGAGCCACTCGGCGCAGGCGCGCAGCAGGGAGGACTGGCTGAGCGGGTGGGCGAGGAAGGCCTGGGCGCGCGCGCCGGCGATGTTGTGGCGCGTTTGTGGTCCTGCGTCGGGAGTCACCATGATCACGGGCGTGAGGGCGCCCATGTCGCGAAGATCCTGGATGATCTCTGTGGGAGAGCGTCCGGGGATGCCGGCGCTGACGATCACGAGATCGCAGGATTGCAGCGAGGACTCATTCCCCTTGATTTTGTTGTGGACGCGGATCGCGAGGTTGGTCACGGAGAGCAGGCGGTGGATGTACTGCGACTCCTTGGCGTCGTGGGAGATGATGACCACGCGTCCCTGGAGCATCTCGGGGTTGACCTTCTCGAGCGTGTTGGCGTTGGCGAAGGGATCGGGGTTGACGAAGTCTCGCACGCGGATGGGCTCGTCGAAACAGATGGCGATCTCGTGGATCATGCCCAGGCGGTGGATACATCGCAGGATCGTGCCATGGATGTTGATCGCGCCCTTGCGGAAGTGGTGGAGTTTGAGGCGGCAAGCCGAGCCTGGGTGGAGGTAGGCGTTGTGGAGGACGGCGATCCCGTTCCGCGAGATATTCCGGCCGGCGGCGATGAACTCGGACAACGTGCCATCGGCGTGCGTGAGCACGATGGGGACGAACTCGGCGGGGAAGGGCCAGCGGGACGCCTCGCGCTTGGCGGAGGGTGCACCCTTGGCGCTCTCGGCGGCGTCAATGGCGGCGAGGACCTTCGCGAGTGCTGGCGTGCTGAGGTTGAGCGAGTTTCTTCGTGCAACTGGGGGCATAAACGATCCGTCTGACGAACCGGCCCCAGGGCAGGGGACCTGATCTCACCATCGGACAGGTGGGGTGGGGATGCACGTGCGAATCCCCCTAAGTGGTGTGCGGCTGTGTCGATTTGGGGGGATCGTTCGTGTCGAGACGAGTGGGGGGGTGACCCATGAGGCGGGCGTGCGGTTGTCGCCCGGAAGATCAGGCCGTATGGTTACGGCTTGCGGGACTGGTCCTGCGGTTGGTGGCCATAGCTCAGTTGGTTAGAGCACCGGGTTGTGATCCCGGGGGTCGCGGGTTCGAGTCCCGTTGGCCACCCTTTTCGAGGGGTGTTTGGGGGCGGGTGATGGGGCGGGTGCTGATCAGGCGGCGCCGGCGGCGGAGGCCCGCTCCAGGGACGCGATCAGCGATCGGACGCTGCGAAGCGACTCGGTGACACTGGCGGTCGCGGCGAGCATGGTGGCGGCCTCGTCGGCGACGTTGCCGAGCACATCGAATCCGAGGGTGGGGGCGAGGCCCTTGAGTTGCAAGGCAACGGTCCTGGCGAGATGCTCATCGTCGCGGGTGATGGCGTCGTTGAGGCGCTTCAAGAACTGGGGGATCTGCCCGATGAAGGCCTCGACGAGGACATAGTTGGGGTTGTCGCGGTCGAGGCTGGTCGTGCCGGCGACCGTGCCGTCCTTGCTTGCCACGAGGAACTCGGCGACGGCGCGGAGGAGCATGTCCTGGGTGACGGGCTTGGCGAGGAAGCCGTTGACCGAGACGCTCTCGATCTTCTGGCGTGTGAGGGGGCTGGTGTCGGAGGTGGTGATGATGATGGGCGTGTTGATGCCGAGCTTGCGGACCTCGACGGCGAAGTCGACGCCGGTCATCCCGGGCATCTGGTAGTCGGCGAGGATGAGATCGCACCCTTCGCGGGCGAGCTTGAGGCCCTCCTCGGCATTGGGGGCGGTGCGGAGGCGGAGTTGGGTCTCGCGGAGGTAGTGTCGGACAATGCGCAGGTCGAGATCGGAGTCGTCGACGTAGATGAGCGTGCCGACGAGATTGCCGGCCTCGACGTTCTCGAGTGAGAACTGGGTGTTGGCGGTGCTCGTTTTGAAGTACTCGCGGGCCTGGATGGGCTTGTTGAACTTGACACCGATCTCGTGGATGACGCCTCGAAGGTGGGTGCAGCGGACAACAAACGCGGGGATGGAGACGTTGCCCCGTTCGGGATGGGGGAGCGTGACCTGGACCTTGGTTCCGAGGTGGATGTAGGCGCTGTGGAGGAGGCTGATGCCGCCGCAACTGAGGTTCCGGCAGGCGACGTGGATCGGGGTGGGGTTTGAGCCGCCGTTCTGGAAGACATGGACGAGGAGCGAGGCCTGGCGGAAGGGCCAGCGGACGAAGTCTCGTTTTTTAGTGGATTCGGTGGATCGTCCGGAATCGAGCGATTCGAAGAGGGCCTCGAGGTCCTTTCCCTGGAGTCCAATGGTGTTGATGCGTCCTGAGGCGCCGGCCTTGGTCTTGTGTAGAGGGATTTTCCTCGCGGTCGACATCTCCACTCCCGTGCTGCGCCAGTCGGGCCCTCGGACCAGGCGATGACGGATCGATCGGCCGATGAGACTGGGACCTTCATCGGCGGGCACGAGGTTCGAGTGTGCAACGGGGGAAGGAATGGCGCGATTTGTGCAGGCGGCGCACGCCGCACGGTTTCACACGAGGGATCTTGCTGGTCGACGTGGCCTGCTGGCGATCAGACATCGAGGTTCTTGGCCTCGAGGGCGTGGTCCTCGATGAATCGGCGGCGCGGCTCGACGGCCTCGCCCATGAGGACCGAGAACAACTGGTCGGCACCGCTGGCGACGTCCCACGAGACGCGAAGGAGTGTTCGGGTGGAAGGGTCCATAGAGGTGGTCCAGAGTTCGGCGGCGTCCATCTCGCCCAGACCCTTGAATCGTTTCACGCGGAGGCCACGCCCGCCGATCTCGCGGAGTCCATCGAGGACGCTGGAGAGATTGGGGCACTCGATCTGGCGGCCTTTGGCGGGCGTGCGTCGGCGGACGGTGGACTCGGACTCGGTGTCGTCGTCATCGGGCTTGGAGTCGTCTTTGGTGTGTTCGGCGTCGTGGGCTTCGTGGAGGATCCAGGCGAAGCGTGTGGCGAGTTTCTCGCCGGTGACGGACTCGACGAGGACGCGCGAGTAATCGTCGGGGGTGAAGCCGAGTTGGGCGAGTTCGGCGAAGAGTCGGTCGAGTTCCTTGTTCTCGTGGAGTTCCTTGATCTGGGCGGGGCGGCCACGAGGGGCTTCGGGCGACTCGTTCTCGGTGTCGGCTTCGGCGGAGTCCACGACCAGACGGAGGTGGTTTTTCGCGATGATGTCGAGGGCGTCGGCCTCGGACCAGGCGAAGGCCTCGCCCGCACCCTCGTCGCCGGTGTTTCCGGTGGCACCGCGCCAGGTGACGCGGTGGGTGGGGAGGCGGAGTTTCCTGGTCGGGTCATTCTCGCGCTGGTCGAGGAGGTCGTTGAAGCGGACGCCGCGTCTCTCGGCGATGGTGCTGAGTTCGACGAGTCGCTTGAGGAGGTGGACGGCCCTTTTAGCCTGGTCTCCCTCGAGCGTGCGTTCGGTGGTGGGGGTGGCGCCCTCATCGAGGGACATTGGGTCGCGGAGGACGAGGGAGGCGCGATCGAGGCCGAGGCGTTCGAGGGTCTCGTCGAAGACGCGGTCGTTGAGGACGTACTCGCCCGAGTGCTTGGCGGCCTTTCCTGATTTCTCGAGTTTGTAGAGTGGTGGTTGGGCGATGTAGACGTGGCCCTTGCGGATGAGTTCGGGCATCTGGCGGAAGAAGAAGGTGAGCAGGAGGGTTCGGATGTGGCTGCCGTCGACGTCGGCGTCGGTCATGATGATGACCTTGCCGTAGCGCAGGCGGGAGATATCGAGTTCGTTGCCGATGCCGACGCGGAGAGCGGCGATAAGAGTCAGGATCTCGTCGTGGCTGAGCATCTTGTCGACGCGGGCCTTCTCGACGTTCAAGATCTTGCCCTTGATGGGGAGGATGGCCTGGGTCTCGACGTCGCGGCCTTGCGTGGCGGAGCCGCCGGCGGAGTCGCCCTCGACGATGTAGAGTTCGCTCTCGTCGACGTTGCGGGTTTTGCAGTCGCGGAGTTTGGCGGGCATGGAGCCCGAGTCGAGGGCGCTTTTGCGTCGGGTGAGTTCGCGGGCCTTTCGGGCCGCCTCGCGCGCCTGAGCGGCGACGATGCCCTTCATGCAGAGGCGTTTGGCCTCGGCGGGGTGCTCCTCGAGCCAGGTGTCGAGCGCCTCGGAGACGGCGGCGGAGACGAAGCCCTCGACCTCCGGGTTGAGGAGTTTCTCCTTGGGCTGGTTGTTGAAGGTTGGGTTGGGGATCTTGACGCTGACGATGGCGATGAGCCCCTCGCGGAGATCCTCGCCCGTGGGGACGGGGTCCTTTTCCTTCAGGACGCCGGCCTTGCGGGCATAGTTGTTGAGGACGCGCGTGAGGGCGACCTTGAAGCCCTGGCCGTGTGTGCCGCCGTCGACGTTGTTGATGTTGTTGCAGAAGGTGAGAAGGGTCTCGTTGTAGCCGTCGTGGTACTGGAGGGCGACCTCGCAGATCATGGATTGCTCGGTGTCGTCCTTTTTGATGACCACGGGGGCGGAGACGGGGCTTTTGCCGGTCATGAGGTGGGTGACGTATTCGAGCAGGCCGTTCTCGGCGCGGAAGGTCTCGGCGCGGGTCTTGCCGTCGGCGCCGACGCGTTCGTCGGTGAACTTGAGGGAGACGCCGGGGTTCAGGAAGGCGAGTTCGCGGAGTCGCGTGGCGAGCGTTTCGTAGGAGAAGGTGACGTCGGGGAAGATGGTGGGATCGGGGCGGAAGGTGACGGTGGTGCCTCGGGTTCGTGCGGCGTTGCCGGGGATCTTGCCGACGTGCGCGAGGGGCGAGGTGACGCGCCCGCGCTCGAAGCCGATGGAGAAGATTTCGCCGTCGCGGAAGACCTCGCAGTCGAGGTACTCGCTGAGGGCGTTGACGCACGAGACGCCGACGCCGTGGAGCCCGCCGGAGACCTTGTACGCGGATCCTTCCTGCTGGAACTTGCCGCCGGCGTGGAGTTTGGTGAGGACGATCTCGACGGCGGGCTTGCCGTTGAGGTTGGGGTCCTCGTGCTTCATGGGGTCGGTGGGGATGCCGCGGCCATCGTCGATGACGCAGCAGGAGCCGTCGGGCTGGATGGTGACCTGGACGAAGGAGGCGTGGCCGGCCATGGCCTCGTCGATGGAGTTGTCGACGACCTCGTAGACGAGGTGGTGGAGGGCGTTGAGGCCGGTGCCGCCGATGTACATGCCCGGACGCTTGCGGACGGCCTCGAGACCCTCGAGGACCTGGATCTGCTCGGCTCCGTAGGCCCCGGCCTGCTTGGTCGTGGTGGATTTGGCAGGTGTTGCGGCGTTGGTGGAGGAAGTGGGGGGCGTGGTGCTCATGTCGATTTTGGGGGCTGTCGTTCGCTGGACTGCGTGCGACGCGGGGGCTTTGGTGTCGGCGGCGGGTGATTCGGTCGCGGGCTTGGGCATGGCGGGCTTGGGTGGCGTGTGCCTGAGTTTCTGAGTTGGCTACACGAGGAGGAATACGGGTGAAGCGTGTTTGGTATCGCGATGAAACCGGAAGGAACAGGAAGTGGTGGGGAGAGGGCTAATTTGAACGCGAATTTTGGGTGTGTCTATGATAGGCGAATCTGGGATCATGGGCCGGTTTTGTGGGCCAAAAACGCGGATTCTATGGTCTGAATGACACCGTGGAAGGGCCGCGTGTTTGGGGTCCATGCCGATGTTGAGTTTTGATGATTTGATCGGGTCGAAAGGGTGACTCTCGTATGCAAACGACACCTGAACAGAACTCGATCAAAGTGATGGATTCGTGTCAATCAGAGACGGAGGAGTTGCTCGGTCGCGTGAGTTTCGTGTATTCGGATTGGGCGGTCGAACGCGGTGCGCTGGTCCGCGGGCCTCGCGAGGCCATGAGGGTTCAGGTTGTGCCGACGATGTCGCCCGGACCGATCGCGTTAGTTGGCGTGGTGTTCATGTTTAGCTCGCTCGTCGCGATGGTGTTCGGCTCGGCAAACGGACCCTACTTTGCGGACTTCGTTGGTATCGCGACGATCGTCGCGGTGCTGGGCGTGTGGGCCGTGCTTCGGCCTCGTCCTGAGACGGCCCCGGCGTGGTTTGTCGAGCGGATCCTGCCGAAGGGGACAAAGGGCGGCGAGCGCGGACCGCTGGGGAGGGTTCGTGTCGTGGCGCGGAAGTCCAATAGGCTGTGGGCGGTGAGGCCCAAGGCGGGCGGGGCGTTCGAGCCGCGGGTGTTCTTTGTGCCGTTCTCGTATCGCGGGACGTTTTTGGTGAACCTGGTGATGTACGTCGCCGTGTTCGGTGTCACGATGCTGGGGATCTGGCAGTTGAAGTCGGCGCTGGGCGTGAGCGGGTGGTCCAGGATTCGGGCGTGGGACGTCTGGGCGGCGATGGGGGTGCCCTCGTTTTTGGCGACGTTCATCTATCCGGCGTACGTGCGTGTCGTGCCGGGGCGGATGGATGTGTTCCGGTATCCGATGTTCGGTCGAGGGCGGCCCGAGGTCGAATCGGTGGATCTGCGGTCTGGAGAATTGATTGTGCGCGCGGACGCCTGCGTGGTGAACGTCACGACGCCGACGGGGCCTCGCGAGTTGATGTTGCCGGTGATGATGCCGCGGCGCGACGAGGCGATGCGTTCGGTGTTGGAGGCGGCGATCTCGGAGCATGAGGCGCCGGACCTGCCGATGGACGCGTTGAGCGGATGACCAAAGCCCGCGTCAATCCATGTCGTTTGATCGTCGCTTCTTGATGTCGCCCCGGCGTTTCTTCTCGGCGATGCGGCGTTCGATGGAGCCTCGTGGGGGTCTGGTCGGCTTGCGGACCTTCGGCTCGGGGATCGCCCGGATGAGCAGGGCCCGGAGTTTGGCGAGGCACTCGTCGCGGTTGCGGGGCTGGGAGCGGTGCTCGCCGGATTCGATGATGAGTTCGCCAGCATCGGTGACGTAGTGGGACCCGAGGCGGAGGAGGCGCGACCTCGCGGAGTCGCGGAGGGGAATGTCGGCGATCGTGAGGCGGAGCACGGCACGCGTGGCGCGCTTGTTGACGTTCTGCCCGCCCGGGCCGGTGCTAGTGGTGAAGATGAAGCGCAGGGCGGCGTCGGGGACTCGGACGCCCGGCGCTTTCTCGACACCGGTGGGGACGGGGTCGTGTGCCGCTCGCGGGGGGCGGGTGGGTTTGGGGTTGTCGCTACGATCGGGCATGTTGAACACGGGTGAGAGAGAGACGCATCGGTCGTGGCTGCTGGAGGTGTGCGGGCTGGCGACGGCGTCGGGGAAGGAAGATCGGGTGATCGAGTGGATTCGCGCCTGGGCGGCGACGCGCCCGGACGTGAGTCTCTCGGCAGATTACGCCGGGAACTTGCACCTTGCGCTCGAGGCGCCGAAGTGGTCGGGGGGTGCTCGCCGGCCCGTGTACTTCACGGCCCACATGGATCATCCGGCGTTTGTCGTGGAGCGCGTGCTGGGCACAGCGAGCGTGGAGGCGACGTTCCGCGGCGGGGTGATGGCGGATTATTTCACGGACGCGGGAGTCGCGATCCACACGACGGGTGGCGTGGTCCGCGGGCGTGTGGTGGGGCCGATCGTGCCCGGGGAGGGCGTGAAGCCGGGGCCGCTCAAGCGCTATGGGATCCAGTTCGAGAGCGATGGGGGGGCGTCGAGCGTGAGGGTTGGCGATGTGGCGACGTGGGACTTGCCACCGGCGGAGATCAAGAACGGCATCCTGCACGCTCCAGTCTGCGATGATCTCGCGGCGCTCGTCGCGGCGTTGGCGGCGTTCGACGTGCTGCGGCGCGTCTCGCCGCGTGAGGACGTGCGGTTGCTCCTGACGCGCGCGGAGGAGGTCGGGTTTGTGGGGGCGATCGCGTCGTGCCGGGCTGGGAGGTCCGCGACGATGCCTGTGGATGCGCGGGTGATCGCGCTCGAGAACAGCCGGGCGATGGGCGAGGTGCTGGTGCAGGCCGCCCAGACGCGCGGGCTCGACAAGCAGGCCGAGGCTGTTCCGACGCCCCCCGAGTCTGACGGAGGCGATCGCCACGCGGGCCGAGGAGCACGCGGCGGCGGTCTCGGGGGCGTCGGAACAGCCTCACCCACGGGCACGCAGAAATCGAGCGAGATGTCGGCGTGGCGCTGGCAGCGCCGTCTCATGTCGGGTGGGGCGTGCGAGGCGTCGGTCTTCTGCGCGTCTGGGTATGAGGCGACGTGCGTGTGCCTGCCTTTGGGCAACTATCACAACATGGGCGATCTCGACGCGGTGCAGGCGGGGACGAACACCATGCCCGCGACGATCGAGCGTGAGTTCATCAGTGTGCTGGACTTCGAGGGGCTTGTGGATCTCCTCATCGCGTGCGGCACGCGACTGCCCGAGTCGCGTTCACTCCTTCCCCGCTTCGAGAAGTTGTGGGGCGACATGGCGTATGTGCTGGGCGATGTCGGCGACGCGAGGGCGTAGCGTCACGCGCTCGTCTCATCTGGAACGGATCGTTACTTGAAGATCTTGGGGATTCCCTTGATCAGGTCGTCGACCTTCTCGACCGGGTTGAGACTCTTGACGACGTCCTTGGCGAAGAGTTCGAGATCGGGCTTGGTGGAAGGGTTGGAGGCCGATCCTCTGGTTCGGAAGGGCATCATCGTGGCGCTCTCGAGGCCAGGGATCGCATGACCCGCGGCGGCGCCGAGGCCTGTGTTGAGTTTGAAGAGCCCCGCGGCCTCGTCGGTGAGCGCTCCGAGCGGGATCCAGGTCACGACATCCACGGAGTTGTCGGCGAGGTTGAAGGAGCCTTCGGTCTCGATGGTGAACTCACCAAGGGGGAGTTTGTACTTGGGGTAGGCCGCGACGCCGTTGGTCACGGTGAGTGTGAGCGGCGAGAGTTTCCGGCCGATGAAACCTTCGGGGTGCGCACCGACGAAGGAGAGGGCTTTGGCGAAGTAGGAACTTGCGGCGAACTCGGCATCTCCTGGCGAGATGGTGACGGTGCCGTTGAGTTTGGAGAGGTCGCCATTGAGGGGGAGAGCAAGGTTCTCTGCCTTGACGAGCGCGGGGGCGTCCTGGGGCGATTTTTTGAGGCTGCCGATCAGTGGGAGTCCTTTAACGAGTCGCCCGCCGAGCGATTCGGTGATCTCAAGGATGGAGGCCTCGACGGGCTGGGCGCAGGTGAGGACGCTGTCGCCGACGTTGCCGGCGATTTTGGCCTTGGCGCGGGGCGAGTCGAAGTCCACATCGATGGAGCCTTTGGCCGTGGTGTTGGCCTTGGGGTCGAGTGGGAACTGGACAATCGTCGCCTTGAGAGCGGTGGTGGGCCCGAGGGCGTCGGCGAGGAGGCCATCCTGAGCAGCGATCGCGTCGAGGATCGACGTGGGCACCGCGGCGAGATCGGCCTGGGCGTCGATCAGGGCGCGTTCCATCGTGAACTTGCCGTTGGCGTCGGCGAGATTCGAGAGGATGGTTTCCGCGTGGAGATTCTGTGCGGGCGCGGCGTCGCCACTCGTCGCGGAGGCGATGGTGAGTTTCGCGCTCGCGGCGTCGGGGCCTGGGGAGGCATCGGCGCGACCGGCGCGGATCGTGGTCTTGAGACCGGTGAGGGTGAGCGGACGCCCATCGGACGTCGTCGCGGCGACACTGGGCATCGTGACATCGATCGCGGCGCTGAAGACGCCGGGTTTGAGCGGGCCGCCGGTCTCGTCGGGGGACTTCGAGAGCGTGAGCGACGGGATCGTGATGTCGATCGGGGCGATCTCGGTGAGTGTGAGCATCGGCTCTGCGGGCGCGTCGGTATTCGCGGGCTTCTTTGAATCCGTCTCTTTCGCCTTGGGCTTGAGGAATGCCGTGGCCCATGCGGGGTCGGGCGTCAACCGGACCGATGCCGGCTCCGCGAGCGTGATGGTGCTCTCTTCGATGCTGACGCGGAAGGGCTTCGGTGTCGAGAGTCGATCGGCGGTGGCGCTGGCGCTCGCGGTGAGGCGTGCGGCCGCGAACTCGTAGGGCGCGCCCGGGGCGGCGTTGGACGGCGGGCGGAGGTTCGACTCGATGTTGAGGGTGACGGCGTTGCCGATCGCGCCGACGAGCAGGCCATTCTGTCCGGCGATCGCGTCCACAAAGGGCGTGGAGAGGCGATCGGCGCGGAGCGTGGCTTTCAACTCGCCCGCGGGCTTGGCGGCGAGTATGGGACCGGTGAGCTCGCCGGTGAGCGAGCCGAGGTCGGTCCCGGCGTTGTCCTTGAGGGCGGCGGCAAGGGTTGCGCGGATGGTCGCGGGGGCGCCGGACTGTGCGAGTGCGGCGAGGGGGACTCGCGCCTCGACGCCCAGGCCTTGCGTGCCGATGGTCTGCGTGCCCTCGCCGACGTTCGTTTCGATCACGAGCGGAGATGGGGACGAGAGTTTCAGCGCGAGCGCGCCCGACGACGCGAGGTTGGGCGATTTGTCGTCGTTGAGTTTCACGACCATCGGCTCGATCGCGACGTGGAATCGGGCATCGTCGACGAGGCGCGGCCTTGGGGCCTCATCGAGCTGGGGCGTGGCGGGCTTGGTGAGCGTGTCGAAGGCGTGGGGCGTGAGGCGGAGATCGCCCGAGGCGCTGGTGAGCGAGATCTCTTTCGACGTCGCGGCGAGACGCGTCGTCCACGTCGCGTTGTCGGCGTTCACGTCGAGCGTGAGATCGACGGCGTTCGAGCCCGCGGGGGCGGAACCGGTGACGATCACATTGACCTTGGGCCCGAGGGTGGCCATCGCGAGTTCGCCGAGGTCGCGTGATGGAGTGGTTTCGGTCGGGGGCGAGTTGAAGACGGCGGCGAGACGTGAGGGGATGTCCTTGAGTTTGAAGGTCCCCACGGGGCGGGCGCCCGCGGGCGTGAGCTCCACGCGGCGGTCGGTGCGCGTGAAGAGCCCCTGGATCACCATGTCGGCCTCGATGGAGAAAGGCACGCCGATGTAGCCGAAGTCACACTGGGTGATCTTGAAGGTTGGGGCGTCGTCGTTGTGGAGGTTGAACGCGAGGGAGAGTTGGTTGAGGGCAACAGGCTCGGCACGCGTGCCGGCTGCCGAGGGCGGAATCGCGGCGAGCCCACCGAAACTCATGCCGAGGGTGGCCATGGAGTTGCCGATGACGGGCATGCCGAGGGGAATGCTGATGTCGTGAACGAGAAGCGTGGCCCAGCCCGGGCCGCCGGCGAGGCCCTCGACCTTCCAGCCGGCGCTGGCGGGGATGAGACGCGAGGCGATCGCGCCGAGGTGCCCGATGTCGAGTTTCACAGGGGCTTTGGTGACGCTCGTGAGGTGATCGTTCTCGAGGCGCAGTGGCGCGGCGAGTTTCAACTCGCGGCAATCGACGCTGATGGTGAGATCCGTGGGAGGGAGCGTGGCCGCGTTCGCGTTGGCGGCGGCGGCGTTGGTGCGCGCCTGCAGGCTCGCGTTGAGCGTGGGTCCGAGATCGCGCGGGAGATCGAGGCCCGTGGCGCCGAGGAAGGGCTGGGCGATCGCGGTGGCGACGTCGGTGAGAGCGGCGGTCCCAGAGATCGAGCGGGGAAGCCCACCGGTGGGCGCGCCCTTGTCGTCGAGCAGGCCGCCGATGATGAGATCGATCCCGAGGACGCCCGCGGAGTCATTGGCGATTTTCGCGGAGGAGTTGGCCTTGATGGTGATGCCGCCCGCGAGATCGGCGGTGGCGATGGAGGCGTGCAGCGGTTCGACGGCGAGGGGTTTGGCGGGCGCGTCGGGATTGAGTTTCACGCTCCCCGAGATCGCGGTGGTTTCGAGGGTGATTTGGGCTTTGGCGCCGCGGAAGTCGAGGGGCGCGGTGCCCAGGCCGTTCTTTGGTGTGGCGACGCTGAGATTCGCGATCGTGAGCGTGACATCGGGCATGGCGTCGATCGTGGCGCCACTGTCGGTGATGGATTTCTCGAGCGAGGGGATCAGGGCGCGGAGTGTTTCTCCCTTGGCGCGCGCGATGAGGGGCGTGGTCGCGGTGAGCGAGCCGTTGGCGAGATCGAGCGTTCCCGAGAGGGCGAGGCGTGCATCGGCGGCGGTTGCGCCGGTGTGGAAATCGAGCACGACGTTGGCGCCCTTGGCGTTGCCGAGGGCCTTCATGTCGAGCGATACGGACTTTCCAAGAGCGGCCGAGAGTCCGTTCGGCGCGACGCCATCGGGAAGCGTGACGAAAGCGTCGGCGAGCGCGACGGGGAACGATGGGATGTTGACCTTGGCATCGATCCGTGCGGCGTCAGGCGTCACGCGGCCGGCGGCGTCCGTCCAGTTCTGGATCTTGATGTCGATCGCGATGGGGCTTGGGGCGGAGGTGTTCTCCTTGGCCTCGGCATCGAGTTTGATCGACGCGTCGCCGCCGACGGTGGCGCTGAGCGCGCCCTTGAGATTGCTGAGCGAGGCGGAAACAGGTGTGGGGTGCGCCTTGTCGGTGAAGGTGATATTGAGCGCGTCGATCGCCAGGGTGACGGCGGTCTTGGCGGGGAGTGTGATCTGTCCTGGAGACGATGAGCCGGGACCGGAACCTGTTGTCGAGGAGGATGGAGTGCCGTTGGATTTGACGAGGCGTTGGAGGTTGGTCGTGCCGTCGGGCTCGCGGATGACGTCAGCGGATCCGGAGATGGTGATCGTGCCGTGGTCGGCGTCCATGAGCCCGAGCAGGCCCTTGTTTGTGGTGATCGTGAGATCGGCCACTTTCGCGCCCTTGTCGTCGGTAATGGTGACAGGCCCGATCACCTGCCCGCCGAACCAGGAGAGACTGACCTTATCGACCTTGAGCGAGCCGTTGATCGCGGGGGCGGCGGCGGCGGCGATGGCCCCCGGCGCGAACGAGCCGGCGATGGTCGGCAGCAGCGCGATCAGCGCGACCACGACGATCACGAACGCGAGAAAAAGTTTCAGGATGATGCGGCGTTTGCGCTTGGGCTTCGGCGTCTCGATCTCGGTGGTGGTCATGGTTCCCTTCCCCGTTTGCGTCCCTGGTGCGTGCGTCGCTCGCGAGAATGCGGGCGAACGCTGCATCCTAAGCATGGGGCGAAGGATGGACGAACGCCCCGATCATGACCCTACTCTCCCTGGACACAAGGAGAATCTGATGTCGTACATCGATGCGTTCGTCCTCCCCGTCGCTAAGAAGAACCTGCCCGCGTACACCAAGGTGTCCAAGGCGGCGTCCAAGGTATGGATGGAGCATGGAGCGGTGGACTACCGCGAGTGCGTCGTCGAGGATCCTAAACCAGGTTTCGGCGTGCCCTTTCCCGCGCTCGTGAAGGCGAAGAAGAGCGAGGTCGTCGTCTTCTCGTGGATCATGTACAAGTCTCGGGCGCACCGCGATCGCGTGAACGCGAAGGTGATGAAAGATCCGCGTCTGGCGGCGATGTGCAACGGCCCGACGCCGTTCGATCTGAGGCGCATGGCCACCGGCGGGTTCAAAGTGTTCGTCAAGCCGTGAAGGGAATCACGCGCCGAAGGCGGGATCGGTGGCGTAGGGCAACCCGGTCGCGGTGAGGGCCGCCGTGGTGGTGGTGAAGGCACCCAGTGTGGAGTCGCGCCGGGTGAGTTGTGCGAAGGCGAAGGCGGAGACATCGCCGCTGGCGGTGCCGGTCGTGCTCCCCGTGACGAGCAGGGAGAATCGACGGAACTCTGGCCCCGTCGAGACCTTGTTGAGCACATCGGTGTTGATGTTGATCGCGAGATCGACCCGTGCCTCGGCCTCGAGCGAGCCCGAGGCGACGGCGATCGACGTGCCATCGGAGAAGAGGGCCGTGACCGAGTACGACGAGCTCGACCCGACGCGGGCGAAGGGGCTAAAGAGCGAGAGCGTCAGGACCTGCTGGTTGAGGTCGTGCGTGGGGTCGAGGAAGGCATCGGTGAAGTACGCCGTGGAGGTCGGGGCGGCGTTGGTGAACATCGTGGAAAGTCCATCGCGGGGCGAGGTGGTCGCTTGCCCTCGGTTGGTTTCGTCGACGCTGGTGTACTGGACGCTGACGCGGCTGCCGCTCGAGACCTCGTAGGTGATGCTGAAGGTCTCGCCGTCGGCCAGGCCGAGGGCGGCGGCGTCGATGACGAAGTCGGTCCGGTTGTTGGCGGCGGTGATCGCGAACTGCTGGATCGGCGCGTCACCGGTCGGGCGGCTGGTGCGCCAGAACTTCAGGCGCACTATCGCGCCGGCGTTCGACGGATTGAACACGCTCACCGTCGAGGTGAACCCGTTGAGCACCTCCGCGCCGGAGATGACGCCCTTGGACGCCCCGCCGGCGTGGGTGCCGAGGACGGCCCAGGCGGGCGTGGACGCGGCTCCCGTCACGCCCGCGGCCGGCAGATCAAAGTCGGAGAGGGCCGCGACGATGGGCTTGGTCGAGGAGATCCGGGCGCTGTACACGCCGTCGGCGAGTCCCAGACTGAAGACCTCCACTCCGCCGCGCCGGTAGGCGTCGAGGGTGAAGGTGAAGGACTGTGGCGAGGCGCCCTGGGTGTAGAACGTCACGGTGATCGTGGCGGATTCGTCGGTGAGGCTCTGCCACAGGAGGAACTCGCGGCTCTGGCTGTTGCGCTCGATGCGTGAGAAGTCCCACGTGCGGAGCTCGGCCGCGGTCGCCGTCGTCGTATCGAAGAACGACTCGCTGGTCTCGGCCCCGAAGTCGCGCCGGTGGGCCGTCGCGACGACGGGTTGGGGCGTCGTCACGGTCGTGGGAACGGAGGTCTGGAGGACGAGGGAGTAGGGCGTGTCGGCTCGGACGAGGCGTCCGGTCGCCTGGCCCGCGACGGAGATGGGGAGCGTGAGCGTGGAGTTCGCGGGGATCGTGCCCGTGCTGATGATCGAGTCGCGGACGCCGTCCTCATAGTGCGCGATGAGTTGGTACGTCGCTTCCTCGGCGTTGGGGTTGAACAACTCGACGGTCTCGGTCGAGGTCGCGGTGGCGTTCCCCTCGGGGAAGACCATCTCGCGCGTGAAGAAGCCGTTGGTCCCCGCCGGCTTGATGAGTTCGGCGTTGATGACATAGACGAGCGAACTCTCTCGGATGCCGCTGGACTGGGTGTACTGCTCGGTGACGGGGAGCGTGGTGAAGACACTGCTGAGGCTTCCGGCCCAGGCGGGGTCCTCGGTCTGGGCGTTGATGATGTCGAGGGCGAAGATCTGCTGGATGACGTCCCATCCCTGGATCACGCCGCCGAACACCGCGTACCCGGTGTTCGGTCCGGTGGGATCAAGCGCGGACGAGTTGTCGGTGGTGTTGATGAAGAACTGGCTGGTCGCCGAGTTGGGGTCGTTGGTGCGCGCCATCGCGATGGTGCGCTCGATGTTGCTGCGGTTGGTGGTCTCGAGGACGATCGGGGCGTCGGCGGTCGGCTGGGTGACCCCGGCGAGGTTGTCATACAGGAACCCGCCTCCCTGGAGGATGCCGATCTGCCCGGACTGGCTGATCATCCGGTGGAAGAAGGTCTCGTCGAGGCGGCCGGTGTTCACATATGTCAGGAAGTTCGCGACCGTGATCGGCGCGTCGTCGGCGTACAACTCGAAGTCCACGTCGCCATACGTCGTCTCGAACCGGATCACCGGGTTCGTGGCGGTCTCGAGCATCGAAACATCCGGGAGCGGCGTCCCCGAGAGGGCGAGACGCGGCTCGAGCGCCTCGAGGAGGAGTGTGGGGGCGTGGTCGACGGTGGTGGACCGATCGGTCATGGATCACTCCGGCTCAGGAAAACTCAACTCGACGGGCCTGGTACTCTGGGAGGCCACGTAGTCCGTCACGGTGTTCGGCGTCGTGCCGATTGCGGGACGTCCCAACGTCTGGTCCGCCCGACGAATCGTCTTCGCGACTCGATTCGTCCCGCCTTTCCAGCGTGGGATGGCAACCGTTGGCATCTCACGTGTGAGAGATCCCGCGGTCGATCATCATTCTACGGGCGTAGTCGGCGTGCGGTTTGGTTGGATTCGGGGTGGGCCGCTGTCGCGGGAACCGATCGATGGCCGATCTTGATCCAGGAGAAAGTCCAGAGGAACCGGGATGGGCAATCCAAACGGATATACTCCACGAATGACAGCCCAGCCGACGCCCACGGGCGTCGCCCCCGCGCCCCTGACCGATCTCGGTCGGGCCCAAGCGGTCATCGAGTTCAAGCCGGTCCCGTTGCGTGAGCGGATTCGCCTGGTGCGGCCGCCGCAGCGGGCGAGCCGTCGCTACAGGGTTGCCGCGGTCACCCCATGCTTCAACCGGGCGAACGACATCGAGCGGTTGCTTAGCGACATGGCGCGTCTCGATCGGCGCGGCATCGACCTGGTCGTGGTCGTCGTTGACAACGCCTCGAGCGTCCCCCTTTCCGAGATTCCCACGCCTCCGGGGCTGGATGTCGAGCACGTCCGCTTGGCCGAGAATCGAGGCGGGGCCGGGGGGTTCAATGCCGGCATGGCCCACGTGCTCTCGGGTTCAGGAATCTGGGGGCGTCGTCGCGAGCCGGATTTCATCTGGATCCTCGACAGCGACGCGCGGGTCACGAGGCGTTGCCTGCGTGAACTCATCCGTGCGATCCGCAGCCGTGATGATCTGGCGGCCGTAGGTTCGGCGCTCGTCGATCCATTGACCAAGCGCGTCTATGAGATCGGCGGGAAACTCCAGCGCTTCACGGGCTACTACGTCCCCGCGGCCCAGGGAAGCGTGGACCATCGATACCTCGTCGAGGCCGATTATCTCGCCGCGTGTTCCACGCTCGTGCGGTGCGAGGCCATCCGGCGCACGGGCCTCATGCCCGAGATCTTCATCAATGGGGACGATGTCGAGTGGTTCCTGCAGATGCGGGCGGCCACCGGGTGGCGCGTCGCCGGCGCGCCCCGGGCGATCGCGTATCACCCGCTCCCGAGCCGAAAGTTCCAGACTTGGGTGCGCTACTACACGACGCGGAACTCGTACGCCCCGCTCGATTGCATGGGTTACGGCCGAGTCACGCGATTCACGCGCGGCCTCGTCGATACGGCCCGCGCGACGGCCCAGGCGATCATGGGTCTTCCCGAACTCGCGGATCTGCATCTCCAGGGGATGGCCGACGCCGCCGCGGGACGGACCGTGGGCTACGGGCCCGGGGGTGGCATCGCGCCGATCGCGAACTCGACGCGGATGACTCCGTTCGTCAGCCTCGCCGAGCAGGTGCGCGTGGCCCTGATGACGCGGCCGGGTTCACGGCTCTTTGTCCATCCGATCCTG